>Ga0181612_163443_pt1 | contig 14392 bp, 12 predicted proteins | sample HoacroProtozoa21_FD_119630 | JGI IMG/M metagenome (GOLD analysis project Ga0181612, IMG submission 119630) | Hoatzin crop microbial communities from Cojedes, Venezuel. Combined Assembly of Gp0051906, Gp0051904, Gp0051908 | reverse complement strand
TGAAAGCCTTGCCTCTGTGCTAGGACATTGTCCTGTTGCTTAACCTAGGGAGCAATAAACTGCATGTGCAAATTTTAAGTCGTTCGTGGGGCAGGTATGCTTTGCATTTTCCATGGCCTACAGAGGATCACTGGGGTTTTGCAAAGGGGTTCCTTGTTGCTGATTGTTGGGTGGTTTTTGTTTTTTGTTTTGGTTTTTTTCTTTTTTTGTGGGATGACTGAGTTAGTCTAAGTTTCTGCAAGCAGCTATTGAAATGCATATCATTTTTTTGAACTTTAGGGATAAAGCTATTTCCACAAATTCTTGCAAGGAAAACTTCAGGAAAACAAGGGAGGGAGTTGTGATGTAAGCTGGGTTTGGTTTCTCTTTCTCTCTCCCTCCCCCTCCCATGTTTTCACTCTTTGCCTCTGTCTTTCTTTCTCTTCCTTCTACGTTTCTCCTTTTTCTTTCTACTTTCCTCACCCCAGCTGGTGGGGCTGGGGCTGGCCACAGGGCCATCATCCTTCCCGCTGGCAGCACGGGGGGTCCTGCTGCTCCAGGTGCCAGTGGATCTGCCTGCCGCACAGGCGCTGGGTGATGGCGATGAGCCGGCAGACGAAGGTCCTGGCATGTTCTGGCATGCACTGCTGCAGCTGCCGCACCAACTCCTCCTTGTCCAGCCCGCAAAGGCACAGCTGGGCCATGACGTGTCCCTCCGCCGCAGCCTCCTCCCACCACTCACCCTCAGCGAGCACCTCGAGCTCCCATCACAGCCATGGCAGCAGGGGCCTGACGGTATTCGGGTGGCTCTTGAAAAAGTCCACCCAGACCTCAGAAGGGAAGCTGTCCACCTGAGCCCCAGGCACTGGCCACTGCCTTCCTTTCATCCACGAGGTGGGTGACCTTAATGTAGAAGCATATCAGATTAGTTATACATGACTTTCCCTGTGTGAACCCTTGATGACTTTGGCTGATTACTGCATTGTTCTTTAAATGCCTTTCAATAGCAGCCATTCTCATCTTCTCCATAATTTTTCCAGGAACTGAGGTTAGACTAGCAGGTCTGTAGTTTCCCGGGTCTTTGCTCATGCCCTTCTTGTAAATTGGAATAACATTGGCCAGCTTCCAGTCAGAAACAACCTCACCAGGCTCCCAAGACATTTGGTCAATGATCGAGAGGGGTCCTGATGCTATATCCACTAGCTCCTTTGATACTTTGTGATGAATCCCTTCAGTCCCCAAGGACTTATGAACATTCAGCTGATACAGCTGATTCCTTGCAATTTCAGTGGCCACAAATGCAAAGTCACTCTTCCCACTCCGGCCCTCCGATTCAGAGGACTGGGCAGCCCAAAGTCTACCAGTATTATTAAAGACTGAGGCAACAGAAGCACTGAATGCCCCTGCTTTATCTTCATCTGTATTAGAAAGGTGATGATCTTCAAAAAGTATCAGTCCAACATTTTCTTTAGAACTCCTTTTGCTATCAATGTACTTAAAAAAGCCCTTCTTGTTCCAGGTACAGGACTGGCCAGTTTCAACTCTAACTGAGCTTTGGCCTTTCTTGTCTTCTCCCTGCATACACAAACAACAGCTCTTTAATCCTCCTGTGAAGCCTGACCTTGCTACCAGAGATTGCCCAGCTTCTTTTTCCTCTGGAGCTCCATGAGGAACCCCCTGTTCAGCCAAGCTCATCTTCTAACTCACATTCAGCTTGTTGTCCTCTAGAACCCCCAGGTCCCTTGCAGCAAGGCTGCTCCCCCGCTGCACAGATCCTAGCCTGCATTGGGCTCTTTGGTTAGTCATCCCAGGTGCAAGACCTTGAACTTGTCTTTGTGGCACTTCATACTGTTATTGCTGGCCCACTCTTCCAGCCTGTCCAGGTCTCTCTGCAATAGAAGGCTTATCACTGAGCACAGACAGGCTGCTCCTGTACCTGGTACTAGAGCAGGGAGTCGAGCTGGGATCCAACCAGGAGGGTAGTATGGCTATTTAGGGTAGTTCTATTTTACATTGTCGTTAAGTAGCAAGATGAAGTGTTTGTGCTCTCCCTCGATGAACCCTGCTGGTGTGCAGTATGTTTACACCCTCAGTCCACATAACGGAAAAGAGATTAATTTCTCAAGCAAATGGCCACAGTGTAAACCAATGCCTGTATTATTTCAATCCCTTTCACAATCTGGGACCTACAAAGTGAGAGTCTTAAACTACCATGCCTCATGGGTCTCTCTCTGGCAGTAGATTTTTTGCAGGAAAGTTAAGGGTTAAGCCATCTTGCCTCTGCATTATCTGAAGCATAACCGATATAATCTAAAAGAGTGGAGATTTAACATGCCTGCTGCAAATAAAACAATCCAGTCACAACATTGCTCATCTTAGAACTTCTCTGCTCCTTCCAAGTCATCGTGGGATCTAAAAAGAAACAAATTTCAGACTCTGTAAAATGAAATTCATGGCCTATTTAATAGCATATGAAATTTATCAGATTTATGGTTTAAGTAAGAGTCTATAAGGAATAATGAACCTATGGCGAGGCATGCTGTCTTCAGAAATAGTAAGGTTCTTACTTGTCCTAAAAACTGGCAGGGTGTCATCTCATTTTTCGATTCTGGTAGAAGCAGAGAGAGGATTAAAACAAGGAAAAAAACAATGTTAGAGTAAAACAGATATGACTCAGGGCTCAAACCAGAGACAGATCAGCTATCTTGTGACACCATGCTGGAAAGGCTGGTAAATAGAAGAATGTTAAACCACTGTTTGGTACGTGAACATTGGGCTTGCAAAAACTGACAGTCTCCAAAAATATCTAACTCAGCCTGGTATCGTCCTCAGAATATCATTTATGCTATGCTTATCTTTGTTAGGCTTATGAAACCAAATAAATAGCTTAAAAAGAAAATGTATAGGGCATCAAGGTAATCAATATCCTTCATCACCAGTTTATGTACATGCACCCTTTCATCCCAGCTGGGAAGGCAAAACTCTTTGCAGTTAGTCAAATGATTTGCAGCGTTGACATCCTGTTCACTGTTCAAGTCAGTTTGGATGCAGCGCTGAATTTTAGGATTAAATATGCCCATTACAGAGGTTGCTGTGGCAACAGCTATGCTTTAAAACTGAAATGCTAGTTTCATTATAGTCTCCCTTTTCGTTTTCTGGTTGTAGCCAGTAACCATTTCATCAGGCCGAATGTTTGGAATATGCCCAGAAGACTGATTTAATTTCAGTAGTTTACACAGCACCCATCCAAGCATCCCTGAATTCTGTGCTTTGTTTTGAATACAGCGCAATATACCCCTTATATATAGGCATATACTATGCCTGTGCATACCAGCCTCGCTTGTATTATATATTTTGAGACAAAGTTTCATGTAAAGTCCAAAATTTTAAGCTTAGCTTGTTTTATAGACCTCTGTTGAAGGAGCAAGCTTAGAAAACTGTGAAAAAGAAACACAGACAAACAGCTCTGAACCAATTTTTCTTCTGACTGTAATGTCCTGGCTGTTCCAGAGGCCTCTGAGAAAATCAGCTAGGTAGCTACTACTTGCATTTCAAACCTTGCTGATCACCTCTGCATGCCATTTGAGCACTTCTGCTGCATGAAAAATCTCTTCATATTATTGGCACTCATACCATTAATGGTTCTCCTTTCCCTCCCAAATCTGTTCGACACAAACAACTTTCTTCGCTTTCCAGCTGCTAAATCAAGCAGTTTGTCTGGGGTGGCTAACCGGGAAATGAGAGAGTTAACAGAGTTTAGTGGCATTGAAAACTAGCAAAAACTTGACGATGAAAACTGCAGTAACTCCCTTCCAAGCATAGGCTGGCACAGGCAGTACCTGGCATGCCAGGAGGATTTGGTTATAACTAGTCCTGTGTGCATTTGGCTGTTCCCATTCTCTCTTTCCTCTTCCCCACTTCTTCCGTCCCTCCCTGGCAGAACGCTGCCAAACGCCACAGCTCCCTGGCTGCGGGCAAGGCACGGATAGCACAGGCCAGTAAGCCCCAACCGCGGCGGCCAGTTCTGCCAGAGGCTGCTGCAGCTGCGGGGAGCGTTCGCAGGGCCAGCAAGCCGACACACGGATCTGCCACCTGTCCCACGGCAAAGAGGCAGTGCCTCCAGCATCCCACCAGCGGAGCCAGCTCCGTGTGTGAGCTCCTGAGACTCCTCTGCCAGTGTGCCTGCTGCCAATACTCGCTTTGTTAAGACCTGGGAAGAGAGAGTGCCAATGACAATCCTTGCCGTGTCACCCCCGCCATGAGCAACATTAATGTCATTAATGCTTTGTCAACGAGAGGAACATTAAGAAAAATAATCCCACCCATCCTAATCAATGTGGCAATCTTTGTATTAAATTATTAATCATACTCATTCCAAGTGCCTTTCATTTTGGATTGAGCATTATTTTTAAAATGCTCACATTCTGCTGATAAAAATATTATATTGTGTTTCTTCAAGATGACTGGTTACAGCAAATCTATTAATAACTTTGTAATGAAGTGAGAGATTTTTAATATGTCTTAATCTAAGCTGTGCTAACATTTCAGTGTGAGAGGAATTAATTCAGGAACTTCAGATACGGTTTCCATTTAAAAAAGATTAAGTGAATGATCCAAGATTCATGCATAAACACAATTTTTTACCTGAAAAGGAATTTTACAATATCACATTTCACAAAAGTAGGTTTCTATTTTATTGTTTATTTACCTTGAAGAAACAGAAGCTATCCATTAAAAGGATATATTCGCATTTTTTGTCATGAGCTTGTTCACAATGTTCTCACTCTTCCGTTTCCTTCCCCTGAATAATGCTCTGGACATTGCTGATACACAGCTATGGCATTCACAGGCAGATTAAAGTTATTTACAAAATTGTTGGAGGCAGAGAAAGTCTGGAGTACATGTCCCAGAATATATTGCCTTTAGAAACTCCAGTTATAAAGTCATTTCCTCTATTCTAATCAGAGCCCTGAAATGTTTCGAAAGGCATTGTATAAACAAAGCGAAATATTAAACAACATCCTCCTTGTTTCCCTCAGCAAGTGAATAACTCTGTATTTCCCAAGGGAGAGAAGCTCCGTAAGATCTGAAAGAAAATGAAGTTAAAGGATTACAATACGACCTTGAAAGAATAACCGCAATCAGAGTATTGCCACATTCATTTCGGCTTCAATTAAAAACACCTTGAAAACTGAAAAAAATAAGCTTTGTGGCTCACAACTGAGTGCTTGCAACTTAAAAGTACTGCTGCATCCCATTTTGACCCGTTCAATGGAAACAGTATCACCACAGTCTATTAATTCAGATATCTGATCTGTACTGTGAAAGGAAAAACAGTTTCCTTCTTCCTTGTAAGACGGTTTTGTCAGATGATAGAAGAAATGTCAAGGAAAGAAAAGAAAACTCTCCAGATAAATAGAAAGAGCCTTCCAAGAAAGCTTATGTGTAAAAATAGTTTCAGGAAACAGCAAACCCCACAGGTTTCAGCTCTGTCCACTGGATCCAGTCTGACACACACTCTTACATCAATGCAAAGAAACAAAAAAAATACCAGCAACAAAAATCATTAGGTCAGGTGTGATCCATCAGTTCAATTTTTATGCAGCCAGCATGGTTCCAAAGCCATTCTTCTCATTAAGGAAGTCCTGAGTATGTTGCTTTTATATTCTTGAGCATAATTCTCATGTGTGTCAGAAACAGAAGGGAAATGGCCACATGGTGCAGCATAGCTGACATTAATGCAGCCTCTTAATGTTTACTTTTTTTTTTTTTTTGGTGAGTAAGGGAAAATCTTCCAGAAGATTACAAGGAAAGTTGTAAGGAAAAATTATCCTTTGGCAAAACATATCTCTTCTTGTAGTGACTGTGAATGAATTTACAATGGCGCCAAGTGGGAAAATAAGAATACAATTCCTTGATATTGTTGGGATTCCCTGCATTTCTTGTTCATGGCAGAGATAACCTAATTTTTGTGTATTAAAAGAAGTTAAAGTATACTATTAGAGAATGGTAAATAAATCAATGTCAATAAAGAAAGCCCCAGCATCAAGACCACTGATCTCAGTGAAGTCAGTAAACTTTTGTTCTCATTGAAAGTGAGTGAGGAAGTTGCATTCCACATAAAAGATAAACAAACTAGTGTGCAAAAGCAGAGCTTTCAGACCACACAGTTTTCACCCACAATTACTATTGCAATTGCTGACTATTATTATTTTTATTATTATTAGTCATGTCCTTAAAGGTGAGCTGTATATTCACTCATATACACTCCACTTAAGGATGTGTAAATGCAAGGCGAGTATGCATAATACTACCTCCTTAAAGTGTGTTTTATGTTTGGGGGAATAGTAAACAGTAAATTTTTACAGTTATCCTCAAAAAAATTATTTCAGATAGGGCAATTATGTTTTTCTCTTTGGGGGAAACTGCCAAGTCCTAACCCAGGATGCTCTGGCTGTGAAGAAGTGTAGCAGTTTGTACCATTTCATATACAAAGCTTGATAGTGTGAACCTACTTACTGCCTGCCTTACAGTCAGCTGAAAGGACTCCATGGTAAAGACGTTCTGCAATGCTTGTGTGGTTTTATGGCTGCCTTAAAGATAAAGAGCAGCACGCAAACTAAATACAGCCGCTTTTTCGAAGGGAACAACTCTGAATGGCTTCTTCTGAATGTGAGCGGGCACTCAAGAAACAGAAAAGGTAATCTGTGTTGCAGACTCCTGACTCAGACACCCCTGGAGAGTTAAGTAAATGTTCGCTCGTTTATGTAATTTAAAGAAAAATTATCTGCGATTCTACAGAGAAAAGCTCACCTCCCACGCTCCATCTATCCATTCACATCTAGGGAGGCACCAGTGAGTCACATCGCAATTCCTGTCATCACGCGGAGCACCTCACAAAACTCTTTAGCCCAGTTACAGGCGAAATGTTCTCTTCCTGCTGTCCAGAGGAGACAACTTGTTTCAGTATATTTGCACACATAAAACACCTTTTCTGTGCTGTCATCTTTCCAAATGCTTCTGCCCCATCACAGTTATGTGTTACATGTTGTAGAGTGACTGCCTGCATATTCACAAAAAGGTAACAGAAAGCGTCATTGAGCAGTATTTACTAAGATAAACCTTTGTTTATGGGTTTCAAGGAAACTTATTGTGTGTACGTGAAAGTTGTCCACATCCTCGCAGCTGTTTGCTGGGCTTGGAGCAGCAACACGTAGGACAGATGTGAGCAAGGCTACCCCTCTTCTTAGTGCTAATGAGCTGCCTTAGAAGTTATGCAGCGATGGGTGACTCACTCAGCACTTAGATGTCATGGGTGGGATGCATCAGATTAAATGTAGAGCTTTACAGCTGAGCTTTTAGGGCATAAGTCCTCAAGTAAATGCCTAAAGTAAGTGACAGCAACTGGACCCCAAAAGTGTCACTTCTTTCCTTTAACTGGAAAAAGAACCTACTTTGTAAACCTCTAAAATAAGTAAGGTGAATCCTGACTGATTGCAGCAAGGAGATGTTTATTTTTGGAAGTTCCTATCTTTTTATCTTCTCACACTTGTCTTTACTCTTGCAGATGACCTGAGTGTGATACTTAGCTGCCTCTGGATACCTTTGACTACTGGAGACAGAGGATCTTCACTAGCCTTGTCCTCTACCCAAGGTAATTAGCCCAGGTGGTTCAAAAACACAAACTACAAATATAACATCTAGGTCAGCAGATTCACTGGCTATTTCAGAATCTCACAGGCAACGAAGAGCTTCACAAATGTGGTCATGAAGCCATTTTAAATCCTTCTAGTTACCACCAGAGTCAAATATTAAATTTGCATACAGTTACCTGAAAGGGGTGGGGGGAAGAAGTAGCTGCTTTTAGTAAAACACTAAACAATGAGACAATTTTTATTTATGTTTTGTGTGTGAAAATTATGATAGCTTTGAAATGCTCTTCTCCCTGCTTTTGAGGATAATAAAAAGCACTACAGCAACTGCAGAATACTTGAAGTATTTTCTCTCTGCTCTGTGATTCTTCATTTCACAGACACTTACATATTACCACAGTTATTTCACAGCTTCAGTACCTGTCGTCAACAATATTACAGAAGGAATATAATTTCTAATCTCTCTGGTATCATGGTGGAGGTGCACTTAGAGGGAAGAGGTTTCTAGGTATTTCTTAATATAGTGGTATAGGGTTAACCTGAGGTACAAAAGAGTTTGAGAAACTATTGGTATATGATAATGCAGCACAGCAGCAGAGGTTGTCTTTCTCATCAGAATTTGGCAAGTGTCAGACTGTAACCCAGAAACACCATGATAAAAAGATTTCTTCGTAAGTCAACCCAGACAACTAGGTCACTACAGCAATCTTTTGATGAAATTCTCAGCTGGAATAAATGGGCAGGGTCTACCACAATCCACTCCTCCCAGTTTTGCCCTCAGCAGTGGGCTTGGCTCTCATTTCTAAATTAAAGTTACAGTGTGTAATCAAATCTTTTTGTATGAAGTAATCCTTTACCCAAAGGGAATGCATAAATTTCACAGCATAGAACTGCCACAAGCAGAAAAACAATCTGTCCCATGACTTCTCAGGCAGAACACCAGCATACCTGCACTAAGAGCAGGAGGTAGTTCACAGTAGCGTAAGATACATAAAAAGGAAGAGTATTGCTAGGATGAGATTTCTTCCTAGGATTCACTTCTTCTAAATGAATGTATTGTAGCAAAGCAGAAAGCAAGACTTGCTTGTGTATTTGCAGGAATTTCTTTTTGATCTGTGGCCAGGGAGTCAGTGGTGAAGTACCTTTCCACCAGTCTACATGAGGGTTTTTGGTAGCTCCAAAATGAGAGCATGAGGATGAGTCTGAGGTGAGGGAGAGGAGAGAGATCTGTCACCAGTGCTGGTTAAATGAAGACCTAAGAGCATGCTCTAGCTCACATGATGGAATTTGTTTGTGGAGCTGCTCCTTTATTAGCTTGGATGTCAATAAAACAAAACACATTCTGACTCAGATGTCTCGCTAGTGCTTGGAAGCTGGATTCTCAGATTAATTCAATATTGAAGAAAACCTAACCACCACCATGGCATATGAAGTTTATATTTTCAAAATGCTTAAATGGCTTTTATTTCTTCTGGTGGACTGGATTTGCAGACTTTTTCCTTCAGCTTCACTGCATTGTCGCTGTTACAATGGAACAGATCTTCAGTTAAATCTTTTTAACAAGGTCTTGTCTTCATCAGTCTTCTGTTAAATTTAGCACAGATTCTTTAAGGTAGCCATTTCCTTTGAAGGTAAGCAAAAATGTTCCTAAATCTTTATTTTCTACGGAGCCCACAGTAATTATATTGAAATTCTTATTTGGTGAGAAATAGTTGTGGGGATTTCACAGTTTAGGGCATACTCTTAGGTCTTCATTCAACCAGCACTGGTTAATATACCTCCTGCTCCCACCACCTCAAACAACCCCTGATTTCAGAGCTACAAAAGAACTTATGTAGATTGGTGAAAATATACTTGATCATCGACTCACTGGGCACAATAACAAAAAAGAAATTTCTGTAGAAACTGTCTCTAGAGGACTGGTATGATGATACTTTTGTAAGAGACACCTGGAACTTCAGAGCTATTTAAAAAAAAAAGAAAAATATCTATAGAAGTCAGGGAAACTTTCAGCATTATACAGACGCGCTAAATGAGCCTAGTTGTATACAGCCAACATAGATATTTTTGAGCTGTATTGTTTTGAAATAGGTTTTACTTAAAAGTCATCAGGAAAGAGATTCCTAAATCATGAAAAGAATGAGAAGATAAAAAATTACAAAACGAAGAGAAAGGCAATAAATACCTAAAGCAAACAGTAAAATTGATGGAGCAATTAAAGCTTTCCACCTATGCCAATTTGTAGGCGAAGTTGAGAGAATAAGATCTTGTTTGTAATATGGAAAAATGGGCACCCTGGAGCAAAGACAATAGATTTTACGCAGCTAATTGAAGCAAATATTCCCACATAGAATTTTTTTGTTTCCTGAGATTTCTTTATGAAAATATTCTGGAGCTAAATATCTTCATACGGCATATCAAATTCAACTTTAGTGGTATTGCCTGAGAATGGACCACTTGAGAAATATTTACCCCGCATTTGAATGAAGCTCAGGAGAACTTTCATTCATTAAAAGCTCAATTAATTTAGTAAAATATGACTTTTGCTTCAAATGCACAACTACTTGTACTGGAATGAACAAGTTGGCAATGAAGTCCTTACACCTTTGTCGATATAATGGTAGATTATTCTTTAGTTTTCTGACAAAGGAATGTTTTCAATAAACATGGAAAAAATCATACTAAGTACTATGAAAAGAACATAATTCTGGAGAAAATTAGTTAAGAATTAATTATCAAAGCTGATTTTCTTTCGCGAACATGAACTCCATATATATCTCTAGTTACAAGAAGAAAGCTGATTTGTACCAAAGCCTGATCATTTTGAAAGCAAGTGTCTTTTGATGATGCAATTTCCTTCCATATCTAAGGTCTGATGATTTCCTATTGGAAAAGACTGGACCATGCTGATTCCCCCAAACACTTTGCTAGAACTGGAGGTATAGGAAATGTGAAGCGATTTTCATATTAAAGCACAGACCACGGAAAGAGGGCTGGGAAGAGGCACTCACATCCCTCCTCTTCCTCCTTTTCCACACCAGCATCACTTTCTGAGCTTCTCAGAGAAAGAACAACACACAAAAAATGTCTTCAGGGAAGCCACCATGAACAGCTGGCAAACTAAAAAGCAACTACGATATGAATTGTGGACTCTGGGTAAATCTCTACCACCAACCATTAGTAGACAAAAAAAAACAACTGAGTAACAGATCCAGAGAGGAGAAAAATCAAAATGCAGTCTGTTTCTCTGCCTGTTTTTCCTATCAATGTGCATATGAGAACCACATTTTTAGTAGTCTCATAAAAGAAAACACTAAATTGTGAGTGTTAAGGTAGACTCCGTGCCATATTTACTGCATTTAAATTACAGAAGAAAAGATGTCTGAGTTGTCACTACATGATATTTTGTTCAGCAGAAAGCTGAACACAAGAACATCTGCTGTCTAGGCATCTGTCAGTGAACCTTGCAGACATGCAAGGACATGCAAATGACAGATAAGGCAAAGAGGGAAAAATTACAGTGGGAACTGGTGTCACTTCACAGCACATTTTAGGGTAAGAAGTAGCAGTCTGCTGCAGCAGCCAAACACATCCATTTTTCTCCGTTTGTATAAAGTCACCCCAAAATGGCCACACTCCCACGGAAAATAGGTGATGTGCCAGAACAGAGGGAGACAAAGGGCAACAACCTCAGGCACACAAGAAGCATGCCGAATTAAGGAGGGACATCCTGGGACAGAGCAACAGCAGATCCCAGGTGTCAGCACTCCACAGTAGTGGTTGTTGGTGTCCTGGAGAAGTTGGCGGTCTCAGGCCAGTCGCACAGTGTCACCTACTGCTTTTTTCATTTTTCTTCACAATATCTGGTCATACCAGATCCACCTGGAGTTACGTAGGCATGGCTGGAAAAAGGATGTGTTCTCAGCAGGTGAGAACAATTCTTGTGTCGAGTTCAGCTTAGATGTCAAACCCACAAAATGGACTCCTTGCTTCAGAATAATTTCTGAGCAACATGTGGCTCGCTTCAAGTCCATGTCAACATCTAAATCATAATAGCCCAACTTCCAAAATTACCCAGTGATTTTTCAAGTTTTATAATATTCCTAAGCTCTTTACCAACAACAGCCAACAGTAATTGTTTGAAAAAACAGATGCAGCTGTTTGGGGAGGGTAAAACTGAAATGTCTCTTTATACTAAATAACATAACTTGACATGTTATAATGTGAACAATTCAGTGCTATGACAGAAGTATAATGTAAAAAGGAGGAAAAATTTTCTCTTTTCCTTCACTCCCACTAGACTGGATTGCCAGTCTTGCTCTGGTTTTGTGTCCCTAATGAGCTAAGCAGGGCAGGTGAATGAAAGAGTGATGTATCTGCAGCAGATAAAAGTTGGCTTGTAGTGTGGTTTCAGGCCTAAGCGAATTATTTATCAGTGACTCAGCACATCTCCTCTATGAGAAGGAATACAGCAGCAATTACAATGGGTACTGGCTTATTTTTTGCATCCAGGAAAAAAATATATTATTAAGATAAACAAGGAAGAAACAAGTTACCGCTTACCTCCAAAGCTATAAATAATGTCTGCAAGTGAACATCTACTGTCAGTGTTCCTTGAAGATATTTTTAGATCCCTTATACTATTCCATTTAATCTGAAATGTATTATACTGCAGTCAAGAACGCAAAAGGGGTTAATAGCATTAGCTTCCCTCAAGTTTCCTGAAGTCCTATTTGTATTTCTGGGTAAGATAGGTAGGAATATCCCATGTAATATTTAGTATGTTGGAAAATAGCATGGATAATCCCAAAATAAAAGTTACTTTGAATTTTGCTTTCCTCCCACCTATAATACCCAGGCTGTTGGAATACAGGGCAGCATAGAAGGATACAGATATTCCAACAGAAGTCATTCCTTTTCTATGTTAAAATGGAAAGTCTTATTGTTAAGAATTATGGAGCCTTTTAACCACAGATCATACATACTTTTATCTTCTGTGACTAGGTACTTGGATACAGTACTTGACCTTCCAGACTTTGAATTTATATGAGGTTTCCTTTAAAATGTGCAAAGCTTCTTCTGTTACATCATTTGTTTCAAGAGCTAAGCAAAAAAGCTCAAGGCACTGGCTTTGCATTTTTTAATATGACACAGGTACAGCACAGTTAAAGGAGAGCTCCAAAAGCCTTTCATGCTACAGAATGGCAGGTAAGCAACTTGCCTACACTCAGACCAGTTTGCACTGTGGTAGTCATTTTCCATGGGCCAGGTAGTCAGGAAATTACTAAGTAAGGCTAAGTATGCGAGCCCATTTCTGCTGTCTTACCTCAGCAGGTGTTCAGATGGATTCATGCAGTGATACAAAAAGAACTGGGTCGTATTTAGAAATCTTTGCTGAAGGGATCCCAAGTTGTTTGAAATACTGATTAACAAATAAGCTACCCTGTTCTTAAAGGCTGAAGGGCAATTTCACTCCCCTCACTGGGACGATGGATGTACCCTGTACTGCCTTCACAGCCATGACTGTAGCTAACTAACACTGCTGCTGGTCTCCTGTGAGGCCCAGTAAGGTGGAGCTCAGCACCGGCCGCTAAATCTGCGTGGAAAAACATGTTAAATCAAGCAGCAGTGAACCTCATGTTGTCAGGGCTACGACTATTACTATAACTAATCAACTCATTTAAACTTTTGTGATTATAGTGTACACATGCCTTTGTTTTTTCACCATGCTCAGCAATCCATGATCAGAATTCATGCAGTCAGGAGCAAGAAACTTCCAGCAGTGCTTCTGACCACACACTATGTTCCCAAACTGACCATTTGACCAGCTTGGACAGATGGAAAATTCGCCCAAAATAGCCAGGTGATGGTTGGCGCTCTGAGCAAGACTCAGATACTTTATATGTCCACCTCGCTCCTGACAGCAGCTGCAGACATGCAAAACAAGCTCCTATTCACTGGGAAGAAAATGACAAATAGAAAAATGTAGCATAGGGAGGTGCCCACATCCTCTGTCACCATTGAAGTATAGCACTTCCTTGAGGTGGGTTATACAAACATACAGTAAAAGAACACATCTTTTTCCTGAAAGGTTTATGGCCTCAAAAGCCAAGACAAAGACAGATAAAATTAAAAGATGCAGCGAGAGGTGAAGTGATTTGCACAAGGAATTAGTAACAGTGTTGTTCCAAATGTATTTTAAGCTTGCTGGTTTTGTTTTAGACCGATGAAGCACTTGCATACCTGTAGTTTGCCCCTTTTCTGGTCTGATAAAATCTATTTGTGTACATATATGTAGACTTTTCCATATAAACCTTGCTCTAACCAAATAGCTACAGCAATCCAGTAAGGTCAGGCGGGGATCAAAAACTTTTTTTGGCTTACTATCCAACACTGTTTCCATTGACTCCGACATTAATCAAATGTCTTTTAAGACCCTGGACAGATACTACCAGGGAATGAATTTATACTGGAACATTAACCTTTTTTTCGAACAAAACTAACCATTTTGTCTGCACTCTGGGTGTAGGGGCAGGGGTTGTTTACAAGCATTAGTGTCTGAATTCTAGTGAATTGTATGCCTAAAACTGCCCAGAAAAGGAGTCAACCATGGGCATAAAAGAAAGCAGAGCCAAGCTCTCATGTAAGAAAGACATACATTAGTACAACACGCTCAAATCAGCCAGTGATTACATCTATTTTCAGCCCAGGTTTTCTCTCCCTACGGTAGCACATGGTGGTCCTGCAGCTACTGTGGTGAC
>Ga0181612_183571_pt1 | contig 14393 bp, 11 predicted proteins | sample HoacroProtozoa21_FD_119630 | JGI IMG/M metagenome (GOLD analysis project Ga0181612, IMG submission 119630) | Hoatzin crop microbial communities from Cojedes, Venezuel. Combined Assembly of Gp0051906, Gp0051904, Gp0051908 | reverse complement strand
TTGTCTGACTCCCTTTGCCAGTCTGTTGCTTCCTAACGAGTTTTGGACTGTCTGCCTACCTTCAGGCACCTTTGCCAGATGGATGCTTCTGTTGGTTTGTGCAATCAGGCAGCAGGGTCTAGAGACAGATAATTTGATCCTCCACTGAGAGAAGGGGCCCAGCCTATAGCAGACAGCAGAGAGGCCACTCAAGTCAGGACATTGAAACTCCTCAACCACAGAAGGGGCTTCATCTGCCACTCATCTTTTTAGGTGTGGGTAGTCTACTCCTTGGGCAAGGTTCATCTCCTGCCTGGAGTCTCCGATACCTGATAAATACTGAACTTGCCCTGCAGTCTTCATAAAACGTGGTTAACAGCCAAGTGCTACAGGACACCGAGCCAGGAAACTTCAGGCTTCGTTTTTTCTGGTGCTTTGAGAGCTGCTCATTTGTGTCTTTGCTTCGTTTCCTCTGCTGGGATCTCACGCAGAGGTACCCGCACAGAGCTGCAGGCTGCGCGGCTGCTTGCTGTAACCAGAAGGGGACACTGCAGAAATGGAGAATTCTTGTGAGCAGCAGCGGGGAGAAAGGGCAAGATTTGCTCGTTCCCTCTGCGCTGCTAAAGGCTGCAGGGGGGTGGCCTCTTCCTGCTGGTCCTCAAGCGCGTGGGAGCACAGTTAGGGTCTCTGCCTCTGTGACACAGCGCCCAGCGTTATTACTAAACCCCGCAACAGGCCCACGAAGCCTCAGGGCTTGTGGTTGTACACTTGCTCGCCAGTGCTTTGATTTTCTGTTCAATTAAAGCCAGTTGAGAGGCACTGCTGGGCATTACAGAGTAAACAGATCAAATGCAACTGCTGTTGTGTTAATTTTGTCGTCTTTCACTAGCATCTCATATTTTTTCCTGAATATTTTATACAGTTTACACATCCTCTGTTATTTATAGAAAGTGTGGATCTCGGCGCATGGGCAATTCTGAACTTCCCGTTGGTGATGGAGATGGTATTTACTGAGCAGCGCCTTTCTCTTCAAATTTCAGAAACTGATCTCTTTCAGGTTGTCTCATTGAGATCCAGGGTGAATCTCGCTCCTCTTTAAATCTGTCTTTGTGGTATCGTAGAATCCTGCTTATTTAGGAACTATAAGCTGATGCCTTTTGATCATGTGTCTCTTTCTACTTAAAGGCGTTTGGCACCTCCCAGGATAATCCCTGAATGCTGCAGGATGGGCTGGTGCCTCCTTTCCCTGCCCGCTGAACCGTGTACCGCAGTTCTGATGAAAGCATGGCATGTGCAAAGTGCTGTCCCTGGTTGCAGTGGTGCTTTTCTCTCCAGTTCTTTGGGAACAAATCAATAGTTTTTGTAACTGTCCTTTATGCAGAGATGTAAACAGCTGCCTCTGGTCCACCTTGTTGCTCCTCGTACTAGAGATCTTGGAGAAACAGCTAATTATAAGCAAGTGCTATTTGCATTTTTTCCGCTCAGACTCACACTGTGAGTTTCATGTAGTGTTTCATTTTTGAGTTAAAACCCTGTGGCACATTTGAGCAGATTTAATTGTTGTTCAGCTCTGATGTTTTAAACGGGGTTCTCGTGATTCAGTGCTGTCAGCACTGCTGTCAAGAAAGGCAGCATGTGCATGCAAATACCTGCGGTACTGACCGTACAGGGCTTGAGCAGTCAGGAATCAGCTCACTTTTGAGGCAGAGGATCCCTCCCAGTGATAATTTTGAGAAAAGCAGTAAGAATCCACCATGACAGCTAATAAGAGCATGTTGCTGGCTGCTAGCTGAAATGCTCCTGGCGGTTTTCAGCCTTTCGTTATCAATACTGTAGCCTGCTTGCCTTCAGGCCCCCAGTTTATTCACTAAACTGAAGGTGTCGTGTGTTGACAGCCATATACTGTTTTCAGTAAGAGAGCAGCATCTAAGTATGGGAAGTAGAGGAGGCTTCAGGTAAGATGTCTTCTGCAAAGATTTTGTCATTCAGGTGCTGGTGCAGTGTTGAGCTGTCATTGCTCCTGTGATTGTATCGGTGCTGAATGATCCTAAAGGGACACATCTGTGATGCTCAGGAGCCCCTGGGCTGGTCACGAGGAAGGTCTTCAGGGACTGATGCAACGCGTTGAAATGGAGAGGCTCTTGTCTCAATAGTACAGTTGCAGACTGTTTGAAAAGAGATGTTATTAAAGCGATTCTCTGTCACAGCAGTGGAAGCTACCCTTTCAAGAAGAATGAGGATATAATTTGCACCTTTTAGCAACATATCTTGGTGCTCAGAGCCATCGTGAGGAACGATGCTTGTGCTTGGCTGGATGGATGTGGAATGTTGCCTGCTCCCGCTCCCTTCTGTGGTCAGCCTGAACCAAGATAGGCTTGGGCCTGAGAAGTCCTGTTAGATGCCTCTGCTAGTCCCTCCCCAGTGTGGTATTGTCAGTTGTAGACAGGCATGGTAATGGCACAGGAGAGGCTTTTGGGCTAAATGTTTGTTGTATTAAATGCTGAATCGCACTGGGGATGGGAGAAGCCGTTATTATTGCCATTCAGGGAATGCAGCTGTAAGTGACAAAAGAAGAGCAGCCTCATAACTCTCCTGTAAAGAACTCAGCTGTGGTCTTAAGGTCCTCTCTAAACTCTCTATTTAACAGAAAAGAGCTTCAAAAAATAGAGGAATAAAGGATGCGCATGAGTCATTCATGTGTAGGGCTCGATGCCTGTTTAAGAGTGCTCATTAGCCCTTTTTCCTCTTCAAGGCGTGTTGCCTCCTCCCGGATGCTCACTGCTATCGGGTAGCTTCAGAGCTTGGTACTTGGTGCTGAAGTGGGTAGAGGAATGTTAGTGTGTTCAGCCTCTCAGCTGTGGTGGAGGTAACTTGTATCTATACCTGCAAAAGCTTAACAAGAGCCTTTTGTCTAAAACTTGGGTGTAAGCAAGGCTTAAGGTAGGTCTGCTTCCATTGGAGTTAGTGACAAAATTGCAGTCTGTAAAAACAAGGTGGTGGAAAGTCACCAGTGGTTGCTGAGCTTGGTCACCACTAGCACATCCAGCTGCAGATCTCAACATCAGGAACAACAGATGACCTAGCCTGGGTGAATTTTCAGTTGATTTTCAGTCTGTTTCGTTCTGAACTCTTCCTTTGTTTCAAAACTATTTCAAATAAGATTATGAAGTGGGAAGTGAAAAAAAATTTCCCATACTGAATTTTATGATCATTGAGTCTCCAGTACAATTTCTGCTCCCAGAGTGGAAAACCGCTTTCTACTCCATCTCCAGCTTCTTTTACCTTTTCTCCTCTCTCATGTTTTACATCTGTTGACAGTATCTGTTTCCTACAAGTGAATTGTACCTTATCATTCACAGACTTGTTGCCAAAACGTCCCTGACTTCACCCCCATGGCCCAAAGTGAAACTTCCAGATCCGGTAGAAGAAGCGAAATATCATGCAGGTAAAGATCTCAAGCCTCTGAGTGAAGACTAGCACTCCAGTATTGCCATTGGTGGCCTGCTTGAGCATAAATAAGTGTCTTCAATGATTTTAGATGGTTTTCGTTCTTTGCATTTTTGTCTCATTTCTCACATGCGTTAGTGTCACTGGACTCGTGCTTCAGCTGCTGGTGCTGCAGATTTGGGTAGAATACCAGGTCTCCTTAATTTATGAGAGCTTGTAACACTCCCAGAGGAATCTTGCCTGATGTAATGTGTTGCTTTCTAAAGCATGAAACAAGCCTTTTGGACAGGAGAAAACAATTATTTTTCTTTTAATGGATAGATCAAAAAGCCAGCATAAGCAGTTGGATGGTGGGCACATCAGAGCGCTGATGTACTTTAGTGCGTAAAACAGGATGCTGGAGCCAGCGTAAGCAGTTGGACGGTGGGCACATGGCAGAGCTGCAGAGGTGTGACATAAGGCAATGAGCAGCTGGGAAGTGACATAATGGTAGTGAACGTGTTCTTGTCCCCACTCTAGACAGCACCGTTGAACACAGCCACGTCCTTCTGAATGGAGCCTGTGGATGGTACAGCGGTCAGCCTCGCAAGTCAGCGAGTGACATGCCTGTAGCTGTTCAGCAACCATCCTCATTTCTTAGCCTTGCTAGAACATGTTAGTCTTCCACTTGTAACCAGACACAGGTTCCTCTGGCAGGTGGGTGTGTGAAAATCAAATACAGAGAAGGCCTGTGTGTCTAGCCTGGTATTACCCAGGTGGGACTGTTGTCATCCAGACTGTACTAGGGATGGCAGTAGGGAAGTCAACACATGTAGAGGTATGTTTCTCAGAACTAGGCAGTAATGAGCCCCAGCGGGTGAATTTCTGTTACGGTTGCTGTGGTGGTGGCAATCAGCAGTTGTGTACTTCATGCAGGCAGTGAGCTCCTGTGTTTATTAACAGGCAGTCTTACTGTCTCCTTGCGTTAGCCTCTGGGACATGTGAAGGGCACCCGACTTCTCTGCTTTAGATGGGAGAGACCCAGGAAGTAAAGGAGAGGAGTTCTTTCACAAGGAGAGAGTGAGAGGAGAAAAACCAAGTTGTGTCCACCTTTTGCAGATAGCCTCCTGTCGTCTGGCTGAGGTGTGTTAATAACTGTGTGAGTGATGTGCTTTGTAGAGAGCCTTCTGCTCCAGGTCTCCTCTCTGGCTGTGTTTCATCTTGCCCTTTATCTCCTTTGCGCTCCTGGGATTGCTCAAGTGACAGGTGACTGTTCTGTCCCTGTGCATGATTTCACCCAGTAGTGAACCGTAAACTGCTCAGTTTGATTTGCTGGATCCCTGTGGTGAACGGGGTCCCACGTTCCCCTGACTGATTCACATGGGATCCTCGGGACTGCTGTGATTTCCGTCCCTTGCAACCTCCTACGGTTTATGATTTTGCATCATTATCTCCTGGCTGTGCTTATCCAAAGCAAACAACAGCAAGAGCATTTGAATTCTGCCGTCTATTTTCCTGCTGGCTGTGGAAACAGCCATGGATATTTTAGGAATATGGTGCTGAGATACAAGCCGTACTGGCAATCAGATGGTAACATCACCTGATGTTTCCTGTTACTAGAGGAGTTTGGAAGAGTTGTCAACAACTTCAGAGCCCAAGTACAGTGAAGAAAATGTACCTTTTTTGGTTACAAAAAGGTGAGAAAGCCCCATGGGTAGAAAGTTGAAATTTGACAAGGAAATAACCCTTGTTAGAGCATGACTCTGCATGAGTTTTGCTAAGAGAAAATTATAGGCAAGCATTTTGAAATTTTGGTTTTGAGATGTTGGCCACAGGACTACTGATATACCTAAATCAGCAGTTTAGAGCTGGAAGAAATTTATTGTACCTGTTGTGCAGTTGAGGGCATAACAAAGAGAAGGGGTTTGTGGGTTGTTTTTTTTCCTCTGGACTTTTCATATTGGACCACTGTGAATCAGAGAAAAGAACACACAGTAGATGTTTCTTCTGGGATGGCAATTCCAGCAACACAAGCTAAATTCTTAATCATAGTGGGAGCTGCAGCAACTACTGCCTTGCAAATAATTTCTGTTCTTACCTCTACATTTAATAGTTTGCATCTGCTCGGTTGAAACACAGATGCTTTCAGAGTGTTCCTGTACAGGCTGGGTTTGGTTTGACTGGCTGCTGAATTATTGTCTGTCCCAAATGGATATTGTTTTGTTTACATTCCAAGAAAAAAATGATTCAGCTGATTTTGAGGACAATGAAGAAAATCTATTTTTCCAGTTATAGAAAAGTTGTTCTTTTTCTGAACAGCTCAAGAGGGTGGAAAGCTGATTTTTGGCAGTGGAACGGCACTCATTAAGCAATACGTTTTGATGTTGCCCTAAAAATTGGTCTTGGCTTCACTGCACGGGAAGCTGATCACAGAAAACTGAGTTTGTCCATGTGCAGGACCTCATCCCTGGAATTTGTACTGCTCCTGGCACCTGCTCGGCGTGCATGTGCATATGGGAAGAGATTTTCTGGAAAAGAGTGAGGGAAAGGTCCCTCTTGTCTTTGCTGCAGGTAGGAATTCTCAGGCCAGGCTTTGTTAGTATGCCGGAGCCCTTTTTCGTGGGTACTTTGCCAAACTCTTCCTGATGTTCCCATGTGCTTTACACAGTATTCAGAGTCCTGGGCCTTCTGCATGTTACTTGAAATCGAGAGGAGCTCGCCTCCAAATGTAGGATGCGTGGACAAGCACTTTTTTCTGGAACGCTTTATGTCTGAATACAGTGCATTTTAGGATGCCTAAGAAATAGGTTGAGAAGTCAGCAGTCTGCGATTAGCAGCACGTTATATATGCTAGCTGTTTGCTTATGCATGGGTTTGCCAGCAGCTGAAATACAAATAAGCCATTAAGTTTACGAAAGGGAGGCTCACACGTTGTAGGAGACAACATTACTGTTGAGCCTTGCTTAAAGATTCACAGAAGGTAAGAGTTTTGGTGGGAGAGCAGTGTGGCTGAAGTAATTTTGAACAGCTCTTCGCACCTTGCTGGATTTTGTAAACTGATTTCTTCCCTGGTGTTTGCCAACAGAAGTGGTACAAAAGGTGAACAAGATGATCGCAATGGGGCAGTATGGAAGGCTCTTTGCTGTGGTCCACTTTGCCAGCAAGCAGTGGAAAATAACCAGTGAAGACTTGATTATGATGGACAATGCCCTGGAGGCTGAATGCGGAGATCGAATCCGGATGGAAAAGGTGACGTGTCATGCTTCCAGAGTGCTTGTGATGCCATGCTGTGTATGGGGCCAGAGCAAATTGCCTGCAAACATTCCATAACCAGTTTTTAAAACCAAGTCCTCATGAGCTCCTGTTGGGTCTTCTGTTCTTACTCCAGCTATTTGCTTTGCCTGAGTTTTGTTCCAATTTCAGTTGCTCTGTTAGTGATATTACTGTGATTTCTGTTGAACGGGGCTGGAAAGAGTCATGCCAGACTCTGTTGGGAGACAGATTTGTTGTACTAAGTTCATCCAAAAAGTGGAAATTACAGTTGTTGTTTCTAGAGGCGGCAGCTGAAGACTGTGTTTACCTTGAAACTCCAACACCCAAAATACTTGCGGTACTGCCAGCGGGACTGTCACTGCTCAGTGCTTTGCAAGATCCTTATCACGCTGAGTGTGTTGGGTGGAGGGAGAGGGATGGCGCACGTCAGGAAGAATTGCCAAGATGTAATTCAATATCTTTATCCTTAGCCTTGGTTAACTAGCAGGAACCTGTAGAGGCTCATTAATCCAAATTTTAAATGAAAGCTTATGATGTGGGATTCTGTTGGCTTAATTTTCTGTTGGCTCTTAAGGCGTTAGAGCCAAGCAAGCAGTTAAGGAAAGCCGAGCAGATTTTCTACTCATCCATTACTTTGAAGTCCAGTTTTGAGGCAGCTTTTTAGGCATGCCTTCAGCTGTCCTGCTTTGTTGTATACGAGAGAGAGGAGTGATGGGCATGGAGTAGCCAGCTAGCAATGCAAAGGTCTAGATGCAAGAGAAGGTGGCGAAAATCTTGTGTAGCCACCATAACCCTTTGGGGATTTTACTGGTAAGTATCTAAAACAAAAGTCAGAACATCTCATGACCATTTATATGTTGCCTTTAACTGGTGCCATACAATTAGTGTGGGGAGGGAGGCAGTCAGTAGGAAGTGCTGCCTCTGTTGTCCTGCCTGGTCCATGAGATAGGCAGGTGGTGGAAATGCCCAGAAACAAAAGGGCTGGTCCCTGGGGTGGTGAATCCCCCCCAAGGTGTTAATTTCTTTATTGCCCATCTGGACGCCTCATGGAGGAGAATGAGGAAAGCATTTCTCTACTGGGATATGTAGCAAGTGCTATAAAAATCCAATGATTTTAGGAGCTGCCATTCATTCAGATCCCACGCAAGGCATATTATTCTTCCCTGTATTGCTTTTAATATCTTTTACAACTGTTGGTGATCCAGAACAAAAAGGTTCAGTGTGTTCTGATCAGTGTGAAAGATACTTCTAAAGTACGTTTTAGTAGGATGAGGTCTCCTGGAAGACGGTCTGTTTAATGAATCTGTTTCTTGCCTCTTAGCTGGCTTTCCACACCATCCCTCGTTAGTAACTGTGTCGGGTTTGAAGTGTGTAAAGGCCTGTTTTTAAGCAGTTTGACTCCTTTATGGTGACTGTAGAGTTTGGAAGATATGTTTGCATTTCTACTGGGACAATGAACCAGTGATATATGTCTGATTTATTTTCTGTAGGTTTTGCTGGTTGGTGCTGACGACTTCACGCTTATTGGAAGGCCGCTCCTGGGGTAAGATGTCTCATACAAGAATTATCTTCAAGACAGTTCTTGTGCATAATTGTAGCTTCAGGGCTCCTGCAGTTCCTGAAACAGAAGAGAAACCTCAATTTATCAGCACTAGCTAGTTCTTTTCCCATCCCTGTGGCTTTTGAAAGAATTGCCATTAAAACAAGCTCATCGGCCTCTGCTGACTCTAACCACTACCACAGTGCCAGGATAGAGCAGCAGTACCCATTTCTCAGGTAACTGTAGGATATTCACCTCTGTTGGGTTGGATCTTTTTCTCATGGTGTAAGCCTTGCACAAACTAGCAGTAAATCTTGCTCTTCAACATCTTTCCTCCCTTACCCTAAGTTCGGTGATAGACATCTTGGAATAACCTAGAAATCCTTTCTCATCCCTTAATTTGGCTTGGGTTTTTTAGCCCATTTCCTTTTGTCTCTGTCTTAACCAAGCAGGCCTTAAGATTAACTTCAGAGTTCCTAATTTTCCCTTCCTCCTAGTCAGGTAGTCCAGCAATCACAGAACTGGGGAGTAGGAGTTTACCCCCTTGGTGCCATCTCCATCCCAATGCTGTAGGACTTGCTGTACAAGCTGGCAGAACAGCTGGTTCTTCAGCCTTTTCTTTTACCGAAAGGAAGTGGTGTGTGGGCCAGGTGTTATTGCTCAGCTCAGCACTAGCCAGAAGCGAAGTCATGAACTGTTGTTTTCCCCAGGACAAGAGGTTTCAGTGGTAAAATGCGAGTCAGGATATGGTGGGTTGCAGGTGCTCAAAGTATCTGGGAGGCCTGGCTGTGGTCTGGCTGCAGACTAAACTGCACATTTAGGTCTTAGCTTGAAAGGCAGCAACTTTGGCAGTGAATGGTCAGAGAAGGAGGAACTTGTACATCTGATAATCATTTCTTGATGGCTTGTAGATACAGGTTAGAAATACCACGTGGTTTCAGATTGGTTTCACCACTGAGTGCTTTCTGTGGTGCTAGGGGGCTGCTGGTATTTAAGAGTTACTTGTGACGTGTCTCTGCAGTCGATACAATGACTTCAGTTGTGCTGGTGGTAACTGCCTCGGGTTCCCTGTGTTAGGATTTTGAGGGCTGCCAGTCCTTTTAACAGTACTGCAAATAGATCTGGAATAGCAGATTGTCATGAGTCTGGGATTATTGCCAGATATTTCACTTGTGGAAGATTTTAGGAAGGGGAATGTTATTATTAGGACTAGAAATGTAATCTTGCACAAATTCAAGTGAGAACCTGAGTTCTTCAGACAGGGATATGCCGTGTCAGGTAGTTTAGGAGCACCAACCTTCACCTGGCTCTCTTCACTAGTGGCCCTGGGGTTGTTCTTTGCAAATGTTGGTTTGTGTGCTGGACTGGGCATGTGGCCCGAGACCCAGGAGCTCTGGGACAGGAAGAAAAACAGCTGTTTGGTTCCTGCAAGTGCTCTAAGTGTGGGGCAAGCGTTGTCAGTGGCTTGAAGCAGACCAAAGTGCACATCTGCCAGTGTTAGCTTGAACTCCAGCAACTTTGGTAGAAGATCAGTGGGAGGAGGAGGAGGCTGATTAGGCAGAATGAAAGGCTGGTGGAGAGGTGTCATCCTCCCTCCAAGCTGCAGGGAAACCTCCCAAGTCCCCAGCTCTCTGCTGTGGGCTGAGGAAAGGAAAGCAGAACCCAGTGTGTCACCGGCAGCATGAACTGCAGTTCTTTCACATAGTTCCCAGTTGTGCCTAAACCACAAGCATTTTGGAGGGGAGATAAGAGGTTGGATGCAAACAAAGGCAGGGTTTTTTTTTCTGATGTTTTAAAAATAAACACATCTGTGAATGCTTGCACCAGTGTCTGCGTAAGACAGTTCGTTACAGCTGCACTCCTTGTTCAAACTAGGAGGCGGAACTTGTCCTGTGTTGGACAGACAGCCATGTTTTAATTTTCTGTAGCAGTCAGATACCTCCCAAGATGACAGTCCTCTGAAGCCTTTAAAAACAACAGTGCAACAAAACACATCTGTGTGGCAGAGGCTATTCTGGGAACTTCTGGCTGACTTTGCTCTGGAATCTGTTGGGTTTGGTGTTTGTTCAAGTAACTTGCTTCTGGTAGATTGGCACAAGGGTATCAAGCAGTATGCAGTTGTACTGTGGTGAGCTGTATAATGTAGAAATTCTTGTGCACTTTTAAAGCTGTGATTAGAAGTGAACATAACCTTGGGGAGGTTTGCGTTTCAGGCCATCAGTTGAGTGCCCTCGGCTATTTTAGACCTGGGTGAAATGACTGGTGCCTCTATGAGAAAGTTAAGCTTATTTCTAGATCAGGTACAGCTGATGGGCATTTTTTCCTCTAGATGAACCTTGCTCTTTCTCCTGCTACCTGCTCATTTTTGCAGTGGCTTCAGTGGAAATGACAAAGGGCCTTGGACCTGTTCTTTTCCCAGGCAGCCAGACTGGGATTCAGTTACCTTCTCCAGGGAACGAGCGAGCTTGTCAGTTGAAATTATTACCTCTAAGAGTTATGATCTTTTGGGGTTGTAGGTTGCCTGGATCTTTTTCACTGCTTAATGACGATAGCTTTCAGCCCAACTTAGATCTACGAGATTTCAGTGTGAATTTTTCTTGCCTCCTGCAAAAATCTGATAGATGTGCTTTGTCACGAAACATTTTGCTGCTGAAAGCAGCAGGCCTGACTGTCTATGTCAGACCCTGGGAAATGTGTGACCCCCTTTTTATTTTTAAGGACATTCCAGTCATACCTAAAACACTTGATAAAGATTTTTTTTTTTTTTTTTTCCTTGAGCTCTGTTTTGATGAGAACTTTTCTGTTCATATGCACTTCACCGGCAAGTTGGTTTCTGCTGTGCCTCAGCCTTTCAACCAGCAGGTCCTAGTGCTTTGTCCAACAGAGAAGGACTCACCGGGGTCTGTTGGCCTTGAACTTTGACTTCCAGAGTGAAGCCATGCTTGGATACTCAACCGTCTCAACAGTACCCTTAAAGACTTGCTTGAAAGCATGTCAAAATCTGTGAGTGATGTTGGGGGGGGTCAGTTATCTACAGATCTGTGTCAGTGTTTCTCCCCTTGGCTAGATGCTACCCAAGGCCGAGGACAGCTAGTGGGGTCCAGTGGTGCAAGCTGTATCAGGGATAGCTTGGCTGTGCTACTGTAAACGCTGGCTCTCCTGAGAGCAGCACAGAGACTTCAGTGACCAGGTCACTTTATCTGGCCTGGCCACTTTCCAGTTTCCCCATGTGATCATCGTTCATGAGTTTCTTACATGCCTGTACAGTCCAAGCCTGTGAGAAGTCAGTGGGAGTTTAGCTTTCCCTTTGCCTTCAGTGGGCAGGAATTAGACCCAAAAAGTATAGCTCCCTAATTATCATGGTAAAACATGGCCAGCCCCTGGAGCGCCGTTCATTTTTCGGTTTCTTTCCTGGCATTGGAAAGCTTGCTGTGTATTTCGGTAGTGCGGTTGGGTCCTATCACTGGGCTGAATCTGGATAACATCCTTTAGCTGGGATGTCAGGGTCACCCAGTGGTCTCTTAAAATCTAGATTATCTTACATCTGTTTTCTTCTGGGCTAGTCACTAAATGCAGATGCATCAGTTTTCTCTTCTGGCTGTCCCTTCTTCCTCCCTTCAGGATTCAATCTCTCAAAGTTACACCCCAGAGGGTAAACGTTAAGAGAGATGGTAAATGTCTTGGAGCCTTTGGCCTCCTCGTGACCTTGCTGGCACAGTTAGGCTAGATGGGCTCCCCTCCTCTGCCCCGCTTAAGTGCAGACAGAATCGTTTGTCAGGAAAATGTTCTTTAAATGTCTTCCGATGGCGAAGTGAGCATGCTAATGAGTTTTTAATGGTACTCTGCAGTGATGCTGCATGAGAGTGTCTCTTCCTCCTCCATTGTGGCTGTTGATTAAAACCACGCTCTCCAAAGCTTTAGTCTGGCTCTTGTCTGGAGGCACTTATCTTCCCAGAGAGGAGCTGTTGTGCAGACAGGTAGCTGATCCTCCAGTGCGTGCTTCAGACCACCTTGTTTTCCAGCTCTGGCGTTTTTCAGATAGCAGCTAGAAATCCCAGCACTCTTTTTCTAACTTCAGTGGGATGACTTCTCTTGGAGCTCTGCAGAATCCCTGGGTGGGCAGGAGGTGTGTTTGTGTGTGTGGGTAAGGTAATGTGGAGGGACGAATTACTCTGTGATCCTACTCACCTGTGAAGGAAGTATGGGCTGTATTCTTCTCTTTGTCTCCATCCTTGGGGAGGGAGGATGTTTACTTGCTGAGAATTTCCATGTGTAGAAATGAGATCTAGAAATAATTTGAGCCTTTGAGTGGTCTTGCCACTCAAATCCTCAGTGAAGGTGAAATCCTCAGTGAGTCCCCATGGTCTCTTTCAGTTTGGGGTAAACAAGCAGGACAGACCTGGAGTGGGAGGAAGAAGAGAGGCGTGTGGGAGGAGAAGTGACTTGCTCCAGCAGCCAATTAGCTGTGCTTCCTGCTAGAACAGTGGGCCAAATCTCTTTTCACTGAGCCTTTGCCAGGACTTATTCAGGTGAGCAAGGTGAAAAGACTTTCTTCCAGCTGTATGTGATGCTTTGTGGAAGGAAGAAGGACTGCTGGGTTGACCAGCATAGCACAGGAGAAGGGCCCACAGGTCGGTTTAACCTGTACCATAAGCCAAGTAGGACACACAAGATTGTGTGAACATGCCAGGGGAGTTTATCTTAATGTAATCCTACAAGTTCCTGCAGGTTCATCTTACCGCTGCCTCCTTAGCTGTTTCTGATCTTATCCCTCGTGTGACAGAGGGGTACTGCCCTGCTATCTGTCACACCACTTGGCTGGTCCACGTACAGCACCTTGAGGCTTTTGTTTTGGCACCGTGAAGCCAGCAACCTGGCAGATTTCCCTCCTTCCATGGTGACTTTGTTAGTTCCTGTGGATCTGGGCTCTGTAAGGCAGGATGTGTTGTTATCTGTGTGTCACTTTTCCCCAGAAACCTGCTCACCAATAGGAGGAGAATGTAAATAATTTAAAAATGATACTTTTAAAAATTGTTTTTAAGGAAAGATCTCGTCCGTGTGGAGGCTACTGTGATTGAAAAGACAGAGTCGTGGCCAAAAATTAACATGCGCTTTTGGAAGAGACACAACTATCAAAGGAAGAGAAGTAAGATGAAAAGAATATGGAGTTTCTTTCCCTGCTGTTTTGTTGCTGGGTCCGGGAGGGGGAGGTGCCATGGCGCGAGGGCAGTGGGTGCCTGGGGAAGGAGACTCGTTCACCACATCCGCAGGACCCCTCATGGCACAGCGCCTCTTTCCCAACCCTCTGCCCCTGGTGTGCCCGTGGTGTTCAGAGCATGGTGACTTCATATTCCCGTTGTCTAGCCCCCCCTTGTTAGACAGCCTTGCAAAAGACCTTGCTGAAGAGAATTTCCTGGGCAGAAAAGCAATCTTGTTCTCTTCCCAAAGCCTTAGATGTTGGGTATGTAATCGCAGATATTAGTAAGTCTTAACGATATCCTGTGGCAGGCTTTTTGATTACCACATGACTGCCCCTTCTCAGATATGACTGAGAGGGAGAAAAATGACAACCTGTTTTTTTGTGGAATGGATGGTAACACCTTGACCAGCCTGACGCAGTCCCACGGGAGCTCTGCCTCGACCTCTTGTTCATGCCACGCCGATGGTATGCAGCTGTCCTACCAGCGTGGCCGCGTCTGCCAGCACACCCCCTCCTAGAAGCCGTCACGCCTTGGCGTGCCGTAGGCTAACGTAGCAAAGCCAGCAGGAGCCTTCTGAAAGGTACGCAACAGTCTTTTGCTGTCATCTGATCCTTTTTTTTCTCTTCTCATCCTTTTTCAGTCATCGTGAACCCGCAGACTGTCCTTCGGATAAACACCATAGAAATCTTCCCCTGTTTGTCTTGACTGATCGATCGGGTGTTGTGTGGCTAAGGTTTATTATTGCTTTAGGCAATTATGGAAATAAAACTGCCTTGTCATTGGAAAGTTCTGGACTTCTTGCTGTTGTCAGAAATGGAAATCTATATGTACTTTCTTTTTAAAAAAAACAAAATGAAATATTTTTTTAAACTATTATTTCAGCCTTGATGGTGTTTATTTGTTAGGAGTTTTAAACAACCAAGGATCCATTGCCAGCTGTCAAGCTGTTTCATACCAGCTGGGTCTACCTTTGT
>Ga0181612_141564_pt1 | contig 14393 bp, 9 predicted proteins | sample HoacroProtozoa21_FD_119630 | JGI IMG/M metagenome (GOLD analysis project Ga0181612, IMG submission 119630) | Hoatzin crop microbial communities from Cojedes, Venezuel. Combined Assembly of Gp0051906, Gp0051904, Gp0051908 | reverse complement strand
TAGAATAGCCATTTTATTTGATGGGGAAACAAATTTGGTGGTTTACAGTGATAAAAGGAGTGGCTGCAAAAAATGCCAAGGAAGGTAGGAAGAGGTTTTAATCTATGCTGATCTGGCCAGGGAAGATGCACCTACATATTTCCTGCAAGGAACAAATCAGCACTGGCATAAACAATGTGCCATGTAAAGCAAGCGTAACTTCCCATCAATTCCATGAAAGGCCTTTTAGTCCTGTAAGTGCAAGTTTGTACATACTTCATTCATTTACCATCCCTATTGGGTTTTGTATTCAATTAAATGTTTATACAGTGCTTTGAAGATGTAACGTACTGAAAGTAGCAAATACTTTCATTAGATATCAAAGAGCTAGCTATAGCTTCTAGAGAATAAGTGGATGCATCAGCTGAAGTAATTGGTTGCATCTAACACTGTGACAAAGTAGAATGGTATAAATATTGTGGTTTTTTTCCCCTATAGTATATAGACAGGAAAGTACAGAAGCTCACTCAGATTTGCTTTTGGAGAAAGCAGATCACAACAGGATTATTCTACCAGAAATATCAGCATGTTGTTTGTTGGGAGGAACACTGTCTTTTTCTTAAGCATCGAGTGTTGGACATAGCTAGAAATGAAACACTGCAGATGGTAACTGCTATAAACAGTTATGGCAAATGCAAATGTCTTTGATTTAGGCCTATTTTACCAAACCCAGGCTCTGCTGACTCTGCTATTCCTGACACCAGAAGCACACAGATTATGTACTACTAAGATAATACCTGGAAAATACGAAGAAGAGACTGCCCTCAGAGGCAAGGGGCATGATTTAGAGTTACAGTTTCAATGTTTCTTCAGTAGCCATATCAAACATGAATGTTTTTCTGAAGTAGAAATATACCCTGGATTATGGATTCCTTGGATTTCAAAGCAACATTCAAAATAGTTTCAGAGAATATTTTTCTTTCATCATGTTATTCTGAGATTCTTGAGGATTCCCATTTTACAAGCCGTCATTAAAACTGTTGCTATCTTCTCCTACTGCCAACTATACTGAAGTTGTAAGAGCACCATTACTTTCCCAGGATCTGTACTGTAGCCTCTAAACGCCAAGACATGAAAAAGAAAAAAAAAACAGGCACCAGATAGCACTGCCACCACTAATCAAGCTAAAAATACGACACCATGGAAATAACTGGGGGGGAATCAGTAGGAAGGACAATGACATAGCAGCAGAGGAACAGCTCCAGCTGTTTCAACACATCTGGCCAATAAAAATGACTCTACCACCAACTTCTTTATCCTAGTGAGCGACAGAAGCCCCGAAGCTGATATCGGGCACAGTACGGGCTCTAAAGATGTGTGCTGCTTCTGTCATTTGTGGACATCTTCTCAGGTTGAATCTGGCAGGCCAGAGCTGTGAACCTCCCTTCACCTCTCGCAAAAGACAATCCTAGCCTTCTGACCTGCCAGGGACAGCCAGGGTTAATACCCCTCTGCTCAGATGCTTTGCACGTGCTGTGAGATGCAAGAAAACAGTTAGCTTCCACCTTGTAATCAAAACAGGGATTGGAGGGCTTCCCCCCTTACCAATTCCGAGCAGTTGTTTTTTTATTTACTAATTCCTCTAAGTATCTCTGCATATTTTGACTGAGGGGATGGGGCTCTAATTTCTTTAGATTGGTTGGATTTTGTGTCCTCATCTCTTGAGCCTCCCTCCGCAAACTGCAAACGCTGCTTTGGGAATCTGTGCAGCTCTGTTAGCAACAGCTCAAAAAGGTTACCAAGATAATGCATCCAAATCTCTTGGTAATGTCACAGCTCTAAAACGCTCAGGTTTGTTTAGACAGTGCTTTCAAAGGAGATACAGATTTAAATTTTAATTACTTAATATGTAATTTTAATCTTTTTATATAAACTTTAATAAAATAATCTGTGAAGTATCTTGGGGAAGGGGGAGAAGATAAAGCAGAAATTGTTCTGTGGGGACTCCTGTCTCCCTAGAGTATGAGATTCAGTATCACAACCACTCTGACTACTGTTACAGCGTTGAAGTAGCCTTTGGTTCACACTAGAAATTGTTCCCAGATTTTCACCTAAGTGTGACAGCGATCCTTAAATACCTACGATTTAATTTGGTAGCATGCCAATTACCATAGATTTACTTAAGTCTGTTTTCAGCTTTGACCACCAATTTGACAAAAATCATAGCTTGTACAGCGCTTCTGCAAACCAGAAAACAAAGAGAAGGAGCAAGGCAATAATTACCAGGAAAGAGCCGCAAGAACACAGCAATATTAAGTGTTTGTACTGACCCAGGGCCAAACCATCAGAGCAGCTCTGCAGACCATGCATGGCAGTTTAAAGTGATAAGGGGTCCTGCATCTGTCAGAGGGTTTGGACTCCTAGATCAAAGGAAAGAAGCAAACATACACGATGGAAATGGAGGAGTCTCATTTCAGTCCTGCGTGAACAGCAAGGTAAAAGAAATCAAAGACCAGCTAATGGAGAGATAAAGCCCGAGAGCCCATGAATCTGACAATAAATAAGTGAAAAACTCAGATTTAGGCAGAATGGCAAGAGGGGATGAAGACACAGTGAAGTGCTCCTAAAGGGACTGTTAAGAGAAGCAGCTTCAGGGTTGTGCTGTTATCAGGTACCACTGCTCCACCTGCATAGGAGGGAATAAAGACAATGGAGGCAGACTCTTACCATCGGTGTCCAGTGAAAGGACAAGAGGTAATTGGAACAAGATGAAATACTGTTAATTCCTTTTATGCATAAGGATTAATTTATTTTTCTCAAACTTGATTGAATACTGAAACAAGTTGCCCAGAAAAGCTGCCGAGTTTCCATCCTTAGGGATATTTAAAATGAGACAAGGCCCAGAGCAACCTGCTCTAATTGACCCTGCTTTGAGGAGAGCAATTGCACTGAAGGATCTCTACAGACACCTTCTAGCCTCAATAATTCTGTTATTCAATAAGATCTGAGAAGAGACGAAGAGAACCTTGGACCCCTCCGGAAACAGCTCCTCCCAACTCAACCTCTCAAAATCAGAGGAAAGGACTCAAGAGAGCCTTCAAGATGTAGAAGGCTCCAAATACTGAATTGCTACCTCTCTTTCACCATAACCCCAAGCTCTTCTGCATCTTTTGGCACCCCATTCTTTTGATGCCAAATTCCTTCCCGTGCATTATGGGACCGTTATACCCACTCAACTTCATTTTTCCTTTAGCTCCATTTTCAATATCACCTTTCCAAATCCACAGTGAATGTCAGATGTTAATGAAATAAGCCTCCAGAGAATGAAAGCGGCGATGCAAACATGAACATCTTTATCAAACATAATTTTTGTTTTGGGAAAATTTCTCTCAGGAGAAGAGCCATGGTTTAACAGCTCCGAATTTAGCTCACTAGTGCCTCCTCACCTCTCTGAAAGCTTCCAGAAAGTCTGCATAAACATATGGATTTTTATAGTGCCCACGCTGGCCATTAAAAGGGATATTCTTCAAAATGCAAGTAGAATATAGAGCAGGCATACCCTCTATCTAGAACTTTGATTTTCGTGACAGCAGCTGGTGAGACGCTAGCAATGGAGGGGAGGGGGGAACTCAGTGCTTGACACTGCTCTCAAGTAAGCACAAGGTTGTATCGGGCTCATCTCTTCCTGAAAGGAATTCAGAGCTCAGAAGTTGCTGCCAATAGCAGTGACTAGCCCAGTCCTCTTCCAAGTAATCCATGAAGAAAGTTACAAACTGAAAATTGCAATAAGACGCTTCCTGTGGTGCACTGCAGACATATTTCAGTTTTACACTGCACCCAAGCTATATGTACGGCGTTGTTCAAGCTATAGGGTTCATTCAGCCTACGACCTCTTCCCTGAGACTGATGATTCCTGCTAGCTGTTACAACACAGATACTTGTTTGCATTAGGCTACCGTATAAAAGGAAAAAGGTCTCTCTCACTGCTTGAGCCGGCTTTTGTTTTACCTGAAGGAAAAGCAGCAACAAAAAGTCATCCAAAACTCCCTGGCAAAAGCTGTAATAGACTTTCCCCTGCTGTGTCGCAGGCACAGAAGGCAACCCAAGACACATACTTCCAAGAGGTTAAAAAAGCATAATGTGCCCGCAAATTGAAAACGGCTATCAATCCTATAGCAACAGGAACAGGAGAAAATTAAGGTGGAAGACATACTTGAAAAAGCAGGGAAGTCGTATATAGAGGTAAAATCACAAGTCAGCTCTGGACCGAATGCAAGCCAGAACAGCATTGTGCTAAACAGGTGCATTTGTTTTTAAATCAGAATACAGATGTCAATAAATCATTTCCACTTAGGCCACAAGAGCTGTCAGATGGCAGGGACCATCAGAGGTTACCAACTGAGCCTGGGATCAAAACAGCACCACTGACTTTAAGAGACCGAAGCCCGTACCTCCCGTCTGGAGCGATATCGCACATAAAGCAGCTGCAGCAGCACGAACAGTAGCAGCACGCTTTTAATTTACATCCTTTATGATCCGTATCAGTCACTTCGGAGAGACCGGGCTAGCTGGCTTTTTCCTAACCTTCCTAATAAAGGCCTCGTCCCAAGCTTTATTATACCCAGTAAGTGGCACTGTCACAAGATGTGGTCAGAGCAGAGAGCATCCCAGTATAGGCTACATCTGTCACTTTACCCATCTCTCTGCTGAGCTCATCAAGCACAGATCTGACAAATTCCTGTTAACTCGGGGACTCTGAGGAAGCTCCGGCTGGGCCAGCTTTCTCATCTGCCCTGCATCTCGACTGCAGGAAGTGCCAGCTTGCTGCCAGTGCAGTGAATATTACATCAGCTGCTAAAACGCCCAGACAGCAATCTCCTGACTCACGCTCCTCTTCCTCTCTTACTTGCTGCCCAAGTCAGCCCCAAAAAAAGGAGAAATAATTGCTTTCTAAAACATATTATTACATGATGCTACTAGAAACATTGAAAGAAAACTTATTTCTACATTTACACAATAAATACCATTTTTTCTTATGTAACTATAGAAAATTAAGAGAGGGAGATTTTTTAATAGGCTAAGTTCAGCTCCAGTCAGGCTGAAGTTGGCACAAGTACTGCTACAGGCTTACGTGGGGGAATAAAAATTAAGACCACGTCAAGTACTTTTTAAGTTCCACCCCGAACTGACAGGATTAAGGAAAACAAGATGAAATCTGGCTTTGCACCTTACTATCTTTTTTTTTTCTCTATCATAGAAGCCCCAAAGCCATAAGTCAGACAAGGACTACACAGCCCGCAGCCTCTCCATCTGGTTCCCTTCTATCTAGACAATGCTCTTTTAGGCTACTACCAGTGAAAGGATAACGCAATCTGGATATTTTTTTTTTTCCAACCTTGCTACATTTTCAAAGAGGAAATAGATCCATATTGGAAAACACTCACATTGATTGTTTGCTCCAAGTCCCAAATTAGATGGGGAATTTCTCATTTAAATAAAGCAAAAACATTTGTATCTTCATTTAACATTTCTCTGTAATGAACAGAAGGATCAAAGACACTGGAGATTTTTGCCAGGCTATAATAGAAGTTGAATTACATTCAAAATTTCTGGGCCAGCAAAAATTAAAACATGACAATATTTCTCTGCATCCCAAATCTGAGGAAGGAGTTGAATTTCTTTTAACCTCTAAAATAGGACTTGTCGAATGATGTTTTGATAGTTGCCTTAATCGAAATGACACATTTTGATATTTCTGAAAAACTTCTTTCAGTTCTCAAAGCTGCAAATCAGCTCAGTATTAAGTAGTGTTTTGCTACTGCAGCACAGCGCTCACGTCTCCTCGGAAGCTGGCAGAACCTCCTCTGCCACAGCCGCCCTGTTCCAGCGCTCCGCTGATCCGGCAGAAGGCCGGGACATTATTGCTGGAGATGAAGCTCAAGCCTTTTATCTGCAAGCTGAGCTCTCAGCAGCTTCTCAAGTCCTAGACAGAAAGGAGTTCATAGCAAAACAAAGCCACGGAATTTTCCCAATTCAGAAAGAAAACAGTTCAGACACTTCAGTCTGAGGACCAATATTTTTGTACTGATCATAAAAAAAGTATTCCTGTTTTTGTCTTTAAAAGGGAAGAAGGAAGAGTTACTTGCTTGTTTCCAAGACTCTGGGTTTAAAACTTCCACAGAGAAACTGACTTTGCAGATAGTACACTTTCTACCCTAAAATAATTATGATAATTCCCCAACAATTTTTATGTAAAACTATAAATTAATTATTTGAACTGCTCATTGCAGCTTCTCTTCCTCAATGTTTCTTCAGGGCTGAGTGCTGGCTGATGGGCCACAAGCACCCCCTGCAATTAATTCCAATTGTTATTAATCTTCTAGTTGCCTTTTTTTGTCTTTTCTGAAGCAACTAGCAATAACATCTGAAGCTACAAATACCAACAAGCAATGCCAGCAGAGAGAAACCTTGTTTGGAATATTCAGCAAGCACAGACATTCACATAACCTCTAGATGATCTACTTTTATTCACTTCTCCTGTTGTACAAGGAGAAAAGATCAAATTCATTTAAATAAAGGAAGTTTCCGAAACTAACATAAAGGAGTGCAGTCATTGAAGTGTTGCTAATTAGCACAATACTGCATATAGCATGGGATTGAAAAAAAGCCATGGAGCATCTCAAGCCATTACCTACCGTTCAATTCTCTCTCAAAAGAGATCCAAAGGCAGTATGTTACCTTTTCTGTTTCTTCTGGCAACCACCAACCACCTCTTCACCCCCAATGGTATGCTCTTACCCTAAGCCTACATTATCCTGGAAGAAAAGATCTGCTGATAAGCAATGCACTCCGGCATGCAACATCAGTAGCTTTCATTCCATCACATTTGATTGAAGGAAGCTGGTTAGTGCCACAGCTTGAAGTCAGAGAAAGAAAAGCAAAATACAGAGATCATCTTTTCTTCTCTCCAGTTGTCAAAGTAGGTGACATGATGCAGTGATCATGCAGTGTTCAGATGCAGTGATGTTTGTCACAGACAGAGGTGGCCATGGGGCTGGAAGTGAATGCTTAGGGCTTTACAAGAAGCAGGATGGGAGAGAAGTTGTGTCTTTTGATCCCCACTTTGCAAAATCCCACCCTTCATTCACGCTGATCAGCTTGGCAATAGGCAATTACAACCATCTACTAGAAAACAAACGGAGAGACTGGAAAGATGGACAATCTTTATATGGTCAACAAAAGCCTTTTGATTTTCATGATTAGCTGTCGACAAGCACCCAGTTACAGGAACAGAAGGAAGAACCAAAGCAAAATAGACCAGTGTTAGTCAGCTTTGCTCAAAATCAAGATCTCGTTTGCTCTCATGTCGCAGTTCATACATATGTTACTTTACATGCCAGAAACTATTCATACAACTGTTGTCCAATGCTGGAGGACACTTTGACAACACAACTACTTGAGATGCTTCCTGCAAAGCAGCAGTGGGAATCAATTTCAAGGTCTTTACACTGCTTCTCTAGAACAGCAAAAACACTGCAAATGATCCATGACTAATTCTTCTGAGTAAACAAAGAGAGAATTAAATCTATCCTGTTCTTACTTAACACTTACCGGTCAATCCATCCTTCAGTTGCCTTTTTGTAAATACTGATGAAGCAAAGACAGCTATAGCCACGCATTATCGGTCCCCTATCACAGTGAGAGGGGCAGAGGATGTTCTCACCCGGCTTTAGAAGCCACGTGTCCACCCATGAGCAGCTACACGCAGTGGCACGGATGGAGACAGGGAGCCAGAAGCCCCATATGCTGCGCTCGCTCTTCGTTCCAACCTGCTGCTCCAAGCTCCTCACATACTCCTTATTTCCTCCTTAATTACTACAAGTAATTTTATTAATATACTTTGCAGCACCATTAACTGTTACCTGAGGCTTAACATAAAAAATGATGAGGCAATATAGTCTTAGTGGTATTAATTAATACTACTCCACAGATCTGGCCAACAAAGGATGTAAAGGGTGTTTTGATTTTTTTATAGTTTGAGGTTTGGTGTGAGGGTTTTGGGAGGTGTTTTGTTTGTTTTTGGGGGGTGCTTTGTTTTTAAGTAATACCCTTGCCAACAAACAGAAGCAGCAAAGTGGAGGCTATAAAACCAGAGAATTAAACTAAAACTAAAATAACTCCCCCCAAGCATCGCCATTATGGAACATGGCAGTTTGTCCAAGACACTTTCATCATGTTTTTCTCAGTGAAGACAACAACGCAGAGACATATGCACCACTGGAAAGACAGTGGTAAGGTCCCATTTGTTTGGTTGGTTTTGTCAGGTTTTTTTCTTCCCCCTCCCTCTTTTATTGTGTTTTAAGCGCAGAAACATTCAGCAAGCTATCTCCTGGCATCACTTTGATGGACACAGGCATAGCATAACTGGTAATGGGACAGAGACAGCAAAAGCTTCAGGAGCCTCAAAACCAGACACTGCAGCAGTCAGGAGGCAGAAGGTGGGAGAGCGAAATAGAGAGAAAGTCCTTGTTTGCTCAGTGACACATTTAAAATTTAATCTGCACAGCACACCCTGTCAGAACAGCAAGGCTAAAATGGTGTGGCCTCAGCACAGGTGTTACCAGAATGGTCAAATTTATGGCTTCCATGACTGTCAGAAGCCCCCACTGGAGAGATCTCAGAGTTTCTCCCTCTTTCTCTCAGCCTGAGCGGGGGGAGGTTACAAAGAAAAAAGTTGCTTTAATCCCAGCTCTCCAAATTCAACAGCTCATCAGTCAGAAAGGGATGGACATAAACTGTAAGTATCCCTGGTGTGATTTCCAGGGGCACTAAGCAAACAGCTCCAGTTGCAGCTACAAGGATCTACAGCTGCTCAGCACCACTGGAAAAAAAATTATTCATGTAACAATAACCAAGTACAGCAGTCAAACCGCTCAATAGATGTTTTTAATTATATTGTCAGCTGAAGACAAATATATTTACTCTGCGGTGATAGTGTAATTACCAAGAAAGGGCCCTGCCTTTGCTTGGTAAGTACTGTGTGCAGTAATTAATTTTCCTCTGCATATAGATGTTTGGTAGTATTATGTAAATCACAAGGTGTATTTACTACCTATATTTAAAACAAACAAACAAACCAACCACTGTTACATCTTGAAAACATCTTAAAACAACATTAAAAACAATCACATGAACACAGAAATACAGTGTCCTTGTTATATGTCTTTGAACTAGGCTTTACAAAAAAGTCTGCTAATGTTGACCAACATCTTGAAACTTCAGTCCTGATTTTCTAATGGCTTTATTCCCAACGACTTCTCATCGCAGCCAAGAGGGTCAAAAGTGACAGCCCGGGAGTCTCAAAAACAAAGCACTCAGTAATCAGGCACAGGGAAGCACTGGTTGTCTTGGGAAACTCTTGCATCCGGGCTCCCCGCAGTACCACACGCGCCCGCTTGTGTGTGGTAATGCCAAGAACGGTACAGCTTTGCCAGGGCTACACAGAGGTCAGCGCAGACCAGAGTAGTCCCAAAGCCAGAAGATCTTCTGTGGCAGTCCTTGAAACAAAGGGTGAAAGTCTCCCCTGTTTACCCACACACTGGAGTGCAATCTCACCTTCTCCCATCCCAGGCAGAACAGCCCCTATTCAGAATTTGCCTTAAAAAGAGCCATTCTCCTACTTCCTTGCAAGAGACAAGCTCCTTGGCTTTACCATTCCTAGGTATGTACCAAAAACTACAGGTTTGTGGGAAATACCCACAACTGAGAACCAGAGAATCTCTATAGCTGGAGGGAAACATTAATCTATCATTATTTAGTATTGTAAACCTACTCAGTCTAAGGATAACACAGGCTTCCAGTAGAGACCCAGCGCTGTGTTTGACAATCTTGTACAGCTTCATCCCTTATCCTCCCCCTCTGCCATCTCCTAGGGATCCTCACCCTGAACACCACAAAGTTATCCTCCATCATAAAGATGTGTAACTCTTACCTTCGCTGGCTTCTTCAGCTATAAAGATCAGCAGTAAAGGTATTTCAAATGTGACTGCTCAGGTCCCACAGTTGTGATGCAAATGGCAGATTGAGAGAAAAAAAACAAAAACACACCCACAAGTGAAATGAGATCTTGAAATAACGCATGGTAGCAACATACCCAAGGGCCAGCACTGATCCTGTGCCTAAAAACAACCCTACAGTTTGTCCTTGCAGTGCATGAGCATTGCTTCTTCATGGTTTCCATCAAGGGGAAAGCCTACACCATGACCATGTGGTTGTAATGACTCAGTACTAGGATCCATTGATGCAGCTGTGCATAACTGCAGTGAAATTATAGCCAAAATGTTAAATAAACCATGAATACGCTACTTTCTTTTGCTTTGCCCCCTTTTTAAGGGTTCTGCATTTGAATTTTCAGGCCAACATAAGAATGGTATAGTATTCATGTCAAATCTTTATCTTCATCTATGACTGGCTTCTGCAGAGACCATCTTGTATTTCTTACTGTGGAGTACATCTTGTTTTTCCAGAAAAATTGTTGTAAATTTTGCCTTAATAAAAGCTGCAGGAGGTTTCCATTGGGGATTTATTCAACTACAAGAGGAATTTATTTTTCAGAAAAAAAAGCAAAAAGATGTAACTTTTTTGACGACACACAGCTTAATTGGAAATACAGAATAAATTAGGACAAAAAAGCCCAAGGATGTTTAAGGCAAAAATAGTCTTTAGCAGCTTTGCATACTTGAGTATGAAGCAGAGGCAAATTTACTGATAATCTTCTGCGCTAAATTTATACAGAAGACAAGTTATTTTACAGAATATTCTCTAGAGTGGTCTTTAAAAGAAAAAAAGAAAGAATTAGCATTTTACTTGGCCAAAGTTATTTCCTATTTAAATAATCATGATTAACTATCTCACCACTATGTATTCCTGCTACAGTGATTTACAGAGTGCCTCTGCTATAGATGCTGTACAGTACTCACAGGTGCAAACTTAGTGCTGTTCTGTAAGTGCTTGAGAAAGAATTTTCAGTGTTTGCCATTTGACAATATCAGGTAATAAGCATAATAAATAGATGTATCAGACATTAATACTACAAAACATTTTCCAAATCTTTCTGTCCATCCCCCTCGCCCTTGTTCTGCACTGGACACGAGGTTTCTCTAGCTTAGAAAAGATAAATGCTTCTTCTGTTAACCACTGACCTAAAAATAACATTTATTAAAAAAAACTAAACAGTCCAGCACACAAGGACTGTAGCCCCATTTTTTCTATCCTAAAGACCATAAAGCCATTCTCAAAGTGAGATATTACTCCCAATTCCCACTCTAGAGTTGTCATTTGTTGCAAGACACCAGCACCCAACTTCCCCGGGGGAAAGCCTTCCCCAGCAGCGCGGGGCTAGCCAAGAAGTCAAGTCCACAAAAGCGACTGTTTGTCCACCCACTCCCTTTTCATTAAACCTTCTTATAAAGTGCTTCTACAAGAGATTTACAAAATACCATGGGGAGAAGCCTGACACAGGTGGACTCCAGACCAACACAGCAACAGGGAAGGGTCAGCCCCCATGGCGGGGCCAGCTGCAGCCAGCCCAGGGCAGCTCCTGTCATGCCCCCACACAGACCACCCCAAGATAACCAGCACAATCACACCAAAAAGGGAGAGAGAGGAAAGGAGAAATAAAAAAGTGTAATCACTTTTTAAGAAGAGATCATTAATATTACAGACTTATCCTCTTGTGACAGCTCTGCTGGGGATTGAACCAGAGAGAAATGGAAGTCTTAAAACTGGAGCCCAGGACTCAACCGGAAAAGCTGTAAAGCACCCGCCTGCTTTGTGACAGGCTGGCTAGGGGTTACGTTCCCCCTTTTGAAGAACTTCTCTGTTGAGTTTTCCTCAGAATGGCTTTGCTTTCCAGTAAGATGTGTTCAGACACACAAGTCCCTTTGATGTGTCAGGATCCACTGAGCATTAATAACCTGATTAGAGTGGAGAAGTCTTTATAAATTCCCCTAAGACAGGAAGATTTTCTTGTTCAGAAATACTTACTTCCACTCAAACCAATATTTCTTAACCAGGAGCTATCCTTAATGTATCAGGAAAAAAAAAAAATCAATCCCTATATTCCTCTCTGCCAGGTAACTCTACAGAATAGCTCTTTCTCATTTCCTTTCCTCCTCTGACTTGGTGATCCCACCAGGAATGAATCCTGGCCACAGCTTGACAGTCAGTTTTGGAAAACATTACTTTCCAAAGTGACCCAAAGACAAAGCCATGTTGCTTTGCCACAAGGTCCCAAAGGAGGTCATCACATGCTTGTTAATACAGCAATTAATAATGCTTGCCATTTATTCTTTTGCTGCCATGCTCTCGGCAGAGCTAGTCACCTCTTTTGTTACACATTTCATTTACTGGCTAAAGCTAAATTGACTGTCTGATGCTAGATTTGCTTTTGTCACAAGGTTACTATAGACCATGACTTTTCTCACTAAAGTAAACGGCTTTATGTCATCCATTAGTGGTTGTTTATTATAGAGACTTCATACTGCCTCCCGATATGGATGTCTGATTTTGAAAGAAAATCGAAACAGGCACTTGTAGTGTTCTGGGAATGAGGGTAGTGGTGAGCAAGTGGAAAAGGACTACATCATTAAGTTACTTTGGCTATAAACTCAGAGTCCAATCTCAGCATTAGTACAGTTGGTTTCATTTTTAAAGTTCAAGTTTAAAAGGATACGAGGTTAACCATCCATGGGCTCAAGTCTCTGCTATGAATTCCTCTTTGGCATGGTGCTCTCGGTCCCAAAATTTGCCCAGGTATAAAAGCAGCAACTGCACAAGTCAGCTGAAAATATCACCCACAGCTTCCCTGCTTGCTAACTCTTCTTGAACTTCATGGAGAAACGCAATAGACATATGACAGTACAACTGCTTATTGCTCTGCTAGTTGGCAAGTTTTCAGAAGCAAACTTGTGGACTTCTGCCCTCCCTCTGAGCTCTCCCTGTTTTCACAGCTTCCCTCCTTGTGCCTCCCCCTCCCCAGCATGTTCTAAATATATTTTCCCTTTCTTTTTTAACATAGTTTGTCCTAGAAATAAACTGAAACAGTGACACAGTGCTCCCACAGTGGGAGGTAGAACAACACTCCAAAGCCCAAACATCTGAAACAAGCCCTTCACCCAGGGGCACACACAGTCTGGTCCTTCGTAGACAGAGAAGTATCCATTACAGCACGAGTTTAACACTGTTAGTGTAACAGTGTTTAACACCTAGCTCACATTCAGAGACCACTTCTTATATAAAGAAGCCATAAAAAATTGAAAGGGCTGGCAGGCGTTCTCTTTATTAGCACACAAGGTAAGCCCACATTTCCGAAGTAGAAAATCCCCTTTGAGTAATTCGGCTGCTTTGCAGTTATGATCACACAGATATGCAGCTACACACACCACATGCAAAAAGAAGTACAATAGTACTTGCTACAGAGAGTGTGATTTTGGAAGTAGTTGAGGGTTTTTCAGTCTACACACGTATAAATAAAAGATTATCTCTAACTTTAACCAAGAGATTAAACATACATTCTACACCATTACCATAACATTCACAAATCTATAATAGGGAAAAAGCAGATTATAATTAGTTTATTATGTGTATAGTTTTGAATGCAAGAGGATTTTTGATGCTATATTACATAAAAATCAAGGTTATGAGGTTTTAATGAAAGAGAAAAAAAAGACTCCCTGCCAAATAGCCATAAGCAAACGCAACATACACGCAAAACTGGGTACCACAAGTTCTGCGTCTACTCAGAGCAGGTACATATACTTACACACACATAACAGCAGGTGGAAACTGCCCACGCAGTCCCCTGTCAGAGCATGAAGCCCCAGATCCCCTCCAGCTGCTCGCAGGGGGCTGCCAGGAGTCCCCCTGTACCTCCCACAGCCCTGGGAGGGTCTCCCATGCCACCCCGCCGCAGGAGCCGCCACACCCAGGGCTGCTCCGCAACAATCCCGGCATTCACCGCCCAGTGCCAGAACACTGCGCAACTGTCTGGGCAGCGTGGCCAGGGAACACTGGGGCTCTCATGCTCGCTCGCATCTTATTTCATACAGATGCAAAGCTCAACTCCAGACTAAAAATTCCAGCGCAGCAATTGCCTGCTAAAACATTTGCATATATATCCGAGGAGCTACTGTAGAGAGTCCAGCGGAGGGCTACAAGGATGAGGGGACTGGAACATCTCTGCTGCAAGGAGAGGCTGAGGGAGCTGGGCTTGTTCAGCCTGAAGAAGAGAAGGCTGCGAGGGGACCTAATAAATGTTTATAAATATCACAAGGGTACGTGTCAAGAGGGTGGAGCCAGACTCTTTTCAGTGGTGCCCAGCAACAGGTCAAGGGGCAATGGGCACAAACTGAAGC
>Ga0181612_140301_pt1 | contig 14393 bp, 15 predicted proteins | sample HoacroProtozoa21_FD_119630 | JGI IMG/M metagenome (GOLD analysis project Ga0181612, IMG submission 119630) | Hoatzin crop microbial communities from Cojedes, Venezuel. Combined Assembly of Gp0051906, Gp0051904, Gp0051908 | reverse complement strand
CTTTAACATGGCTACATCCATCCATCTGTCCATCCTTCCATCCAGGATTACCTGTTGAGCCGGCAAGGGTGCAGAGTGGGAGGGAGGATGTCGCTTTAAGTGGCCGGGAGCTCAGTCACTGGGAAAGCAAAGGGTAAACACAAGATTGATTGAACTCCTATTTTTCCTTAAAAGTGCTGTGCCAAGATCATCCTTTCAGAATCCCATACTTAGTATTTTCTATCGGTTTATAAAATATATACATATATAGTGATTGCTACATTCCCCACTTGTGTGAAATTGTCTTTCAGTGGAGAAAATAAGGCAGGAATACAAGGATTGGTGCTGCAATTTTCAAGTGCCAGTCTAATGAATTACATGAGAGACCATGCCAAAGTGGCACATGTACTAAAAAGCATGGTTCAGGCAAGCCGTGCTCAGTCTGGCAAGTCTTGCCCAGCAAGCCCCACATCTGCATGGAGATGCACTGGCTGCAGGAATGCTACTGTTCCAGGGCTGCCCGAGACTGTGCAAAACCCAAGCCCAGATCCTCCATCACACAAAACTGCAGCACCAAGGCAGGCACTTGCTGATACTTGCTGATGACCGGGAGCTGCATCCCCACTTGAGCTCTGTGCTGTGGGTGAAGCTCTGCAGAAACCTGGCTCTGTCTTGTGTCTTCCCTCAAAGCCTAAGGCATGTGCCCTGTTAGAGATAACTATTGATAATTATGTTTAAAACTTTCATCTCGTTCTTCACATCTTCCCAATGAACTTAATGATGGAAGCAGTTGCCAGATGTTAATTATTATCATTATCAGCTCCTAGCATTTACTGTACAAAGCAGTGCTTTTCCTGGTCTTGGCACTCTGTGATTATAGTGCAGAGAGAAAGGTAGGTTCATTAAAGTAGCCCGCAAATGTTAGTGTTGTCATTATCCAATTAACATTCCTCTTCACAGGATGAATATAAACCTGACAAAGACCTCTCTGAAGTGGATCTGAAGAATGCCATCCGTGTGCACCACGCCTTAGCCACGAAAGCCTCTGACTACAGCAAGAAGTCCAACGTGCTCAAGCTGAAGACAGCTGACTGGAGAGTCTTCCTCTTCCAGGCCCCGTAAGTACCAGCTCTTCCTGCAGAGCCTGGATGGGCAGCCTGTCCTCCAGCCACCAGCAGACTCCCTCTGACCTGTCCATATCAACATGCACATTAGAGGACAAACCTGGGGTGAGGGCTGAGAGTGATGTCTGTAGGGCTGTGCAAAGGACTCGGTCATGGGGTCACAGTTTCTACCTGTCACTCTTGGTAGTTGTATGTCAGTCCTGGAGGTCCTTTCTCATCTGTCGTGAAGGTGATATGAGCAGGATGGGCTGGGATGTAAAGTACTGAGTAAAGGGCTACTCTTAGTAACTTCTGTTGTCAATCTGTGGAAAGGAGAAAATCTATATGATGCATTGAACTAAGAAGCTGATTATTCCCCTTGTCAACTTTTGATGGGGAAACAGTGTAAAGTGCATTAAACAAATTTCCCCAGCCAGGCTATATCTTCTTTCTTCCTTAGTCCATTGCAGAGAAATGTTGCTCTGCTAACAAGTGTCAGGTGTGACTGAGTCATTTTCTGCCTGAAGTTTTTCTCATCTCCTGCTGTGATAGGTGATATTGTCTCTAAGTTGGACTGGGGTAATAATGTCAAGCTAAAGCTCGACATCTGAATTTGTGCGGTGAAAACCCACTTGAAGGCTTGGGGGAGCAGTGCCTGAAAAAATCCCATGCGAGACCCTGGGCAGTGCCCCACAAATGACACAAATGAGGGATCCACTTACTCCGTGGGACCTCTGTTGTTTGTCTCCCACTTTCCGAAGAGCAGTGTGTCTTTGGCCTTTGCCACCATGCTACCTCTCCCCAGCTCCCCAGGAAATGCAATCAAAGCTGATAAAGAAGGCAGGACTGCCAGGATTTCAAGTGGTAGACAACAGTCCTGAAATCACTAGGGCACTGTAGAGGAGCCAGTTAGCAAGTGCTTTCCTCTATTCACAACCCAGTGTGACACAGAAATGGCTTCAAAACAAGGCCACTGATGGCCCTCCTGAGAGCGGGTGACTCCAGGGTTGTTCTGGGCAGGCTGGTCCTGGGTCAGGAGCTTTTACAGACACCCCCTCTTTGCTTCCCACCTCTGTAACAGAAGTAAAGAAGAAATGCTCTCCTGGATCCTGCGAATCAACCTTGTTGCTGCCATTTTCTCTGCCCCAGCCTTCCCAGCTGCAATCTGCTCCATGAAGAAGTTCTGCCGCCCGCTCCTGCCTTCATCCATGACTAAGCTGTGCCAGGTAACTTGTGAGAGAAGGAGCAAAGGAGGGGTGTCCAGTGCTAAGCCATCCCTTCAGCATGAGGGTCAGGCTGAGTCTGTCTGCAGCTCCTCCAGGTCCTGCCTGGTAGACACATCAGGTGCTCAGAGCAGGAACAGAGAGGTGGAGTGGGTGACTTGGACAGACAGTGGCAAATCCCGGTGTTTGGTCAATGCTTCGTTTGCAATGGCTATAAAGCAACCCTATGCACACACACTTGCCTCTATGGCTGTTGATTCTGGCTTGTGTATTGCTCTTTGCCCATCACATCTTGGCACCTTTATGTTGCCGGAGTTGAAACAGCTGCTGCTACTGAGCCCAACAGCTGATTACAGCCTTGGTTTATTTAATAACACGGCACTCAGAGATGGCACCCTGTTCCCTCTTAAGCCAAAAAGCCACAGATGAAGGGGGAGTCTGAGTCCCACTCAGTGAGGAAGGCCAATTTCTGGAAGCAAGGGGATGGGGGTGCACTGGACCATGGCTGCCTAAGGCTTAGTTAACGAAGAGCAACAGCCAGCTGCCATCCAAAGAGCAGCTTTTGTTTGCACTGTCCAGGGAAAGCCAAACATGACTTAGCACCTCCAAAAAGCAGGGACATACTGCCACTGGCCCCCAGCAAAGGGGAGGACAGCCTGCTGTGTCAGGGCAGAGATACAGCTCCTATCTGCTTAACCAGATGTGGCTAGATGTTGCCTTTCTGAGAGCCCAGATGGAGAGGGTAGTTTTACCTCAAAAAGGATCAGGATGAGCAGACCCTGGGACACTGCTGGCTCTGTCTGGCTGTTAAAGGATGCAGAGCATTTTGTGTTTATGATGCTAAAGAAGCCCAGATGCCAGACAAATCCACTCTTGGCACTTGCGATACATGAGTTTTGATCTTACTCAAATACCTGTGTTTCTGCTGCTCCTTATCAGATGAATTTGCAAATGTACTGAACACCTTTGGCTCCAGCACAGTAGCTAAGCTTACATCCTTGCAGAGACAGATCCTACATCAACAGGCAGGCGGTGCACTCGGGTGTTGCGCACCTATGTTTTGATACCTGATATACTTCTCTTGGCAGGAGGAACAGCTGAGGTCTCATGAAAATAAAATGAAGCAGATTGCAGACGAATTAGCAGAGCATAAATCACATCCTGTAGAGAAGAGCCTTAAGTCAAAAGAGGCTGAGGAATACAGACTCAAAGAACATTACCTAATATTTGAGGTAAAAGAGCTTTCGTCTTTTCTGTGATAAATGGTGCCTCGGCTGATTGAGGACAACTAAGAACTCTGGAGTGGATGCTGTAAGCCTGGGAGACAGTGAAAGGAGAGAGAAGGACGAGGGCTCACAAGCTGGGTGTCTTGTGGCAGCAGCAGCAAGCCTCACTGTTTTGCACTGAATCTAAAAAAAGAAATAACAGACGTTTCCTCCCCTCTGTGATTTCTAACCAAAGCAGGGGAAGACTGATGAGAGAAATAAAATCTTCCTTTACTGTGCCAAAACTTGACATTTCCTCAGGTCTCAAGTAAGAAAGTGGTTCAGTTCGCGGTGTGCATCAGTCTTTTTCAGCAACATTAATAAAAAGCTAAAGGAATTCCTTGGGACAATTAACCTTGTTTTGCTGCAAATACTCCTATAAATAAAGCCAAAACCTGCATTACAACTGACTAAAGACTTTTTGAGAATGCATGTAGCTAAGTTTAAACTCTCTGCAAATTCTAAGGAGCATTTAGTTGGGGGAAAGATGCGATATTTTGTCCCACTGAGTGTTGAGCAGAAGATGTGATTCCTGCCACATAGATGTCAGTGGGAAGGGACTGCTGGAGACCTCTAGTCCTGCTTCCAGCAGGAGCTTGGATTATTCCCAGTATTAGCCCAGGCTAAGTGGGTCATTTTGTGACATCTAAGAAATTTCCAAGGGTGAAAATGTCCCACCTCCTGCATAGCAAGGCTACACCACCCTTCTGTGCAATGTCCAGCCTGACTCTCCAAAGCCACAGTTTCCAGCTGCTGGTTCCTTTGTCATTGTACCTACCCTTCAAATTGTTTTTTGCTGCTGCCTCCTGTTTTCCAGACATCTTGTTTTGGATGCCTGCAGAGAAGTCTTCATCCAAGCATTTTCTTTAGGCTGCCTTTTCAGTCTGCAAGGAGAAGTTGGCACTTCCACGGCATAATTCATCTCATCTGTTTTATGAGACTTACTCTAGAAATGCTTGTTTCTCTGTGCAGACAAAGAAGTGCACATAGGCTACCTCTGATATGTTAGGGGAAAGGATTAGTATTACACAAGTCCATAAAAAGAGGTCCCATCTAGCCTTGGAATAAAAGAGCCAGGCAGAGAGGAGATGACCCCTTTATGCTGTGTTCTGTGAGGAGCAATGGAAGCGTAACTCAGCAGTAACAAGTGAATCACTGGATTGAAACAATGGCATCCAGAAGTATTTCAGCCAATCAAGGGGAACTCCTAAATCAGAAAGGAGCAGATCTGTTGGTCTGGTTTTGCCTGCAGTATCCACCTTAAGCCATCAGAGTGGCAGTCAAGACCCGAAAAAGCAACTTGAGAGTTTTGCGCAACACTCCCCTTTCTCCTTAACCCTTTCAATGATGGGTTGATCAGTCTTTGCTTGCTTTGCGTAGACCAGTCATTGTGCTGTGGTTAAACAGTACTTGTTGGGTGTGATTCGTGGGATCCTGACGATATAGGATGGGTTTTCCTGCAGTAGCAGATGGCATTGCCTCTGTTGTCCATGCATGCTGTAGCTTGTCCCTGTTCTCAGGCTCTCTGTTCCCTCTTTCCCTGCAGAAGAGCCGCTATGAGACATACATCAACCTGCTGTGCATGAAGATAAAAGTTGGGACAGATGACCTGGAGAGAATTGAAAGCAGTTTCTTCAAGGTGGAAGCTGATGACATTGCTTTGCGGAAGACCCATTCAAGCCCTTCCTTGAGCCAAGGGCACATGTCCATCAGCTGTAAGCCGGAAAAGGACATTTTAGACCAGAACACTTAACAACGAACGCACGCATAGGCGGGATGAAACGGCGATGCTTTGCGCTCCTGGACTAGATCAATGAGCACAATTATATCTAGGAAATTACATGAGCAAAACCGTAGACATGTATGACACGGTGATTGCTCTAGTGAAAGAAATCAAAGAAGCTTTAGTTGACTCTCTTTGGCAACGCTCTGGCATTTCAGCATCATAGACACACAATCTTGTCTCCATCCCCAACAGCACCAGTGGCTTTGCTTTTCCTCCTACTGCAGCCTGCACAACAAAGGGATATGCTGGTTCTCCAAGGGCCAGGTTGCTCTTTTCTCCACCAGCCCTCTCCTCCTCCTTTACCCCCGAAGGTCCCAAAGGTTCATGTCCACAGTTGCTGGAAGTGCAGGGAACTCAGCCAATATGACAGTCTGTGGCACCACGAGTACTCCCAGAGAAGGGTACAGAGTGGCAGGGAGCTTATCCCTCCCCCGAAAGGAGCACCATTCAGCACATCACAATAGGACGGATGTCATGAGCTAGTCACCAACCAAGAGAGAGGTGTCTTCAGCACAGCATGTGGGAATGTCATCTGCCCACAGCAGGAGAGGCCTGAAGTGCCTCCTGTCACCTTATCCTTTTTATATGTATATATATATACATATGAATATATATAAATAAATATATATATAAGGAAACTTTAATGTGGGTTTTTAACCTCAGTGTGCAAGTGAAGGCAAGCTGCCTGGGGAAGACACTGGGAACCATGGAGGGTCTGATCAGCCCACCAGGATGTTTTAAAAAAATGCAGTAGCCTATGTATCTTTTTTTTTTTCTTTTCTTTTCTCCTTTTTTTACTCACATAGAAATCCCACCTGGCTTTGCTGTGAAACATCGCTCTCCTGTCCCTGCTTGTTCAGACAAACTGGCCAAGTGGCTGCTTATTCAGCATCCATGGCATCCACCACTTTGGGTTTGAGGCACAATTGGAGCTGTGCTTCAGATGCAGATGAACCTTTATGTGCAGGAGCGATTCCACCTGCCATCAATGTTGTACTTCCTCCATTTTGCGATGTACATGCTATACTCATTCAAGTGCGGAATTGTGTTTCTGTTCCTTTCTGCTGTCTGTGGTCCAATAATTTACTGTTGTGCTAGAAGTGATTCCTCTGCCCTTCAAAGCCACGACTGTCCTCCCACACTTTATTTATTTCACTGTTTGGTTTGGTCCTTTATCTCAGATTGCTTTTCTTTCCCCTAGGTGCATTCACAGTCATCAAATTACAGTTTTGAAGGATCATGTAGCTGCTAATTACGGTCATTTATTGTTTATATTTTGCAGCATATTTTTAAACAAACAAATAAGATATGTTTGGACCTTCAACGTTCGAAAGCCTATGGACTACTCTTTTCCGTGATGGCTCATGATGCTAAAAACCTCTGCCCAACTTTGTCATTTCTTCTTTTATCTCTGTTTGTTTGTACAGTTTGATAGTTTATTTGAAGTAATGCACTAAGAATCATGTAAAAAAGAATAACAATAAAGCTGAATCTGTTGGTAAAGAGAACTGGTCTGAAGAACAGTTCCACCATGTGCTGGATCGGTCCCAGAATTCACAGCACTAGATGGCCAGGCTGACACAGGTCTCTGCTAGCACCTGCCGCATGAAAGCCAGGCTCCCATGGACAGGCAGCACCAGAACATCTCAATGCCTTTCCACAAGTGGTATACCAGCCCACCCATCCTTCTGGGTGCTGAAAGCACTGGCCTGCCCATGCTTTGGATGGATGGCTCACCTCTGGAGCAGGTGTGGACAGATGGGCTGCTTTGGGAACACATTCAGGTAACCCTCCCATCTGTCTCGTGCATCACAGTTCTGTCTGTCCACATGCAACGTAGGGGTTTATGGGAAGAGAAAGACACCAAGATCTGCGTTGGTGGTCGGACATGTTCTGGGAACTGTTCCCAGAGAAGCCCGTGGCTTCACTGAGTGTCATGATGGTTTTTCCAAGGCATCTTGCATTTGTGTCAGGCACTGTACAAGCATCCCTTCCACTGAATTCCTCCAAGGTGCTGCTATTCACATGAAGCGTCTGGTGCCCAGACTCCTGCAGTGAAAGCCTGGGGGAAAGCCAGGCCTGACTCTTGTTCTCCAAAATCCCAGATAATATTTTGTACCTCAGTCTGTCCTTTCTGACCATCCTCTCCAGCAGACAATGACATGTCCAGTGTGTTTGAGGAAGCCACCAAGAGCAGCTCAGTCCCCCGTCTTGAAGGTGCCATTCTGCTATTCTTGGTTAAGAGCAAGTTGCAGGGAAAAGGAGAATCTTGCAAAGTCTCCTCTGGGCACCAGCAAAGTGCCTCAGAGCCATGAGACTCTCCGCCCAATGCAGGTGGAAAGGGTGACAGCTGGCATTAAACAGCCCTTGACAAGACAGCTAAGAAGGTTGAACTTCCACTTATTGACAACCAGCAGTTTGCCCTGATGCTCAAGTACTGATTCAGGTGCACATGCATGTGCAGATGTAGTAAGCATCTTACCTACAAGAGGAGACTGAGAATACCCAAAAATGCTTTGTTTGACCAACCCGCAGCCTCAGCCTGTGACCAGGAAGAAAATGCTTTTTTTTTTTTCCCCCCTCTTTCCCTCCCTGGAGGTGAAGGACTCGGCCACATACCACCAAGAGACAAGAGCAGCATCTCGGAGGAATTAAGCAGCCACATCATTTTCTCCGCTTGGAGGTACCCAAATGCACTTCCTGGCACAGGCCTAGCGTGTTCCCTCCAGCAGGCAGCACGGCTGCTCCAGATCTTAGACAGCATCCCCTGATGGTGCTGGTTCAGCCTGACCTTCCTGCCAGGCCCCTTCTCCTGGACACAACCTGACACCAAATTCCTTTTGGAAGGACTTTTTTAGGGGGGAAGATTTGCAATCCTAAAGCCAGGAACTGATGCTCCTCTCCTGTTTGTGTCACCCCGTATGCCGTATGTGTCAGTGGAGCAATTCCCTTCCCTCTGGGAAGGGTGGCAAAGGCATCATACATGTGGAGCAGAGCTGGCAGGAGGCTTTGGTGGCTCCCCCGACCTGTGAAAACTGCTGTAAAATATTTACAGCCAAACCCTAGGGATACACATGGCTGGAAATGAGGGGTCTAAAAATAAAACAGCCAGGGAAAAAGGAGAGAGATACAGGCTTCCTTCAGAGACAGCTGGAGAGAAAATTGAACTACCTCCAAATATAGAACACAATTATGGAATCAAAGGGCATACTGAAGAAGAAATCACCACAAGAACTCATGAGGCTGCCATGGCTCAGAGCTCATGGTGTCTCAGCAGATGCAGAGTCAGAGATCCCTACAAACAACGGAGCAGGAAAACACCCCCTGCACGGGGCAGCACTTGGCAAACCTGCAGCTCCTTTCTGAGGCACCCAGAGGTGATGTCTAGCATGGATCAGCTGCACTGAGCATACCCTGAAGTTCGGCCACACTGTCACTCTACACCCCAGCCCAGAGCATGGCAGCAGGAGGCCCAAGAGCAGGAGCCTTCTTTTAATGCAGGCACTGCTATACCAGCCCTGGGTGGACTGCTGCGTGAACAGAGCTCACCAGCTAACAGATGCTGAGGAGAGCCAGGCAGGGAGATGGGGTTGCCTTGGGAACTCAAAGGCCTCCTATCTCTCTCTTCTTCTCTGGCTTGTTTCCCCAGGGATCCTCACCCTAAGTGACCTCCCACACATGTCCCTTCCAGGGGGTCAGGTGCTCTCTGCCCATTCCTGTCCATCTCATCATGCTCCAGGAGATGCTGGAGGAGATAAATTGGACGACCAAAGGCAACGGGGAGTTGCAGCCTGTCCCAAGAGTAATGGGAGGGTGGAGAGATGCACAGTAGTGCTGCCTTCGTCCAGTAAGACCAAATGTCACTCAAATCAGGACTTGATTCACCTCCTTTATCCCCAGTCCTAGACATTTAAGACCTCCTTTGAACATTGCTGTTGGGTCACATGGGCCCCGTGGCAGGAGGGCAGCATCCTTTAGCCTTTAAACTTTTGGGAAATCAGTGTTGAGATGCCTCTATTCAAGGTGCAGTGCTGAGCCCTCTGGTCTGGCTGGAGTACCCACAGCACGTGCAATGGATGCTAGGGGTGGCCTGTGACCCATCCAAGTCAGCTTCAAGGCAATGGAGAGAGTTGGAGCAAAAGAAGCCCAAGCTGTGTGTGTGCTTAGCCTGGCCTTCAGCATGGGCATCCTTATGAGGACTGGGGACTTCTCTCATGGCTCTGTGCATTCCTATGGGGTTGACTCAGACCAGTGTGTAGCAGATCCCTCTCCAACTAGATGAGTTCAGATGGGACTTTTGGGCACCTGTTCATCTCACTGAGCAGCAACAAGGGAGTAGAGTCCAAACTGGACTGAGGCACGGGTGCAAGCTCAGGAAGTGTGCTTACTGTGAATACACCATATTCTCAGTGATTCCCCTACATGGGGGCCAGTCAGACACAAGACTTGACATGGAAGAGCTGAAGAAGGGACCAGTTTTGTGGGTAGGTATATGTTGCATGGCGGCATAGCACTTGCAGAATTGGACCCAACACATCTCCACTCTATTGCAAGAGTCACTGAACTCAGTGTCAGCCAGTGAAGCACATGCCATACATTTTGGCCTTCCTTGGCACAACAGAAAGTTTCCACAGGTGGGGTGAAGGGGTATCTCCCAGTCTGCAGGTGGAGACGTGTGGGTAGCATCCACTCACCTCAGTGAGCCTCTACTCCTGAGCCCTGCAGTGAAGGTCGAATGTCCATGCCAGGTAGAAAAACACCCACTGGTGAGTCTCTATGGGCATAAAGTTGTTTACAGAACCAGAGCATTGTTCATATGAGCAGAGGCTGAGAGAGCTGGGACTCTTCAGCCTGAAGAAGAGAAGGCTCAGGGGGACTTTATCCATGTGCATAAATACCTGATGGGAGGCAATGAAGAAGAGGGAGCTGGACTGTTCTCAGTAGTGTCCAGTGACAGGACAAGAAGCAATGGGCACAAATCAAAAAATAGGAAATTCAGTCTGAACACAAGAAGACATTTTTTTACTTTGAAGATGACCAAGCACTGCAGAAGTTTCCACCATCTCTGGAGATATTCGAAACCTGATGGGGCACAGTCCTGGGCAACTGACTCTGGGTGAGCTGGTTGAGCAGGTGAGTTGGACCAGATGACCTCCAGCAGTCTCTTCCAACCTCAACCAGCCTGTGATTCTGTGTATGGTACTAGTCACAGTTCCCCATTTGCCCTCCATATTACCTGAGATTAATGCAGCCCACAGCTTCTTATTTCTTATTTTATTTATAATATAAAAAATGTTCAAGTGTTAAACAGTCGAGAGTTCTGACATTCAGACAATCCAGAGCAAACTTTGACAATCATCTTATGACAAATTAGCAGAGTTTTCTATCTGACCCCATCATGGGTGAGGAATAGAGGGTTTAGTTACTTTATTGCTAAAAGTTAAATGAAATACACTGTCAATTGTTGTATTATCTTCTCAGTCACAGCTTCACCATGCATCCAATCTACAGTATCTGAAATGCAAAGGACATGCAGAAGTAAAAATATAAAAAGAAAAAAGTCAGGCTACAATGTAAACAGGTTTGCTGCAGAGAACTGAGGAGAGAGGGGCACTTCCACAGGGGATGCTCTGCTGCCTGGACACGCAGGACTGTCTCTTTGCGCCAGAGCGCCAATGGCCAGAGCTTCTTTGAGTTCAGAAACATGACGTCCATTATCGAATGCAAGACATGACGGTAACAACTGTCTTTACAATATACGGCACGGAGGCACAGAAGAATCTGCTCGCTGGGCTGCCCCATGTAGGACACTTCCCAGCCAATGCAGGGGCAACAAGCGGGGCCAAAAGGGCTCAGGCTCCTGCCAAACCCCAAGGCAGCACAGCTGGCAGCTACCTGGCACAGTGTCCAGAGTAAGCCATAGCCATGCTACACCACAGGGCCGCCCTCTGAGTGTCCTCCCAGCACTGCCTGAACCGCAGCCGAGCACAGCACGCAGGACGCCACAGCCCTGGCAGCCCTACAGCACCACAGCACATGACGCCCTGGCCAATGCCGCACCGTGGCTACACTGCTCGGTCACTGGGACACCGTGGCCAGCACGGCACCAGTATGGCAATGCAGTCACAGGGCACCACAGCTGAATGGAGACTGTCCTGTTGGGACCACCGCACAGTGCCGTCTGCCTGCCAAGGCTGGTTTCGGTGAACTGGATTCAACTGTAGGTAACGGGATATTATTTCACCACGTTCATATGGGTGTCTGCCTTGTTTGACTACAAACCTGTGCCAACCCAACTTCAGAGCCACAGGGGAAATGGCCGTATGTTGAGAGCTATATTGTAAGGGCTGCTGCTGCTGTACGATTTCATTTTCTCTTCCTACCTGTGTGCAGAAGAAACATTATTTCTGCATTTCAGTACGGTGCTGTTGGGTTTCTTCTTCTCCTGATTTAAGCAAAAATACAAGTATTTTACACGGCAAGACAGATCCCCATTAGACATGATAATCGAAATGCTCCCACTCATGTCCTTGATGTGTGTCTAAACAATACCTTAAAGAATAAGATCATTAATAGCAGGGTAGGGGGCAAAGTGGCAAGGCTGTTTTCTTGTGACGGAAGAGCACCCTTATGACAGGTTGTCTCCCAAACGAAAATCTATGATCTTAAAAATGCTACTGAAACAGAATCCTCGGCATGAATCCCAGCACTAGCATACAGCAAAAGGCACCACGATAGTTTTGTTTTCTATGTTTAAGTAGTCAAAAATTGGCCCGCTTTTTTTTAACTTTATTGTTTGTTTTCGTTTCTTCTTTTTTTTTTTCCCCCACTTTTTTCTCGGAAGCTGTAAATCAAGACATTACATATAAATAGAGATTCCCTATAAAAAAGTCATTGCTGTTAGCTATTATAAGACAACTTTGCTAAAATGAAAATAAAAGATTTTATTTGTTATATTTTTCCCCCTCTTTTATATAAAATAAAAATATTTATTTTTGTTTTGTTTTGTCTTGTCACCCTCCTTGGCCTCCTCCATGCGGGTTATGTCTGCAGACGTGCGAGTCTGGGAGGCACCTAGAGAGGATCCGGGTCCGGTTTGGGCATCGTGTGCGCCAGGCTGCTGCGCCCGCTCTCCCCGTGAGCACTGTGTCTGCTGCAGGAGTAGTGAGTCCGGCTGTCGCCCAGCCGGTGGAGCAGGGGCGACTCTGTCTGCGCCGCCTCACTGTTCTGAGTGCTTAGGAAGGGCGTGCTCTCGGCCACCAGCTCCTCGTCAGACTCGCTGTAAGAGGCGCTGCTGAAGGAGAAGGAGTCCCGGACGGCTCTGGCTCTGTGAGGGACATGCCCATTCAGTTTGGATTTTTTCCACCGCCTGTTGCTACTGGCTGTTTTCTTTGGCTGCTCTAGCGCTGTGACATACTCCTGTGTCGTCTCGTACTCGTCGTCCTCTGTGATGCGGAAGGGGCTGGACGGCAGGCTGCCCATGCTGTCGTTTAGGTAGGTCTTCCTTTGGTAGTAGCTGTCGTACCTCTGCGTGTCCTGGAAGGGGAGCTGGTACCGCCGCAGGAGGGGCTGCTGTTCCTCCACGCGGAAGCTGATGGGGGCCGCCGGTGGCAGGGAGACAGCGTGAGCTGAGTTGGGAGAGGTGATCTCGAAGGTGGGCACCTGCGTGGCCATCGAGTAGTGGAAGTCGACAGGTGACAGGCGTGCTGGTGTGGTCAGGGCTGACACGTACCTGAAAGAAGCAACACCTCCGTTTGGACACCAAACAACCCCAAAAACCTTCAGCTATGCCCGTACTCTGCTGAACACCTGGTGCAGGGACACAGGAGGCCTCCAGTGCAGCTGGTTCTGGAGCTTGGCATCTCCCAGGAAACAAGGCAGAGGGACCTTGCACCGCTGTGCTGAGGTAAGGTGAGCTGCTGAGCACCATGCACTGTGTATCCCAGGACTGCCTCTCCCAAGGGACTCTGTGTGCAATTCCCACCCTGCATCACTGCAAACCTTACAGCATGCCCCAGCAGGCTGAGTCAAGACTCTTGTTTGCCTGCCGACTGCTTTCTGTTCCCTCTGGAGCTGGCGGGCTTGCCTCTGAGGAAGGTCCTGGAAACGCCCTCTCCCTGCTCAGGCCTCAGATGTGGAAAGCCCGGGCATTGCTTACTCTGACTTCTCAAAAATCTTATGTCTCAAAAAGGCATCTACCATTTTCATCTACTCTAGTGACAATATTAGTATGGCAACTCAGGTCTGGTCTACCCTCTCTCCAAACAGCCCTTGCTTCGACATCACCTTCTTCTAAGGAGGAGATTTCATCCAATGGCCACCCAGGGTCGCCCATAGCTAACCACAAAGGGCTGGAGATGTGCTTCTGCGCTTTGAGGAACCAGACCCTGCAAGAGGATGACTGTTTCTGCCTCTGACCGGTAGATTGTGTCTCAGCTCTTCATTTGTGTTCCCTGGAAGGCTGGGTCATGCAGATCCCTGTCCCAAGGCTGTTCCCACACACAGCACCCCTGCTCACCAGGCCATGCAGGGCTATGCTGAGGACACATGTCTTTTCCCCAGATACCTGAGGGCCAGACACTGCTTGAGCTGCCAGCCCACCAAGCTGCCCAGGGTGTGTTCTTCACCAGTTGCTGACTGCAGCCAGGTATTTTCCATTCCTCTTATCCCTGTGCTCCAAAACTGTGTTGCCACCAGGTGAGCAGAGTGCAGTGCTTGCTGCTGCCCCTACCAGAGTAGCCTCATGGGGCAGTGGCTTCTTCTGGTAGGACCAGAGTTGGAATTTCTCCAGTGTTACCACAGGACTGCTGCTCTAAGCTGGGCAGAGGCAAACATTTTTGCATTCAGCACAGAGAGCACAGCTCGCCTCTGCTGTGCTGGGGCAGCACTGAGTAGTGGGGTCTGACCTCTCGCTGTGTGGTGAGTCCCGCAGAGAATCCACCGAGTCACGATATTGCATCATGGGCCTCTGCGAGTCCTCAATGCAGGAGGCTGGCCCACGGCGTGCCGGCGCCTCCACACCACCACTGTTGTCGAT
>Ga0181612_128049_pt1 | contig 14393 bp, 15 predicted proteins | sample HoacroProtozoa21_FD_119630 | JGI IMG/M metagenome (GOLD analysis project Ga0181612, IMG submission 119630) | Hoatzin crop microbial communities from Cojedes, Venezuel. Combined Assembly of Gp0051906, Gp0051904, Gp0051908 | reverse complement strand
CTATTTTGGTATTATTTTTTGCATTCAGTAATGCTTTGCATAGAATTCAGTTATGTTATTAGAGGTCATCTTAGCCCCTGCACAGTTATCTTTGATTTGTGTGTGGGTTTTTTGGTTGGGGGTTTAGGTGACTGAGTAAACAGCAGGAAAATATGCCTTGAAAGACATACCCTTAGATATGTGGTTTGAAGGTTGCGAATAGGAAGGCTGAACTCCTGCAGTAGATTTTTAAGCTTCTTATTTTTCAGGTTAATAGTGTTTTTCAAGACCTTTTAAGATCTTGTTTCATTAAATCAGGCATGGAAGAGCAAAAAATTGAAAAATACTATGAGACATTAAAGATTTACTTTCATTCTGAATTCCTGTAGATCTACCTATGCATATTCCCTGTCATCTTGCTTCAGTTACAGCTTTTTGTCTGCCAAGTGTAAATTTTATGTAAGGAATGTAAAGAATTTTTGTTCTATTTTTTAAGAAGTACAAAGACCCTTTTCTCCCTTGCCCTTCTCTTCCCAGAGGAGTGGGGTCCTTGGGGGGTCAGTGCTCCCAGTTCGCTCTGCTCCGAAGGGGTGGAGGTTTGCCAGCCCAAGGTGCGCGGTGCTGTTCAGGGAAGAAGCTCAGCAGGGCACCGCCAAACTTGGGTTTTGTGCTAAGAGCATTTAAAATTAAAGCTTACTCCCTGAAGCCAAGGATTGTAAACAAGCACTTGATGTTTAGCTTGTACATTAAGTGCTATCATAATCTTAGCATTGTTTATCTTATTGTCTCCTTAATCCTTTATATAATTGACTAGACTTTTATCACAGACATCAGGAGAACATTCCATAGCACTAACAGACCTGAAGTGTCAAAATTCATTTCACCCATACCATTCTTTGCCCTACACTTCAGAAACCCCCTGGAGTCTCTCCATCCCTTCCCTTTTGCATGGCCCAGTGCACCAAAGGCACAATTTCACCAGCCTTATTTCCATCCTCCTGACTGACAATATGATACTGGGATGGATTTCAGTTACTGATGAGCTACTGCCTCCCTTTTTGATGGCCTGTCCCTTATGACACTCTTCACTATCTGTTCAGTGAGAGCATTTGCACACAGTGCCTACCTGGCAGCTAGATAAAAATCACAGAATATATATATTTTTTCCAGGCAGTGACATCTGGCTTGTTAGCTGACTTGGCTCCCGTCTGCATTGCAGACTCTGTCGGTAATGGCTGTGCAACCATCCCAGAGAGCTGGTCTGGGTCAAATGCTTGCAGATCAGATGGGCTGATTCACCCTTCTGCAGAAAGGATTTTTTTTTGCCTTTGTTTTTTGCTTTTCATCAGACTTTGCATTTGGCAAGCATAAAAGAGAATTTCATCCTAGGACTGTAAATCTTTTCACCTCTGAGGCTGCTGTCTAGTGTTTTATTGCCTGAATACTGTCTCAGACAACAAAGCTGCAGCAAACAATAGGGTCTACCTGGCTAAATAGTGTAATACTGTCAGGCTGTCTGTTCTTGGGCCATCTACGGTTTTGTATTATTAATGAGACAGATGAGTATATTCCATCTTGTCCTAGTTCCTATGGACATACAAAATATCTCACGATAGGAGATAGCGATTTCAGTAACAGACCTGAAGAGTGGTTGGGTTTAGAACCAGAAGAGGATCATGACAATGTGTATGTAGCAGTGGGTGAGGGAAATTGGAGTCCTATCTGCATCATACTGACTCTGACTGTAGTCCTGTGGCTTGTCTGTGATTTTACTGGTGTCACTACAAATTAGAACCAAAACCCAGAAAGTGAAAAGAGTTATCCTTGGGGGGAGTTATTTGAGTGGCAAATCAAGCCTTGTTTCTTCACACAGAGACACAAATTCACCTTGAAAATAAGTATTTAAAATAAAGAAGTTCTCTACAAGCATTAGAACTAATGAAGCCTGATTTCCGATAGATTTGTATTCTTTTTTCCTCCAAAACTTTTGCTTGGCAATGACCCCATCTCTCCCTATGCGCTCCATGAGGGCACCCCCAGCACAAGGGACAAGCAGTTGCTTCATCAAAACATCACATCAGCGAGTACTCCAGTAGTTATAACACAACGGGCAGGCACCATCCTAAATCAAAAACTGGCGAGGAAACAAGAAGGAGAATGGCATCACCAACTTTCAGCATGCAAACGCTCAGCATGGGGACGAGCCCAGGTTCCCTGCTCTGTTCAGGCACTGTTTCAGGCATGCAATGCAGACAACCTGTGAAGAAGGCGTAGATGAATGGGCAATGGCATTGTCAGTCATCTCAATGCTCCTTACATGGGTTATGATCAGATTACAGTGAAACAAATATCAGACATGTAACGGAATTTGGTGACTGAGCAGCAGGACATTAATTAAAACAAATTCCTGTTATACAGCACAATAGTGCATATCTAAGAGGAAATACGAACTAATCTGATACCACAAAGTCACTGTTAAAACTATCAGTTCAGCAGGATACCAGGGCAGCACTGTAGACTGGGAAAAAACTGGCAATATTTTGGAGCACAAGGATGGGATAATTATTAATTCAAATATAGCTAGATAGGGATGTTCCAGGCTTAGCCTAAGTTCTGTCAATGAAACCAGCAGCACTGTCTCAAAGGGATGTTGCGGCTTTAGCAGGGTTGCAGAAAATGGTTATGGAAAAACTGTCAAGCAGAGAGACAGGTGAAAAGGTTGCCATGGTTTACCATGGAAAGGGGGAGGAAAAAGTAGGGAAGTGATAAAAGCACAAACTATACGGAAGGTTGCAAGAAAGGCAGATCAGGAATATTTTTTCCCCCATCTCATGACCTGAGAACAAGAAGATGTTCAATGAAATCAGAATTTATTGCTTCAAAATCAAAGGGTCTACTTCACAAAATGTCCCACAAACTCTTTTCACTGAAAATGGTGGGACTGGTTGTTTAGTGAGGATTTAATAATTTTATTAAAATTCTAATATTGTATTTTAAAGCTTAAAACACTGTCCAGTTGTAAGAGGCCAAGGTAAGATCTGTTGTGAGGAGCACATCTACCTATTTTGGAGTTTTTGCATCTTTGTGTGAAAGAAGGAAGTGCTAAAATCTGCCTCTCAGTCCAACAACACATTTACTAGGCACAGGAGCAATAAACCACACATTCTTCTTCGGTCTTGGGTCCTCCACTGTTTACTATGTCAATACTTGATTTCATTGGGAACATTACCTGATCAATAAGCCTGGAAAAGTGACCTAACTGAAAATGCCACATTAGTTAAGAGAGGAGAGTTAACCTGACTCATCTTGTGCTACCAGAAGATAATTACACTTCTACCCTGGTTTTTTTAACAGGCTAGTTCAATTTTATGTACAAATTGGAAGCAAGGCTATTGGTAACTCCTGCAACAGACCAAGAGCCAGGAATGAAGGTAAATTCTCTTTTTCCTGTAATAGGCTTTTTGTATTTGGAGTCTTCTAAAGTGTTTTTGCCTTTTTCTGCCTTTACAACATCAAAAAGATTGTTTCATTTTTTAATATGAACCGACCAACTGTTCAGTTTTCATAAATAGTGCAGAAAGCTATTTGCTTCTGTTCAACATTTATATTTACACTGATTTCCACCAAACCTAATGGAGATCTGTCAGTAGGAGTAACTTTGTTGGAGCTGTGATGGTTTAAGACAACATTTGCAAGAAGAGGTGTAATAGCTGTTCTTAGACTACTTGATAGTGTTAGGAAACAGGTAAATTTACAAGTACAGAGGACTTTCTTCAGATCTGAAATAAAAGGAATAAAATTCAAGTTCGGGATGAAGTGGGCAACTTCCATTTCTGATCTGAAGAAGAGTTGTGCACCCGAAAACTTGTTTAGCTTCTCACATGCACCAGTGGTGTAGTAAAAGTTTGCCTTCCAACCCAATCTCATGCTTGTTTTACCTGGAATACAAAATCATAAAGCTACAGCTGGAAACATATTTAGACTAAAGAAATTAATCTTGCTCAGCTGTATGCCCTCTTATTTTACCTACATGATTCAGAGTTATTGAAGCAGGGGGCTAATATTTGCATTTGGGAAGCATCAGGAGAGTTTTGGGAGTGGATTCCCCATGTAAAGTTGTCTAGTTGCATGAAGACAGATCACTGAGATCTGGTAGATGAGAAAACCTCATTTTCCTCTCAGTATAAATCATTTAACATCAGTGGTTTGTTTTCTGACGTATGCCATTAACATAGATACTGACTCAGAACTGTCATCTTTCAGCACAGATTACAGTGAGGGTTTGATTCTCCTCTGATTGGCACCCGTATAAGACACAAGAAAATCCATGATCTTTGAATGTACTCCAGTATAAAAGAGTTTTAAGAGAAGAAATATATATAAGAAGTGCTGCTTTCTTGCACTAACCCTTCTAATGAGCTCATAAGTTACTTCACAATTCTGCTAAGTCCTAGTATTTGCCATACTCTGTGTAAGATATGAAGACTATTTTAAATTATCTAAATATTATGATAATTAACTGTTAAGGATGCTGTGAGGTTGCATGGGTAGCATGAGCATTGTGAATTACCCATATTGGGACCACAGCTATCAAAATTAGAGCTTAGAGTCCCACACAAACTGCAAGGATGCCCAATATGAAATAAACACTGAATATATTAAGAAGTCACATTATTTTTATGGTTTCTGTGGTACAATCCTTAGATTCACTGAGGTTGTAAAAGATTGGATCCTTTGAATCTGGTGAAGACTAGCAAGGTAACATGTGGCAGCTGGTGAGCCTGCATCACCTCTGCAGTGGGACATTGTCCACAAAATGCTCCTGGACCAGGAGATGCCAAAAGGGTAGGGGAGATGCCAAAAGTGACGTGCACTCGTCGGGAGCTGGCAGCTCCTGAGTACAGGCTGAAGAGTTCCCCCCCTTTGCTCTATACAGTCAGACTAACTGCCTTTGTTAATTTTAAATACAGGGCTTGTCGTTCAATACACTAATGATAACGGGATCACCTGGCATTTGCTGCGAGAGCTGGACTTCATGTCATACCTGGAACCCCAGGTTGTTTCGATAGACTTACCTCGGGAGGCCAAAACCCCTGCCACTGCTTTCCGCTGGTGGCAGCCACAACACGGTAAGCAATGCCAACCTAAAAATTCATTAAGCAGCTTTACACAACCCACATGTCAATGCTCCACAGTATGGACATGTTCTGCAGAAACCTCAGCTTACCAAAAATACACTATGGTGAACAGTTTGGGTGTTGCAAGAGTATATTTAGGCTTTCCTCAGCCACACTGCAAATGTGACTTGCTTTTATAGCACCAAGCAGAATAGTGGGCTTAAGTGTAAAATTGTTTAAGATCTAAGTTTAAATCAAAGATGTTGAGAGATAAAAGAGGGGAGGGCAAAGAATATTACACAGAAAAGCCTAAACAAGATGAAGGGATTTACCGGAGTATAGAGTGACCTGGGTGGCAAAATGGCTTACACATTTTATCTCATTTTTTCTCTGTTTCGTAAAACGAGACATAACTTGGCCTTCAATCTGCCTAGCAGGTTGTTCCCATCTCGCTATTTTAATATCTCCACACTCCAAAACAGGACCCCCGATCCCCATAATTTCTGGTGTCCCAGCACCTCCCTTCTGCTGCATCTCCAAAGTGCACTCAGTCCCTTCCCACCTCCTCAGCTGAAAGTAAAACCCTGGTGCTGACTGATACCTGTAGGTGCTGTGAGAGCTCCCACCTTGTGCAAGGGCAAGTCACCGCTTTTGAAAGTGTCCTGATGAAGTGTCTCGCCTTTGTGCAAGGCAGCAGCTCCCGGACCCCTGCAGGAAATCTAAGGTGATATTTAGAAATATGGCAAAGTACATTTTAACAGCAGTTCCCTGGGGAGAGAAGCACACAACTTACATTCAGGTAATTATGGTATGCAGTTCTTGGATATCATTTATCATTTTGATGGCTGTTTTTTATTTGTACCTTTTCTTACGATGTATGTGCTAGAGTTAACTACCCTCACTAGACAAGAGAGTAGACAAGGCAAAAGGGATCTGATTTTGTTAAGAAGCCATTTTATGCGGGAAAAATGCTGACCAGCAACAGGTGCAGCACAGGCCATCATTCTGCCACGATCATTCACACTGGTGAGTGGTGCAATGCCAGACCCATTTCTCCCTATCTGTGTCCTGCCCATGACCGCTTGCTCTGGAGACACCTGGATGACATCTGTCCATGCTAAGAGCAGTCACTCTGAGACCACCTGATGGCAGTCCTGTGGCTCCCAGTAAGAGGGAGAGTTTATGACTGGAGATTGAAATACCACCTTCCATACCAGTGCCTACAGGAAACAACCACTCCTCATTACAGAGATTAACTGCTTCATAGATTGTCCTCTATCTGCCATAACTCATTGCAGAGTAGCCCTCTCAGCCATGAACCACGTTCTTCCTAGTGTAAAGACACAAGTCCTGGCACATAGCTGTAAGTTCGCAATTTATTGTCAAGACTTTCCTTCTTCTCCTGTGAGGGCAGTGATTGTACAGAAAGATGGCATTTTCAGCATGCCAGTAGAAAGGTGAATAGAAATGAAGGGCTGGAGAAATGGGCTGGGGATGATGAGATGGCAGCAGGCTGGAGAGCATAAGAGAGGTTTCCAGGAAGGAGAAGGTGAAGAGCACTTCTATGAATATCATCTGTATCAAGAGCCTTCCGAGTTTTCCTCTGTGTACTGTTCTCTTCCATACAAAAGGTACTTTGGGAACTAGACCGAGGTCTTTCTGATTTAGCTGTGGGAAGTGGCAGGAAGGCTACGACCCATAAAATGAAAATTCCCAATCTAGATGCTCAAGGAGTGTCTCATTCAAAAACAGGGAGAGCACATGGTGGCACATGAAGGCACGGAAGCTTGAGAAATGACGAGGGAAATACCTGTGTTTTTCTGAAATAGAAACATACTCTAGAGTCCAGGTTCATCCTTGAGCAACATTTTAGTCTTGTTTAACAGTGCTCAGTCTGCATGAACACAGGATGTGGGCATAAAAAATAAGTACCAGGGACTCCACTAACCTGCCTGTTCTGCTTTTTATAGGGAAGCATTCAGCTCAGTGGGCTTTGGACGATGTCCTTATAGGGATGAATGACAGCTCTCAGACTGGCTTCCAGGATAAATTTGATGGAACTGTGGATTTACAAGCAAGCTGGTACAGAATACAAGGAGGTCAAGTAGACATTGATTGCCTGTCCATGGATACAGCTCTGATGTTCAGTGAAAACATTGGTATGTATCACCAAACATTTCTACATTTGTATGAGCCTATTTTATAAACGATGTGTGGGTGAAGTTTTTACAAGACGGGAGGTTATACACAAATTCAAGTATACGGTAACCTGTAAGGAAGCAAAAGCTGAAAAAAAAGTGAAAATACCAATAACAAATATGAATGACTACCAAAAGCATATGCATTAGGTACACTTTTTATTTTTTTATTCTCTTTTCTTAGGAAAACCTCGTTATGCTGAGACTTGGGACTTCCATGTATCAGCCTCCACTTTCTTGCAATTTGAGCTGAGCATGGGTTGCAGCAAGCCATACAGTAATTCCCACAGCATTCACCTGCAGTATTCTTTAAACAACGGGAGAGACTGGCACCTGGTGACCGAGGAGTGCGTCCCTCCAACCATTGGCTGTCAGCACTACACTGAGAGCTCCATCTACACTTCAGAAAGATTCCAAAACTGGAAGAGAATCACGGTCTACCTCCCACCCGCAACCAAGTAAGCACTGCTCTTCTGGCTGTTTAGCATGATATAGATTTTGCTGATCTAATTTGAGCAAACATCCCCCAGCTTGGGAATTTTCTGCATGTCTTTTAAATTATTAAATGTGTGTTGTCACGCCATCGGAATTTTAAATTTCACTTCAAAATATTTCATCAGATATAATGTGAACTGCAGGAACTTAAGGAAGCAACAACTTTGGATGAATGAATTCTTAAGTTTTGCCTATAATCTATGACAGCAAGAACAGAAATGCTAAACCAAGCTTTTCTAACATTTACCCAATAAGAAGCAAGAATTAATGCCCTGACCCATCCTTTCATATAGAAGTATTTTCTGTCATTGCATATAAGTTGTCATCCAACATTTAGGCATGTCAGTCATGTCATTCAGCAAGTCACAACACATGTTACTGGATGTGCCACCTCCACCCTTTTGACCGGGAGGAGAGTTCTGCCTGCCTCCTAGTGATATCCCATTGTTGTAAAAGGACACGGCAGATATGCTGGCATCTGTCTCTCTGAATAAAACCATGCTCTAGTTTAGAAATAACAGATGATGATAATATTGCTTACCCTTATTCTGAACAGTTCTGTAATTCTTCAAAGCACCCTACATGTTACCTCTGTAAATTTCACCACCCAGAAAATACAGTGGTAAAAATGGACACACAGTAAATAAACTGGCACTGGGTTTCACATCTTGATTTCTAATTCCATGGTTAGCTCCAAAGGACCATGCATCTTCTCTCAAAGAATATTCTTCTCAAATGTGATGATATCCCGATCCTGTCAGTCTGAGGGCAATTCTCTGTGCGTTGTTCCAGGATCAGCTCCACAGCACATTTCCTGCCTGAACAAATCCAAGATAATCTAACCCATAGAATCTTGACAGACTTTTTTTCCAAAATACTTTTCTCATCTGAGGAGAACAAGGCAGTCAGCAATTACAGCAATGCATATGCATGTGCATGTGTGTACATATATACTCATACATTGTTATACATATATATACTAGAATATGTAATCCGTGTTTTTTCCTTACACGACACTTAGTATAAATGAACATATATTACTTCTTAGTTTGCTGAAGCAATTCTATTGTTTTAACTCTGCTAGCAGCATGTGGAGCTGCCAAATGCTAATGTAGCTAATAGTTTCTGCTCAACAACTTTGCTGACCAGCAACGTTGACTTTCTTGGTTTTCACTTTCAGCACCTTCCTCTAGAATCTGCTGGGATTTTGCCTAAAGAACTAACCTGAGAAATTGAAACGTCTAGTTTCAACATGAATATGAATCTTTTCCAAATACAGAGAGTCATGCTTATTGATATGTTTTTCTTCTCCTGAACTCCATGAGATTTTCTTTATTATTTAGCACTTTGTGGGGCAAATATTTTGTAGCCTGAACTACATTCACTCTATTTTTTCTAGCTCTCCCAGAACACGGTTCAGATGGATTCAGTACAACTACGCTTCTGGTGTTGATTCTTGGGCTATTGATAATGTGGTCCTCGCTACAGGGTGCCCCTGGATGTGCTCAGGCCATGGTATCTGTGATGCAGGTCGTTGTGTGTAAGTAGCATCCTGCTTAACCTGCTTCGTAGAAAGGATGGCGTCTTTTATCTGGGCCACATGGATAACACCTTCTCCTCCCATTTTGTTGCTAGGTGTGACAGAGGCTTTGGTGGTCCATACTGTGTGCCTGTCATTCCTCTGCCATCTGTCCTGAAGGATGATTTCAACGGTAACTTGCATCCAGACCTTTGGCCTGAGGTCTACGGTGCTGAGAGGGGAAACCTGAATGGTGACACCATCAAGTCTGGAACAGCTCTCATTTTTAAAGGGGTCAGAGATTACTTACATTGAAAAAATGAATAAAACCCAGTAGAGTTAAAAACAGAAAGTAATTTTTTTGTTGTGCCCCACTGCCCCCCAATATGTCTATGTCAAAGTCTTTAGGCTAGAATTTCAGATTTTTATTTTTCTTGTCTTTTCCTGCACTAAATATGCACCATGGTGGTCACAGTTGGTTTTAATGAGAAAATGGGTTTCATCTCTTTGTTGGCTATTACTTTAATTTGTGGTATAAATTGCTCCTTAATCATCAAAGGAAAAGAATGAAACTCTGCAGCTGAGATTCTTGAAGCCAAGTGAGCGTTCTGGAAATATAGTACACATTACAATCACTTGGGTTTGTGTCTTGAACTCCTCTGATTGGCTTGTTAGTATCTTCAATAATACATAATAGTCAGAACTATAGCCTATGTAACCAATATTTATGTAGTTAGCCTGTGTTTTACTTAATTCTATCGTTTTGAAGTTTTCTAGCTCTTTAACGATTTTTTTGTTCATTACGGATTAAAAAAGACCAGGAAATATCATATTTTCCAAACTTCTCAGTTCTTCAGCAAAACACTTCAATAGAAAGACTTTCGTTCACAGAAGCACACAAATTTTAAGCTCGCACAGGAGTCTTCATTTGACACTGTGAATTCAGTTGCCCCAAAAAAGCCAAGTTTAATATTGTTTGGTGTAGAAATTAATTCCTTAAAAATATTTCTTTGCAAAACATTGACTTCAGTTAAACCTCTTTAGGACATCTAAATCACAAATCACAGGATTTGAATTGTCTAAAACTTGGATTGGTTGTTCCTGCAGGTTGTTCCCCTGGGGGAATGGGTCTGAGAGAGAGGGAAGCTCTGAGAGGTGGTTTGCCAGATCTCTGCAGAACGGTGACTGGCTCTGGTCCCAGGATCCACACAACGCTGAGCTCATCTATAGAGACGGACAGGACCTTAGGGGCCACAATGATGTTTCCTGTCTGTTCCCTTTGCTTACTGCTCTGAGCCAAGAGGTTGCCCCAGAAGAGGATATTTGTACAAAATATTTTTTGAGACACAGAAAAGAGCTCCTAGAGAGGAGTCTTCCTGCCTGGAAATCAGGGTTCCTGGCTACTGTACTGTTTGCCCCAAAAGAAGTATACTAGTTTGGGTTCAGTGTCTGAGTAAGTCAGCGCTTGCACATCAGCTCACATCACAGTGGTTCAGAGCAAGAACTGAATAAGCTGTACCTGTGCCTGTATCTGACCATGCAGCTGTGCCTCTAGTGGTGACATGCGCCTATATCTAGGCTTTTCCATTATGGTGGCTCATTTTGCCAAGGCTATCACTGTCCCCATTTTCTGCCTGGGAGAAAGTCTCTCTTGCTACCACCAGCAGTCAGCAACAGACAACCTCCAAACAATAGTAAACTGCAGAGCATCTTCGATAATGGGAACGAAGATTCACACTGTATATTCTGTATTTGCAGGAAGGATTGAGAATGCTTATTTCAAGAGATCTAGACTGCACCAATACCGTGTATATCCAGTTTTCATTTAAATTTATTGCCAAAGGTAAGATCACTGTTGATTTCCTATCACTTCTCTAAGCTTATTCATACATAGTAGCATCACAGAAAAGAATATGGATTTACATTCTCAACTTCAGTGCACATGATCATCAGTTTATTGTAGATAATATGGGAATTTGTTTGAGATTCTGCATCATCCCTACCTTGCTAGCAGCCTACATGGCCATCTGTGCAGTAAAAGAATAAACTGTGGTGGTATCAAAAACAGCACAGCTAGTACAGTTTTTGAGCAGAAGAGAAACAAGATAGCTGAAGATTTTTAGATATTTTGCAGTATGTTGGGGAAAAATGAATTTGTCAGTTTTTAAAACCATAAAATGGTGCCTGTAGTAGGTTACTCAAGAGACAGATAAGCAACTACAGAGTTTTTCAAGTTTCAGTCCACAGCACTAAAAGCTCTTACCATTTGGCTTCCTAGTAAGTATCATAAAGATGAATAAAACCCCATCATTCTATTTAATCGCGTACAAAGAATAATCAGGCTTTGCAAGCCAAATTTACAAGTTGGTGTAGCAAGCATGAAACAGTTTCTATAGATGAGCATGTTCAAGCCAATGATTTAGTCTTACCCCACTCCAAGCCCCTGCCATCTCTGGCCTCACAAAATAATTTTATTCCAGTCAGGAGTGACATGGTGGAGAAACATTAACCTACCTGAGCATTTGAATCATACCCACACAGTCTCAGAAGTTTTCCCCCGCATCGCTTGTAGAACCAGTGCTTCAAGGCTGAACCCTCAACATGCAAAAACCCACTCCCTTTGGTGGAAGTTGTTCATAGCTTCTGCAGGAAGCTCAGCACTCTGGGACTGGACCCCAACTGACTCGTCATTTGCCAAAGGACAGCATGAAATAGTTTTGAATCACCTCTTTCTTCCTAAAAAATATCTTAACCAAATCTCTGTATGGCCAAGTGAAAATGTAGCTCTTTCTGAATTAAGTTTGACTCCCTTTAATAGGCATGTAATCATATATCTTTGGCTATTTATTACTATTGTTTAAGTACTTTCTGGAAAAGAAATAAAACAATAGCAGCCAACAACATAACATGCCCTGAAACTCTAACATGCCCAATACTTCATGTTTAAAAGCAAAATCTTTGTGAAGACTTCTTTTACAAAACTATGCCTTGGAAATATTTCTACAGATGATTCTTGCCAAAATATTAAAAAATGTGATGAGTAAAAATATCATTCTGAAAGGCAGGAATAGCCAAAGGCTCAAAGCTGAATTTTGATATTTGACCCACAAGAGGTAAAGCAGTGAAACTCCAGGAGAAATTTTTTCACATTAAATCTGTATGGCTTGCTAGTCCTAGGCCTGGATCCAGGATTTATTCTCAACAAACTCCCTAATGTTGAACACAGATTAATATAGTACTGAATTACTGAAAAATATCTGTGGTAGAAGGAGCTGATTTGTTCTAATCTAAAAAATTATAACACTGAGCTAGTGTCTCATCTAAGTAAATTAACTGCAACCATACATATAATGAAAAGCCATGTAAATTTAGCCCCTAATTTGTATAGCATTTTCAGACCAGCAAGGGAAAGCACAGGAAGGTGTATGTGTAATACATATATAACCTCTCAACAGTTTAAATTGATGTGAAAGCAAGCCCGTACTCTGTAATACATGTCAGAATAACCTAATTGTACTTACACTTGAAGAAGTGTTTTTGAGCTGGTGCTTTTTAAAGCCAGATTATAATGAATGTAAATGCATGTCCTCTCTGCTCCAGGCACCCCCGAGAGGTCTCATTCCCTCCTGCTGCAATATTCTGCCAATGGTGGCATCACCTGGCACCTGATAGATGAGTTTTACTTCACACAGACTACGGATGTCCTCTTTATTAACGTCCCTCTGCCCTATGCAGCCCAAAGTAATGTGACGCGGTTCAGGCTCTGGCAACCTTACAACAACGGTAAGAATGAGACACCCATGGGACTCTAGGTCCACACTTGCGCAGCTCAGCATCTGTAAAAGGCTAGATTTTTTGATTCAGCCAGAATAGAGACTCTTAAATCTTGTTTCTTTATATTTTAAGTTCTTGAATTAAAATTATCACAGGATTATGTTCACTGTTTTATAAAGCAGCTGTATGCTTTAAAGTGAAAGGACCTTAACCCAATACCCCTTAACTGCATGCAGAAGACTATCAGCTTTGGTTCTGCAGGGACTAGGAGATCAAGCAACACCAATAAAGTTAACTTTACTCATGTTGCCCTCATTATTTTTAATGCACCTGATTGTAGTTTACACTGAAGCCCCATTAAAATGCTCCAATTATACAAGTGTCCCAAGTGTAAATGGGAACTGGGCCTACCTTGCTCAGAATTAACTAGGCATTAAAAACGCATTTAGAAAGAGTATGTAGTGAGCAGTTAATCGTTTGATTAAATTGTAAAGGACTGTGGAAAAGCACAAGAGGAATGCAGCTCATTCTTCCTGATTACAGGGGATGTGCCAGCTCTCCTCTGTTCTCAGTTACTCTGAGCACATCTCTTAGCAGGAGCTGACATTAAGGGCTCTAAAGAATTCCAGCAATCATTTAGACACAGTAATACAGCAAAGATTTATTCCACACAGGCAAATACCTAGCGCACCTCTTAATAAAAAAGCAAATTCAAATCTGGTCCTAAGAATCCAGTTCATCCTTCTCATGGGTCCTGCCTACAGCATTGAACTAAAGTTTTCTTGCAAACGTTATCCTTATGTAGGAATCTCATTTCAAAGAAGCCAATTAACTTTCTCTGATCAGCACAAAGGCTTTTAAATAGATTAAAAAACCAGTTACACAATAGATCTGGCAATCTAATCCTTCCTCTCCAGTCTGAAAGCACCAATTTTGCAACACATTTGAATCCATAATACATTGGAGAGATGGTCACTCGGTTTCCTTCTCTCTCGAAGAGCTCTTGCCAGGCAAATACATGCTGCTGAGTGCGAGGAAAAAGGTGTAGAATGAAATAATCCTTTTAGGCTGCTTGGACTCTTCAGCAACTGCTCATTTAGATGAATCTTAATTAAAGAAGACATCGATGCTAGAGTTTCTAAGTAAATGTGATTTAAGCAGAAAATACTTGCTCAACACAGGTTTTTCACTCTTCAGTTTGCTGTGACTTCTGTAAATTTTAGAGGAATAGAAGTTAATTCTGTAGGGTCAGAGTGCAGAGCAGTATGGGGACTATTTTCATGGAAAATGATAATAGTGAAGTCACTCCTT
>Ga0181612_112093_pt1 | contig 14393 bp, 18 predicted proteins | sample HoacroProtozoa21_FD_119630 | JGI IMG/M metagenome (GOLD analysis project Ga0181612, IMG submission 119630) | Hoatzin crop microbial communities from Cojedes, Venezuel. Combined Assembly of Gp0051906, Gp0051904, Gp0051908 | reverse complement strand
AAAGAGTCCCATTTCAACTTCCCAAGCATGAATTTTGGCATTGCAAAATACTTTTGCATGGTGGAAACTCCATGTTCTGCCCTGGCTTTAAACCAGTGTGAGTACTTTTTGCCCAAGAGCGTTAATAGCAAGAATAAATTCTATAGAATATGTGTAACACTTGTTTTAATTCTTAAAATGTTATCACCTGTAACCATACCTCTCAATTCAAATGGGTGAGGCTGAGGCAAGCCTGGGTGTGCTTTTATGGAAACATTTTCTCCTTTGGTAGTTTTGGGGTTTGGTGGGACTTTTTGTCTGTTGGGTGGGGGGGGTTTGAGTTACTGACTACAAATCATGGCAAGATCCTGTTGTAGAAGTCTGGAAATCCTCTGGCAAAATCCCTCACCTCCGGCAGACCCAGCTGGGGATGCAGAGCGTGACCTCTCCCCAGGGACGGGTGGCAGCGAGCCCCGGGGCTTTTCTGAGCAGCACCATGCCACGTGAGCACTGGGGTCTCGGTCTTCCAGATGTTGCCAAAAGTAGAGCAAAAAGACTGCAGTGTTCATAGTAAGAAAAATTAAGCAAAATACCCGAGGCCCAGAGTCACAAGAGTATTTGTGCATCAAACTCCTACTGTTTTCAAAGCAAGCCAGGAACCAAATCTGTTGTGGATCCAGGCCAGGGATATTACTTCTCACACCTGCTCTGTCCTCTCTGTTCTTTTCCCTGCTTTTCATTTTTCTCCCCTCACTCCTGTCATCACACAGTTTATTTCATTCACCATCGCCTTTGCCTTGTTCCCTCGATACTCTGAAGGTATTTGTTTCATTTCCATTTTTCAGACATTAAAAGCATTTATTTTGAATTCTGGTGCCTTTGGCACATGAAATCAGCCTCATCTGCACTCAAAAACACACCAGCCTGATCTCGTTATATGCTTTTTCTTCACAGGGTATTAAGACAGAGGGGAAAACCTAGCTGCCTTTCAAATAACCCTGTTCATTTACCACGCTCCAAGCTCAAAAGCTGAGTGTGGAGGACACAGCACTGGGTCCAAACCTCGCTGCTCACACCCATCCCTTCTGCTGTCTGGGTTTCAGAGGTGGCCAGGACTGGGGAAGTCTGCACTGATTTTTTTTCTAGCGTTGTATTTTAAGAGAGGCCATGAAGTGACCAACAAGAAGTATGGAGCCAGGGGCTTCCAGAGTGGAGAAGACAGGGTGCACCCACATCTTGACCAGGTCCCACAGAGCCACCACCTTGTCTCTGCAGAAGGGATGTGTTCTTGGGGATCTCACTGGGACAAGGTAGGAAATTCCTGCCCCGGCTGGAGGCAATCATCTCACCTCAGCGATGTGGCTCTTAATGCAGCTCAGCTCAAACTGCTGCGGAGACAGAACTAAGCCAACCTGCTCTGCTCTGCCTGCAGCAAGCTGGGAGCAAGTTTTGGATCTGGGTTTAGGTGACCTTATTTCACCTCCCTCCATTCCCCCTTGAAGATGCGGTCCATTTTCCTGCAATTTTCCCTAACATTACCTCCTAAGGGAGAATGGGAACCTGCAGTTGAGGGCAGTAATTTCTCATGCCAACCCACCCCGATCAGTAAAAGCATGTCTGCAACACTTTGCACAAAGCAACCTGCCGTACGCGTGCAGCCTCAGCAGCTCGCTCTGTCTTGCAGAATAAACATATCCACCACCGTCTCAACAAGCTTATGCCATAGAGCCAGGCTCTGCAGCGAGTAAATCCCGTGGAGCCATGCCCCAGGCAGAGCCAGGGATGGATCTGACCCCACTCCGCAGAGGCTCACCACCGCAGGCACTCGCACGCCGAGCATCAGAAGCAGTTTATAATCTCGGCAATGTAAGCACCAACACGCTAAACCCACAGAACGCTCCCTGCTTTGTTCACCAGTGCTGAGTGCGAATTCCCTGGCAATGCAACCCGCAGAGTGAGTAAGACCCGACTTAGCATGGCTCCGGGGAAGCAGGCGGGCACCTATATTCTACGTACAATAAACCCAGCCAGCTTTTGCGGGCTTTGCTGCTCAGATTGCTCAGCACTGGTATTTCCCTTGTGCACGTACTGACACACATGAGCTGCACAGCCCTTTGGTCCTTGCTTATCCCAGCAGCTTTACAGGTCGATTAGGATTTGGGTTATTTTTTAGCCTTCATCCAAAAGTGAAAGAGCACCCAACCAAAAAAACAAACCCCAAAATCATTAGACTAAGAACTAACAGTAGTGATTAACAAAGAGAAAAACAACAAATGAACTCCCAAAACACATGAGTCAGGAACAATATAGCATAGCTCTTTGAAAAGAAAGCTTTTCATCAGCCTCAGCATGGCATCAAGCCATTCCTCTGGTACATCACTGCCCTTGTCTGACACACAAAACGCCCTGCTGTAAGGTCTATTTGCACTAACAACCAACAAACTTTTATCACTAAAAATAAAGCAGGATAATCTACTGCTAACATGGTCTGGCTGGAGAGCAGCAGATGCTGCCAGGGCCTCGGGGCCATGCCCAGCCCGAGCACACGGTTATGGTTTCACCAACAGCTCCCGCAGCGCTTCGCATCGCTGCTCATGGATTGGTGTTAGCTCCTCTCTCCCAACCAGGCAGACAACCTGAAGAGAGATTAATTGCCTTGCCAAAGCCAGTGGAAACCTGGGAGAAGGAGCCCAGGGACACTTGGCTCCTTTCCCTGTTTTTCCCACTGGGTCAGAGTATCTCATTCACTCCCACTTGTGTCCCACCGGGCTCCCTCTCCTCCACGGGAGGGACTTCAGAGAGGAGCTCTGCTCTGCAGAGCGCTTCACCACGTGTTCAGAGTTGAGCTTGTGCTCGAGGCTTAACAAGGACATACTGAAGGAGTTGTTCCAGTGCAACAGCTTTGCAGAATTAGGGGGAGATAAAGGCTACTGCAGTATATAACCACTGGAGAGTCTGTGACGCCTTACACTTTACCCTAAGAGCAGTAAGGGTCTGCTCAGCTCGCGTGTCAAGCTGTCCGGGCATGGGAGAGCTCACCGGCTCCAGCTGGAGCCTTCAAACCAAAGATCAAAATCCCCCAGCCTGGATCCTGCACCCATCTCCAAGCTCCCTCTACTGTTCCCAACTGCGTGTTACAGCCCCTGACTCCTCTGTTACTTCTCCATCCGCAGCAAGACCACAGCAGAAATGAAGTCCCACTGCCACCAAAAGCTACTTCCACCTAGGTGGGTCTGTCAGCAAGATCAGTGGCAGCTGCACCAGCAGCAGGAAACAGAGTGGCAGGCACCTTTGGAGGCTTTATCTGGGATGAAGGTGATGAAATGAAAAACAACAGAAACACTTGGGGTGAAGTAAGGGGGGAAGAGGAAATCACCCTGCCTGCAAGGAGTCAGATGTTCTGCTGAAAAGCAGGGGAAGCAACCACATTAAATAAGTGTCTGAGATGCAAATCACTGTCCCACTCAGGGTTCCTCTGTCTCTCTGCTTCCCCCAAGGCACTGCCCAATTCTTCTCCTACTTCAGCAGTAATATTGTCCTCCACAGAACACTCCAGCAAATGCCCAGGGCATCTCTCAGGGTTAGCAGGAACTCTAGTGCTTCTCCTGCAGGTTCTTAATCTCAAACCCATCTCAGTGGCTTGCAGTGACCAGCCTGTCCCCCGTTCAGAGACACGGCAGAGGCAGGTGACCAACGCTGCTGTCGGTATCCCGCGGGATGAGCGGTGCCCCCAGCCCGCCTCTGCCCTGGCCACCTCAAAGCACGGCCCCCGCTCGGCTTGCTCCTGGCCATGGGGGAAGGCACCATGCACCGCAGAAGAGCAGCAGAGTCTGGCCTGACTAATAGCAGGAGCAGCAATAACCCTGCTGCCTGAGCAAAGACATAGCAGAAAATGTGTTGCATCAAAATATCCTGAATTCCTGTAGTTTTCCAGACTCTTTAGAGCTGATTTCATGCAAACTCAACCCAAATGACACTCATGGTCCCCAAGCAGTTTACAATCCACCACGCACTTGGACCAGCCTCATAAATTTCAATCTGTTTTTTAGAGGAAATGAAAGAACGCAGCTACTATAGCCTAACTACAAATAGTTGTTTACTTGGATCATTTGTCTTCTGAGTGGGTTGCAGCTGCATCTTCGTATGTGGAGTGACACAAAAGGAAGCCACAGGTTCTTAATATCGAGGAGTCTAAAGACAGCACACCCCTGCTGCACGGCATACCCCGGCTGCACAGGTTTCTACCAGCGCCTGCCTCAACGGGTAAATGATTCATCTCAGTCTCCAGAGGATTTTTCTGGTAACTGCTTCAGATCCACCTTGGGATGACAGAGCAAAACTAGCAGACAACCAGTCTTGTCACTTCTTTTTATTTCCCCACTGAAAAAACATGATTTCGGGATTGGGATATCAGAATTAAGATAAGGACCTGGTTCCTGATACAGAGATTTTTTTTAAACCTATTTTCAGCTGACAACATTAAAGCTGCTGCCCATAGATTTGTTGCTGAAATTTATGAGCCGGTGAGGAAAGCCACAAAAAGAGGAGGAAGCAGAATCAATTGCGAATCTCAGGGCAAGAAACATGTTTCAGTCGGATTCAGAGGTGTTAAAGTCAGTAAGCCAGAGAGAAAGAAGCATGAAATAAATACATATACCCTCTAATCCCTAAGATACTTGGTCTGGAGGACACCAAGTACTATACTGCAATCTAAAAGCAGTAACTCCTACAGGACAACCAGGCCCTGTTACCAGACAGACAAGAAATGAGGATGAAAGCAAGAAAGCAGCATGACAAGTTAAACAAATACAGAAACGTGTCATAGCATTTATAAGGAAAAAAAATACGAATAACTGTTTTCCTTAACTGGAGCTTTATCTACATTTGACCCAAATCATGGTGCCTCCGGTCCCCCCAGGCAATGTCTGTGGTGCCTGCGGGAGCGAAGCCAGGATTCACCACCATCACAGCCACCCCACTGCCGCCTCAGCACACGTTGGAGGTGCCCAGCACATCCCCGGCTGCCTGCACAGCACCAGCCGCTCTGGAAGGAGCCTGCTGGCTTTTCAGCTGGACCTTCTCTCCTGTGCTACTGGGAGAGTTCATAAGGCAACTGGAGAAGGGCTCAGCTGGACATGCACAGCCACAGCTGGCCTGCCCTGTCCCCACCAGTGCTGCTCAGCCCCACCACCACGTCTCAGTGTTCAACAGCACACCCACACCTAAGCAAGGTTTCATGCCCTAACACGGACCACACAAGCTTTTCTGGTTCAGACACGGCACCAAAGGGGCCTTCCTCAAAGTCCACCTCCAAAGCAAGAACGTCGAATGCAGGAGGCATCTTATGTCCACGTGTGAAGGAGAGGACAGTGGCTGCCACCACCTTTGCCTGGACCTGCTTCCCTTTCCACCAGCAGCTGACTGGAGAGAATGTCCTCCTGCAGCTGTGATGAGGAACACGCAACCCGCTGTCCTCCCGTGGCCATCCAACAGCCAAACCTCTGCCTCCGAACCCGCCTTTGCGGGCCACAGACCAATGACAAAGAGGAAAGAGAGGAATAAGACTGCAGAATTTTTTCTAAGTCCGAGAGGCATATTTTCAGTTTCTCAGATTTTATCTGTGTGTGTATATATATGCTTTTATATATATATATATATATCTCATACACACACATTATTTTTTACATCAGCCACTTGTCATTCGGCACCTGGGGAAAACAAGAGGTTTATTCTTTATTCTGAGTCATTTCCCTCTTCAGCACGAGCACAGAGCTCAGCGAGACCCTGTCTGCCGGATATACTGAGCTACAGATAGACAGCGCTTCCTCTGCAAAGGCCTCTTCCCCCTAAAAATCCATTTAGAAATTCCTAAAAAGAATCACTTGCTAAAGAAAAAGGAAATTTGAGGTCACAGTGAGAGAGCCATGATTATCAGAAAGGCAGTGAAGGGCCAGGGCAGATGTGGTGCTCCAGGTGGAGAACGCGAGGACTAAGCGAATGTTACCTGAGCCACTGACTACACGTTATGCAGGAAACCACGCTGGCATCGCTGGGATAATCCGAACTGTTTGCCCTAGTCCATGACAACAGAGCACTGGTGGGAGAAGCTGGCAGGAGGCAGAGTTGGGGCCAAGTGAGAAATAAGAACCAGAACACCTGGCTGCAGAAATGGTCTAAAACATCCCAAAATAATTAGCTCCTCAGCATACTTCGCTTATCGCTTGCAGCAGGAATGAATGAAAAGGAATTGATATTTAACCAGTAACTTGGAGCCTTTAGTGCAGAAATGTTTTCAAGCTGGTAAGAGGGGGACATAGCTCTAAATTTCCGCCAGGTTCTCAGGGGCTGGATTAACAGAGCAGTAAAAAAAAAAAAAAAGAAAAGGAAAGAAAAAAGGTTGAACTTGGAACACCAAATCAAGAGAATTTATGGGAGCTTTTTTAAGGTTCAGCTTAGTTTTGGTTCCAGCAATGGGCAAGGCAGAGAGGTTATTGCTTCTGGCCTGACCCTTAGATGAAAAATAACCCACAAAGTCACAGCCTGGCAGGGTGGCTGAGAGCGGGGGCAGACGGCGGCTGAGCGAGACTGGAGACAAGGAACGATAGCCACTGCCGAGACTGCGACAGCGGCCGTACCAGACTCACTCAGCCCGGCTCGATGGGGCTAGATGCACCAAACCTCATGCACAAAGTGATCACGATGGCGAGGGATGGAGGGACGTCACAGGCAGAGCACAGCTTTCTGTTGCAGCACCATGCTGGTCCTGTGGGATTTGCACCTGGCAGCGTGTAAAGCTCAAATTTGTTTTGGAAATGCTTCCAGCAGTTCTCCAAACCAGTCCGAGTCCTTCAGCCGCTTGCCCTTCACACAGTCTGCCTTTATCAGAAAGAAATTGCCCACAGCTACCTCTGCAAAAGCATTCTTCAAGTGAACCTTCAAATTTTCCCCTACCCTAGGAAGCCATTTATAGAAGCATCCTCCAATATCCATCACCAAGTCATCCCTCACCACAGCATCCCCGTCCTCACCTGAGAGAGCTGGCTGGAGCAGGAGCACTCAAACTACAGCTCAGGTTAAAAACCCCAACAAGGGGAGAGGAAAGACCAGAAGGCAATTAATAGGAAGGAATTCATTTCTTTAGCACTTCCAGCTCCATCAGGCATGAAAGTTTAGGATGCTCTCGGGGGAGGGAAGATTCTTGTCTCAAGGCAAACTGGCCTACTCACTCTATTTATAGATGAGAGGCAGCTTTTTAGCCCTGCTGTGGCTCAGCAGAGCCCACTTAGATGCTCTGCAAGTTATGCAAGTGCTCCAGTGCCAGGCTGGTCCCCTGGCCCAGCTCCACATGTGGGTGGCTACCAGGAGCACGAGGAGATGTCCAATGCAGGACAGGAGAGCGCATCTGGTATGAGGGTGGCAGAGCCAATCCCCCACTGCAGGCACCACACTACAACACGGGGGCAAAGGCAAGGAACAGTGAAGCACAAGACATCCCTCTTCTCCACTGGCATAAACTGGGCTCAGAAAAGCAATATAGTGCAGAGGACTGTGAGTCCCAGCTTTCTCTAAACCTCTCAACTGGAAAGCATGGGGAACCGCAAGAAAAAGAAGGCAGAAAATGGCATTATTTGAAACTTCCTATACTGAAGGGAATGGCAACAAATTCTAGTCTCTGGCCTAAGTACCACTGGCTGGCTGTTCACTGCGGGGCTGCTCAGGTACAGGATTGGGCCATCTCCTCCTCCCCAGTCGGCTGACCTCCAGCAAGCAGAGCAGGCGCTACTGCAAGCAGGACTTCAAGTGGTGTCTGTGTTTTTGGGTCCAAAACAGCCTCTTCGGTCATGAGACACGACTTTCCACATGAGGTGGATGTCAAGTAGTCACCGTGACGCAGCCAAGTTAACCTCATCTTCCTTCTCCTTATCTTTCAAGAGCAAATTTAACCTCCTAAGGAATGTTTTGTATGTCTACTATCTCAGATATTAACAATAAGGGTAACTAAGGGAGCCATCAATTGGGAATGTAATCGTGGTCTTTTAGGAGAGTGTCACAGGCTTTTGTAGGGATAAGTCTCAGGAACCCAGCCTGATTCCCATTCACAGTCAACCAGCATGAGGAGGACACACTTAATAACAAACTCATAAATCCTGTGCTTGTGGAAGCCCTCAAGACTGAAAAAACCCTGTGATTTTTTAATCAAACCCTAAAACTAGGTAGAGTATAAATAAACACCGAGCCCTTCCTTACATCTGTCAGCCCTGCCCTCAGGAGCTTGGCATGGGAGCAGGTGGGGATGGGATTGAACTGAAGGGTTGTGAGAGTGAGCTGGTGCTGAGCAGTGGAACGAGAACGGTCTGTCTTTCCACAGCATCTGCCACCTAGCCCAGCACAAGGGACTGAAATAAAGTCGCGAGAAAAAAAACTTAAAATCTCCACAGGATAAATTACCAGCCAGAGCCACCTCCCGCAGAGACAGGGGCACCTAACACACCGAGCAGCTGTTAGAGCTGGGCTCGCTAAACACAACCCAGTATAATGCTTCCTAAGGATAATTCACCAAGACTCAGGCATTTCCCGGACATCTCTCACCACCCCACCCGTGTGCCTCGCTACTTATTTATCATCCTCACTTAATATTAACCTTTGAGAAACTGGTTAATACTGCAAATCCAAATGTCACAGTTCATCCTGCAATAATCATGATATTTGGGCCAGAGGGGGCAATCAAAACACATCACTCAGGAGCTTGTTGTTAACCTCGACCCTCAGTACAAATGGAGCCAAATTCGTAGCTGCATCAAGCAGCTACTGGATGAATCTGCAAGGAGTCAGCCTTCTCCGCTACAGCTCATAACATCTGCAGAGACACCTTAAAATTTACCTTCTAGACATGAGCCCAGCTAAATTTCTCCAACATCACCACAGTGCATCCTGTGGCGTGGGATGCCAAGAGGCAAGACGGCAGCCATGCTTGCTGGGGCTGAACAACACTTCCCCAGCACAATATCCAGCATAACTCCAGAGCCAAAACCACCATCAGCACATGAGCACAGCTCTTCACCTGAACCAGTAACCTTTGCTGGGAGCAGAGGCATCTCAGCCAGGGCAGAATTGGCCCTGCTGGTGACACCCAGTCGCACTGGTGCGGTCATACATGACACACACTGTGCCAGCTTGGGTCCCTCTGGCACAGCATTGCATCCTACAACGTCAAAACTTCTCCTCTCTGGCACCTCAGGCTGTGCTTCCGGACCCTCCAGCTGAACAAACAGCCCCGATGCCTCCTACACGTAGTTAGTCTAATTAAAGGGGGAAATGTGCTGTGCTGCTGCTCACTACAGGCACCCAAAGAGAGAAACATCAGACGGCTCCGTGGGAGAGCCCCTGCCGTCAGCCGGTCTGATGCAGCAGGAGAGACGGAGAGGCCGCAGCAAAGGGAGCGGCCGGATCAAACACAACCAACACGAGGCACGGAGGGACTGATCCAAGCTGAAATGGAACCAGCAATTAACACATGCTCTTCAGTATTCTTCATTAAACTAATCTTCCAATGGTTACTAGAGACAGTGTAACTAGCTTTTAGTCCTTGCTGAAGGCCAATAAACAGTTGAAGTAGACCATTGCCAGTAGGCTGGCATTTTGGGCTGCTCCAGAGGGAAGCAGTGGTCCGGGGTTTGCCAGGCTTTCTCGGACCTATGCTGCGTGTCCTCCCAGCAAACCTGCAGGCAGGCTGGTGGATGCCATGGGTTGTAGGAGACACCTGGGAATTGTCCATGCACAGAATTGTGGGGCCGCTGCAGGAGCCCGGCTGCTTTTGCACTGGCATCGGGGTGGGAGATTCAAAGAAAACAAAAGAACAAGCTTCGGCTCTGGGTGTGGGAAGGGGTACAGATGGCTGAGACTGACACTTCAGGGAGGAACGTGGGATCTTAGCAGGTTCCTGAAATATTACCTTTGTCTGTCTAACAAGAACTGGGTGAGAGCTGGGCGTGCCCTAAAACAAAAGCTCCTAATTAGAGCACTAGCAGAGTCAAGGAAAGCTCTAATGTACCAAGTAAAGACTGAAGAGAAAAGGAGGACCCTAGTCTGCAAACACATGTGCACACCGAGATAAGAACCACAGGTCAAATTTTAACATTTGACAGTTCGTTGCCTCTGTTTGTGTCAGGCTCTATCACAGTAACACAGCAAACATGGCATCAGTCCTCACGTGGGGATGACATCAACTGCCAGCCAGCCATGATTTACCATCCCCCAGAGTGCAAAATCCACTATTGATTTCAGGGCTCAGAGGAGGAAGGAAGGAAAGCTGGTAGCAGTTCAGTCATACAGAGCAAGGGGCTCCATGCACAGGCTCATGGAGGCATTTAGCCAGTATGTGCCTTGATTTCCCTGTGTGTACAAGCAGGGATTAGTAACAGCAGTCTTCAACTTCCAGGGATTCTTGCAAGACTGAGTTAATATCTTCAGATATTCCAGTAAAGGAAGTTAAAAGCATGTAGGACTGTTCGATTAACACTTGAATATATTTTGTCCTGTAGCTACAGCATCCTAAGACGACCTCTTCTGTAGGAAACGAAGCTGTCCTCCTCCATGCCTAGAGAAATATGACCCTCTCTTGGAAGGTGGAGCATAGCAAAGCAGCAGTATCAGTGTCTCTCCTTACTCCTCCTTCCCACACAAGGGCAATAGCTTTTAATGTGAAAAATTAACAGAATAATGCTGAATATCAAGGATAATGGCAAGTACATTGCCTATAAGATACTGGCAACGCAGCTGCCTTCTCAGCAGCGCCCTGAGTTGCTCCAACAAGAAATATCCTGGTTGCCACTGCACCAGAGTTATCCTCCAGTGGGTTGAACACATCTTGGGTAGAAGGCAAGGTAAATGCCACTTCCATCCAGGAAAGCTGAATACAGGTCAGCTGGCACAGCCCAGGAAAGGCTTCCTCCCTTACCCCTTTTCTCCCTAGGCTTGCTCAAGTGTTTCACATCTCAGCTGGCAAGACAACAATGTCCATACACAACATGGGCTGCACTGGCTGATCGAAGCTATGATGAGAGAGGCTGGTTATCTCATGGTTACAGGAGGAACAGACTACCAAGAAAGCAAGCAAAAAAGCAAAATCAACCGTTTCTTTTTTTTTCTCAAAGATCAACCACTTTGGGTAAGGACAGGACAGTTTGTCCACAGCTCTAATTGCGTTTGATTCCCTGTGGATGTGAAAGCAGAGGATCCCTTGGAGATCCACTGGACCCTGTTTTTCCAGGCCAGGCAAGTGGTTTCTGCACACCAGCTCTGTCCTAGCGTGTCCACTGGCAGCACATGCCCAGAGGGGCTGGTTAGAGGAGAGCATTTGCCAGTAAGCCTGTGCCAATAATCAGGCTGTTTCTCATAGTCTCCTCTGGAATCTACCATACAAACCGGCTTCTGGCCAAGACAACTCCATTTGTGATTCTCCCCTCCTTGCTTCAGGGTCTTGAAGCTACCTTAAATCACTTCCAGCCTGCTCTTGGGGACTTTATTCACTATCATTTGCTAGATGGTGCTAATGAGCTCAGCATTGTACACAATATCTTCCTGTATTCCTGCTACCTATAACAACCCCTACAAACCTCAGGGTTCCACCAGCCAGGAGCTCAGAAAATCTTCAGTTCCAAAAGCAAAGCTTTACTTGGTCTCCATGCCCCATCTAATGTTGCCCACTAGAGAAAGAAACATACTTTAGTGCCTTTTCTGCAATAGGTTGCATATGCAGAGAGGGTACCATGCTTATCCAGCATCCAGCAGAGCCAGGAGGACTCTATGTTCCCCAAACACCATCAGCTCCAGGACCAACGTCTAAGGTTACTAAGCAGTGTCGCTTGGGAACACAGGTCAGCCACAGGTCCTGTTCCCTTCCAGAAAACCCAATTATTCACCTAATGGGCAATTTGCTGCCATCTGGATATTCAGAGCTTGACCTGCGATATGCCAGACGCCCCAATGAAGTCAGTATTTGGCACCAACATGGTGCTACCACTGCCTGGCGCTACTGGAGAAGGGGATGCTGACAAGCACGACAGCGCAAACTGAGCATCAGAGCTTTCAGACGGATATTCTCAGTCTGCTTAGCAAGTGCTCATCCTCTTCCCTTTGAGACGAATGTAGTTTGAGTTACAGGTGTCGGGCAGAGCAGAGTGTGGGAGGGCAGCCTCTATATTCTGTTCCTTTCTCTGCAGAGTTAGCATCAGCTCCTAACTTTCACAGGCAACCAATTTACGCTGCTAAATGTCATTTTGCAATCCTGCAGGCTGAACAGAGCCCAAAGCTTTTGGCCCTGAGCAGTTCTCTGGGAGAGTCAGTCCATGGCACTCATGCAGGACTTCCACCAGCAACAGAACATCTCAAGGTTGTTCCAGCAAAGATCAAGTCTACTTCAGCATCAGGTTTTAGTCACTAAGAGTATCAAGGAAAGGAGATGGCTGTGAAAGCACCACTGTCCACAAATCCTGCCCTCCTTTGGCTGCCTGAGTTACACTTGTAAGATCACAATCAGGTTTCACTGCAAAGAATTGGAAATAAAAACTCCCTGCCCAGGCCCAGCAACCAAAGACAGAAGCCCTGCTCTAATAAAGGAGCACAAAACATGCTGTTGATTTGATTTGATTATCTCTCGAAGAAGCACAGAGTCCCTCTAACCTCTTTCCCTTTCAGTAGCTGACCAGTGACAACATGCAACCATATGAAGTTGCGCTAATTTAAAGCCCTTAGAGAGGTACAAAAGTTATGGGGATTTGATTTTCCTGATTTTTGACACCACAGTGGAGCCAAGGACTTGGCAAAGGACGTGAATGAGTGTGTGCATGCAAGCTGGGATGACTGAGCCCAGTGCTGGTAACCATGTGGATGAGCGAGTACGTCTGAGCGAGCAAGTGGGCTAGAGACGTGCATGCTACGACAGCAGCTCTCTGCATACCTAACTGCTCCCTGCTAATCCTTCATCCTAAATTCAACACAGGCTCATTTTCAAGTCATGAATTACAAAGGACCCATACTCACACTCAAGCACGCAGAAAAAAAAAATATATATATATAAAAGAAGAAATCAGACATGGGAAAGGAGGACCAGGGAACAGGAAGCCAAACACAGAACTATTTCCAGGAGGAATAAAAGCCATATGGAAAAAGTTACCAAGACGATGAATTCTGCCTTCAATATGTTCAAGAAAGAAACTACATCAGACCCAGTCTGGGGGTGGCCAGATCCTTCAAGAGGAGGGGGGAGAAAAAAGCTGCCACCCCAGCTTGAACTTGAACATTTGGTGTTTCATTTGCATCTTGGAATGAGGCAACTGTTATCATTCAAACTTCGCATTCTCCTCTTGGATCTCTGCCTTCCCGGGTCACATTTGCGGCTCTCACATAACCAGGAATCCCCCCGCTACAATATGCTTCTCCTGGCTCAGCCCTGAAACCAAATTCCAGAGCAGCTGACATGGAAATTTACCATGAAACAACTATTAGAGTTTTACCTCAGGCTGTAAAAAACTGGTTTATGTGCTCTGCGTAAAAAATATAAATACGCACTCGATTCACGTGCTCGGTGGCGTGCTGCCACAGAGCTTCACACTGCAGTCTCCTCAGATTTCCGAAACCAGGCTGGGGGATTGTAGGGATGGTAACTAAAGCCCCAACCCTACAATTCTGCAACTCCCTGTGTATGGCTGGAGACTTGCTGGCTGCACTGCAAACTACAAAATCCAGCTCAACAAGCCAAGGCTATTTTCAACCATTAACTCACTTGGCTTAGTGATCTCCATCTCATCCGGGTCTCTCCCTCTACTGCCACATCCAGTTTCATCACGCCACTTGAAAGACTGAGGGAAAGAGAAGCACAGCAGAGCCAGGCAGGGTTTGCACAACAACAAATCAGGGCAGAGTAACCCAGCAGCACACTGGCTGCCCATGTGCACTTATTTCTCTCTCCCCAATGCACAAAGGTGATTCTACTGTGTGGAACTGCCCTATGGAGACATTTCGCTCTGATGCCTAATCTCCTAATGCAGGTACATCATTCCAGTACTTAAAGTTAACTGGGATGAATCCAGGCTTTTCTCTAATTAACGACAGTTTCTTTTTCTACTTTGCATCCCAACTTCATCTTCTTTCTTCCTTTCCATGCAAATCACCACCCACTTGCCTCCAAGGGTGGACAGCCTTTGCCAATACAAGCATCCAGCAGAGAATTCAAGCTAGAAACTATTAACCATCGTTGGGTTTTTTCCATCACCATCAAGCTCCAAACCCTTTTCTATTCAAGCTACAAGTGGGCTGATGTATATCTCCTGCAGATGTCTGTATTCAAGGGAAAAAAAACAACAGCAACAAAATCCTCTTTTGGCTAATAAACAGAAAGTAATTGCAGTTTGTTT
>Ga0181612_103445_pt1 | contig 14393 bp, 12 predicted proteins | sample HoacroProtozoa21_FD_119630 | JGI IMG/M metagenome (GOLD analysis project Ga0181612, IMG submission 119630) | Hoatzin crop microbial communities from Cojedes, Venezuel. Combined Assembly of Gp0051906, Gp0051904, Gp0051908 | reverse complement strand
TCAATGCACTTGAACCACAACCTGTGCAAACGGCTGCGAGTGTCATTAATGAAAAGATAACTTTCTTCATGATCTGAAAAATTTTAAATTGTTAAACTATTTATCACGTTTATTTTGTCGTCGTCATTATGACAGATTAGCGTCGTTTGTTCCAGCGTATCGTCTTTTATATTATTACGCCAGATTAGCGTTATTATTGTTTGGCATTCCCGTCTTTGTCTGCGTTTACTGTGTCGTTTTGTTCCGGCATATCGTCTGTATCTTTATTACGTCAGATTAGCGTCGTTATTGTTCCGGTTAGTGATTGTCTTCGTCTTGCTCCCTTTTCCCCTCTACAGGTCTGCCGGCAAGGTTTAGTGAAGTCCTCCGAGAGGAGCTTTTGCCTTTTTATAGGCTTTTTGTCTTTTAAAAATGTAGGCAGAACAACCACTGCCCTGCCTACACACAAATTTTTCAGACAAATCACTTACTTTAACGGGTGCAAAGGTAGCGCATTTGCCGAAACCGACAAAATAAAATCGAAAAATCCCGATATTTTATCGACAAATCGGCTTTTTTACGCTAAAAATCACTACCTTTGCATCGTAAAACAAATATCAGTTCTAATATTTTTATGGATAAAAAAGCGTTATGACAGTAGAAGAAACAGCAATGATTGCGATTAAAGCCCACAACGGGCAGAAAGACAAAGATGGGAAACCTGTGATTCTTCACCCTTTCTTTGTCGCAACACAAGGCGACAACGAGATAGAAGTAAAGGCTGGACTGCTCCACGATGTTATCGAGGATACATCAATAACCGCAGAGGAGTTGATAAAGATGGGAGTGGAAAAAGAGGTGGTCGATGTTTTGCGATTGCTTACTCACAACAAAGATGAGATGAGTTACGATGAATATATCGAACGCATAGTAAAATCAGGGAATCTATGCGCCCTGAAAGTAAAGCGAAATGATTTATGCCATAATATCCATAGAGGTACAAAAAGTGGCCTCTTTGATTTGGTTGAAAAACACGAAAAAGCACTTGACAAGATTATGGCTGCACTCGACAAGTTTTAAAAGTTAGCATATTATAATTTTCCTCTGCTTGTTTGTATGGCTCAGTATTAGGATGTGGCGGCTCCAATTTTTCTACTCAAATAATCGCAAACTCGGCGTAACTGGTGCGGCCACGCCTTTGAACTCGTCGCTCTTATGCATACGCAACAGATAAAAAAGAAACTGAGCATCCTCGGAGTCCTTGCCGAAGAAAGTGTATGGCGGAGTAATACGGCAAACAGGAATATGCAGGTGGATTTAGTTATCGACAGGCGCGATGAGGTGATAAACCTCTGCGAAATGAAATATTCATTGAAAGAATTCACAATAGACAAGGATTATGAGAATAAACTGCGCGAACGACAGGAACTTTTCAGGAAAGAGACAAAAACGAGAAAGGCATTGCACATAACGTTTGTAACGACATACGGGTTGGTGAAAAACAAATACAGCGGTATCGTGCAGTCGGAAGTGACATTAGACGACCTTTTCGAAGAGTGATATCCTGACGTTTTAAGTGCAGTCGAATGAGACATTTCTGACGTTTTATATGCAGTCTAAACGGTCATTTCTGACGTTTTAAGTGCAGTGAAAGGGGTGATTTCTGACGTTTTATTGCACTTTTTCTTGTTTTTTCTTGCACGTTTAATTATTATTTTGTACTTTTGCCGCAAAATATTGCAGTTATGGAACGTGAGAAATTACAACAGGTAATAATAGACCAGCGTGAGGAGCTTGCCAATGTGAGGCGGGCAGGTTTTTGTCATCGTCGGGAAGAGGCTTTTGTGAATCTTGAAAGTCATCTTGCACAAGTTGTCATTGGGGTGAGGCGCAGTGGCAAGTCAACATTGTGCGTTAATGTACTCGAGAATGCGAAAGTGAAGTATGCGTATATAAACTTCGACGACGACCGCCTTGCAAGGGCTGATATCGACGATATGGACACCATCCTTGAAATACTTTATAAGGTATATGGAAAGTTCACCCATCTTCTGCTCGATGAAATACAGAATATAGAAGGTTGGCATCTGTTTGTCAACAGACTTCTTCGTCAAGGTCTCCATATAGTCGTAACCGGCAGTAATTCCAAACTGCTTAGCGGCGAGTTGGCATCGCATCTAACAGGCAGGCATCATCAGATAGAATTGCTGCCGTTCTCCTTTGAGGACTTTTGCGCATACAAGAAAGTGGCGACATCGCCATTAACGACTAAGAACCGTGGTCTTTTAGCAGGGGCTTTCGATGACTATTTAAAACAAGGAGGCTTTCCGGAGCTGATGTTCGAGACAGACTCCAGAAATTATATCGACCAACTTATTGATAATATCATCACACAAGACTTGCAGAAACGTTTCAACATAAAATACATAGATACTTTAAAGCAGCTGACCAACCATCTGCTCAATGAGACGCCTGCGGAACTTGTGAAAGAAAAGCTACAAAAGCTATTCAAGTTTAAGTCGATGCACACATTAGGAAATTACATCTCCTATTTGGAACAGACATACGTGATTTCTATTTTGAAAAAATATTCCACGAAAAGCCGTTTACGTTTGCGCTCGCCAAAATATTATCCCATTGACGTGGCGTTTATGGACAAGCGACAGGAGGCTTTCTCGGGAGAAAATCTCGGCCTGAGGATGGAAGTGATAGTTTATCTCGAATTGCGACGCCGGGCGAGGTATGCCTTGCAGGATATCTATTATTTCAGCAACCAAAGGTCGGAATGCGATTTCATCGTATGCGATAGAGACATTGCCACTGAAGCATATCAAGTGTCATACGACATCACCAACCCCAAAACTTATCAGCGTGAGATAAACGGCTGTATCGCCGCCGCGAAGGAAACGAAATGCAAAAACCTTTTCCTGATTACTTATAATTCGGAGAAAAGAGTGGTTGAAAAGGATGATTATAAAATAAATATCATACCAATATGGGAATGGTTACTGTCGTATGAATCAGAAAGTTTATAATGAAAGAAATAAATTAGCGGAAAACGACCTAACACCTTATTTATATTATAGGTATGAATTTGCGACCATTGCCGTAACGACAAGGTAAATATCCATTCTCAAATTTCCATTTGAAATTTGAGCCTAAATTTTCCTAACGGTGTCGCTTTTTACGTTAATAAAACGTAAAAAGCGTTAGGGGGGGGTGAAAAATAACGTTCTTTAAAAAATAATTCGTATCTTTGCCCCCGATTTTTGGCGTCTGGGCAAAATTACAAATTTAAGCATGTCCGCATCGCCATTACAACATAATGATGAAGATAAACTAAATCAAACGAAATCAAAAACGGGCGGCATAATGTCGTCCACAATAAATTATTACAAACAAATAAAATTCATTAAGATGAAAAGAAAATTACTATCTTTTGGCCTCTTGGCAGCAGGGCTGCTGACGGCCGGTAATGTGATGGCGGAGACAGCACCTGCCACAGTCAAAATGACCTATGTTGATGGTAGTAACACAACAACAAGCTATGGTGTTGTAACAGAATGTACTGCTGGTTACAACAGTCTCACAACCTCTGAGGGTATTACTACTATTGGTCTCGCTACAGCCAAATGGGGTATAAACTACATCGTGTATATCAGTGTTGATGCATCCGATGTTGAGGGTACTATTACAGGTGCAACACTGAATGCTCATCTCGGTTACAACAAAAATAGGGGGCAGACATATGGTGTAGGATATCGAAGCGCATCCACTGATGTTTCTGCACTTACATACGAAGCTGCTGATAGAACATGTACTTTATGCGGTAGCACAGTAACAGTAGCAAATACTAATACGAGTGGTACTGATGCTACATTCGATATCACAGATGCATTTATAAATGACGAGGATAAAAAAGTAACTATCCTTCTTTATGAAACAGCAGCAGGTGGTGGTACTGTTAGCAATGTTTCTGCAACCATTACCTATACTAATGAGTCAGCTGTTACTTACAACATTAAATATGTTGATGACAGTGGCAATACAATTAAAGATGCCGCAACAGATGCAACTGCTTATCCTGGAACTGCATTGGCAACAGCAGTTGAGGCTTATAACTCTTCATACGCTACAACATTCTATGACACTGATGACGAAAGCGAGGCTACTAAGAAATACGTGTATAGCTCAATAAGTGCTGTTGATGCAGACGGCAACGAAGCTTCTGAAATCTCAGCAGGATGTACAGTTACTGTAACCTACAATGCTTATACAAAATATTCATATAGCGTAACAGCTCAGTACGGAAGTGCTTCATCAGAAACACTTGCTTCTGCTACAACTTGGACAGATGACACCCCAATAGTATATTATCCTGTTTGCAAGCAAGTAGATGGCACATATTATGTTGTGGCAGCAAATTCAAAAACTCCATATTTCGGTGTTGAAATGAGTTCTTCAAATACTTCTGCAACAATTTCTTATACAGCTGATGAGGATATCGTTTATTATGTTGAGGCTGAGGAAATTGGTTCTAAATTATATAATACTAATTGGCTTACTACATATTCTTCAAAGGGAGCATCTAAGATTCTTCAGGCTGCAGCAGGTACTACACAGACATACAAGACTGCTATGAGTACTACAGCAGAAGGTAAATACGATATTACAATTGCCAGTGGTGATAGAGCTACGAAAAATTATGACAGGACTTGGTACATAATGGATTCTGAGGGAAATACCACAGAACTTAAAACTTATAGCAACTTCGCTGGTAAATTTATGACTGATGAGTTCACTGACATTACAATCCCCGCAGGTGGCGAAATTTATTATGCATTAGAGGGTCCTACATCTGGAACAACTAACGACAACTACGCTCTCGATTATATCATCGTGCGCAAGGCTGCTGCAGAGACCGTTCCGGTTACTTGCACCAACGAAACTTCTTTGATGTGTACTTACAGCAACTTAACTCAGGACCTCGTGTTCCCAGAGAATGGCGATGTTAAAGCATACGTGGCTGACGACTATGATTCTTCATCTGATGAGGTTCACATGACACAGATTACGGAGGTTCCTGCTGGAACAGGTGTGGTGCTGAAAGCTACTTCTGCTGACGCTCTCACAGTTAATGCTACCGTTGCAGAGAATCTCTCATTCGATGGCGCAAACTATATGGTTGCTACAACAGGTGCAGAGGTTGCTGTAAATGAGGGTGACTACTATAACTACATTCTCGCAAGCGACGGTCTGTTCTACTACCTCTCTGCTGCAGCTACTATCAAGGCAGGTCTTGCTTATCTCCACCTCGAGCGCACTCCGTCAGAACTTTCTACCGGTACAGCTAAGGCTCTCAAACTCGTGTTCGACGACGGTCAGGCTACAGGCATCAACAGCGTGAACGCTGCTGCTACCAATGGTAAGGTTTACAACCTCCAGGGCATCGAGGTGCAGAACCCGACAAATGGTCTGTACATCAAGAACGGCAAAAAGTATATTAAATAATTGACAATTGACAATTGATAATTGACAATTAAAGGGAAGCGGCATCGTATACTGATGCAGAGCGTTGGGAAAGTGCCGCTTCTCTATTAAACACAATAATCAAGAATTTTAAAATTAGAAAGGAAAAAGAAATGAAGAAAGCATATATAGCACCTGAGATTGATAAATCTGCAATGGAGGTTATTTCACACTTGGCAGCCGGCAGCGGCTCATTCGGCAAAGGTCCGAAGGACGGTTCTGAAGCAACGGCTAAAGAGACTGCAATCTGGGGCGAAGATGAATAATCTTCGTAAAAGAACTAAAGAATTATGAATATGAAATTACGCAAATATTCAAAACCGGAAATAAAAGGGATTGCAGCCTTGGAGCAGCACCCCCTTTTGGCAGACACTTTCACCATCGGCTTCGGCGCAAAGCAAGGCCGCGACGATGATAATGTCTGGGATGAAGAATAAAGAGATGTAATTGGGCGAAAGCCCCATCTTTTAATTGGTTTTTTTGTTAATGCCGATGCCTGTTGTGAAACACGATAAGGCGGCACGGTCCTTCATCAGCCGTGCTCAATTTCATCTTTGGGCGAAAGCCCTGATGTTTATAATAAGTTTACGCTGCGCTTAGATTGTGAAATCAAGGCAAGGCAAAATATACGGCACAGGTCTCGCGACTTGTGCCGTTTTTAAAGTTAGTGTTGTGGTGCTCCGAAGTAGCTATATGAATTCGATTGGGCTGCTATTTTTACATATTTTTCCTTTTTTATTTGGAGAATTAAAATAAAAGTACTACTTTTGCACCAATAAATGATTTATTATGACGAAATTTCCAGACCACAGAGAGCGTTATGTTAGTTTATACACAGATTTCGGCTTCAAAAAAATCTTTGGAACCGAGCTTAACAAGGAGCTGCTTATCAGTTTCTTAAACTCGTTGTTTCATGGTGAGCAGAACATCACAGATATTCAGTATCTCAACGGCGAGCATCTGGGTACACACGAAGGAACGCGTCCTGCCATATTCGACGTTTACTGCCAAAACGACAAGGGCGAGCGGTTTATCGTGGAGATGCAGAAAGCCTATCAGAAATACTTTAAGGACCGTACAGTGTTCTATTCCTCGTTCCCCATTCAAGAGCAGGCGAAACGTGGTGGATGGAATTTCAAATTAGAAAGCGTCTATACAATAGGCATTCTCAATTTCGTGTTTCCCGAGGACGAGTATTCGCCAGAGTGCTATCACCACGAAGTGAAACTTATGGATACTGCCGACAAGCACGTTTTCTTCGACAAGCTGACCTACATCTACCTCGAAGTGCCTAAATTCAACAAGAAAGAGGATGAGTTGGAGACGATGTTCGACAAGTGGATGTTCGTATTGCGGAATCTCTCCAACCTAATGGATCGTCCTGCTGCTCTGCAAGAACGCGTATTCACTCGTCTTTTCGACACGGCAGAAATAGCTAAGTTTACACAACAAGAAATGTACGATTACCAAGCGAGCCTTAAGGAATTCCGTGATTATAACAATACAATAGACTCAGCAAAAGAAGAATCTTTAGCAAAGGGAGTTGAAATAGGCGAAGAGAAAGGCCGCTTCAATATGGCTTTGAGTCAACTTAAATTCGGCATACCATTAGAGACTATAATACAATCGAGCGGAATGTCAGATGAGGAGGTCAACAAGTTGAAAGAATACTTACAGAAGAATTCTCTGTAACAACATCTTGCAATAAAGCTATGCTGTCGATGCAGACCTTTTGCTGCATCGTTCCAAAGTAGCTATATGAATACGCTTAGGCATAAAGATGTTAGCAAGATATACAATAGTTCACAAACTAGTTCGTAAAAAGTGTATCGCACCTAAAAGTGGGTTACTTTGACTGAAATACGCAATTATGACCGAATTATAGCCGAATTATAGCCGAATTTTGAATGCTATACTACTAATATAAAAACGCTATTAAGCGATATTTGTCGGAATGATACTTAATATTACCCTGAAATTACACTTTGTAAACTTTCGACTGCAAAGTTGCGGCATTTTGTAATTTAAACGGCTATAAATCTTACGTTTTGCAGAAATATTTTTCAAAAACTTACATTTTGATTTATTTGAAGTCTTTTTACTTACGATTTGTAATGATATGTGTTAAAAATATAGTCAAATTGTTACTTTTGCAACATTTTTCCGATATTTTGTGATAAAAAGTATTGCCAATTCAATAAAAAGCTGTAATTTTGCACTCGAAAACAATAAGATGTCGCAACAAAAGGCATTGTATATTATAAATAAGGTATAAGATAAAGTAAGAAGGATATGACACCAGAGGTAAAATTCACAAAGATGCACGGAGCAGGAAATGACTACATTTATGTAAACGCGATGCTCTACAACATCCCCGACCCGGAGGCTGCTTCGATAAAATGGAGCGACAGGCACAACGGCATAGGAGGCGACGGACTCGTGATGATATGCAAACCCACCACGGAGGGGGCTGACTACAGGATGCGCATCTTCAACGCCGACGGAAGCGAAGCGATGATGTGCGGCAACGCGTCGAGGTGCATCGGGAAATACCTCTACGAGAAAAACATCTGCAAAAAAGATGTTATACGCCTCGAAACACTCTCGGGAATAAAAGTCCTGAATCTCCACATAAAAGACGGAAAAGTGGAAAGCGTAACTGTTGACATGCTTGAGCCGGCACTCAAAAAACCGGCACAGTTCGACATCGACAAGGCGGCAATGTTGCCAGAGGGCACATTCGTGTCGATGGGGAACCCGCACTACGTGATCTTCGTTGACGACATCAACAAGGTGGATGTGGCAGAGGAAGGAAAGAAACTGGAGTTCAACCCGGCTTTCCCGGAGAGGTGCAACATCGAATTCGCACAAGTACTCGACGACGGAAGTCTGCGCACAAGGGTGTGGGAGAGAGGAAGCGGCATCACGATGGCCTGCGGCACTGGAGCCTGTGCCACGGCAGTGGCGGCAGCGCTCAACGGACGGGCCACGAGAGAGAGCAAAATCGTCATGGATGGCGGAACGCTCAACATCAAATGGGATGCGACTGACAACCATGTGTATATGACCGGGCCCGCGGCATTCGCATTTGAGGGGACAGTGAAATTATGAAGCAAACTTAAAAGAAATAGATTATGGCACTTATCAATGAACATTTCCTGAAGCTGTCGGACAATTACCTGTTTGCCGACATCGCCAAAAAAGTAAACGCCTTCAAGGTGCAGCACCCGCAGGCGAAAGTCATCAGCCTTGGCATCGGCGACGTAACACAACCATTATGTCCCGCAGTTATCGAGGCCATGCACAAAGCCGTGGACGAAATGGCGCATAAAGAGACATTCAGAGGATACGGACCCGAGCACGGATACCTCTTCCTGCGTGAGGCGATAATAAAGAACGACTTCGCGCCAAGAGGAATAAAACTCGACCCCTCGGAGGTGTTTATCAACGACGGTGCTAAAAGCGACACGGGAAACATCAGCGAACTCGTGAGATGGGATAACAGTTTTGGAGTTACCGACCCCATATACCCGGTGTATATCGACTCCAACGTGATGAACGGAAGAGCAGGGATAAGAAACGCAGAGGGGAAATGGAGCAACGTGACATACATGCCTTGCACGGCGGAAAACAATTTCACACCGCAGATTCCCGACCATAGGGTGGACATCATTTACCTGTGCTATCCCAACAACCCCACAGGAACGGTGATTACCAAGGAGCAGCTGAAGAAATGGGTGGACTACGCACTGAAAAACGATACACTCATCTTCTACGACGCAGCTTATCAGGCATACATCCAGGATGACGCCATCCCGCACTCCATCTACGAGATTAAGGGAGCGAAGAAAGTGGCAATAGAATTCCACAGCTATTCAAAAACTGCCGGCTTCACTGGTGTGAGATGCGGATATACGATAGTGCCAAACGAACTCACCGCCGCCGACATCAATGGCAACAGAATAGCCCTGAACCACTACTGGGAGCGCCGCCAGTGCACAAAATTCAACGGCACCAGCTATATCAGTCAGAAAGCGGCAGAGGCCATTTACACTCCGGAAGGAAAACAGCAGACAAAAGAGATCATTGACTATTATATGACCAACGCGAAGATAATGCGCGAGACACTCACAAAACTCGGCTTTCAGGTGTTTGGAGGCGAGAACGCCCCATACCTGTGGGTGAAGACACCCGACGGCGCAGGAAGTTGGAAATTCTTCGAGGAACTACTCTACGGCGCACACATCGTATGCACACCGGGAGTGGGCTTCGGACCCTCAGGAGAGGGATACGTGAGATTCACGGCTTTCGGAAACAGAGAGGACTGCGAAGAGGCGATGGAACGCATCTCAAATCGCTACGCGATTTGAGAGGTGGCAAAATCTTCGATTTTGCAGTGATAGGTGGCACGGCAAGCCGTGCAGTGAGAATTAATATCGCCGTTCCGGCGATGGCGGCGAAGCCGCAGAAAGCCCTCCGCAAGGAGCTGCCCCGACCGGGTCGGGTTTGTCTTGAAGCTTGATAACAACACAACATAAAAGGCCGGGCTGCGAAAACAGTTTCGGCAATGCAACACAAACAATTAAATTTTATGCTTATGAAAAAGATTGAGAGAATGGCCCTCACAGCCGTGATGTTCATGGCAGGGGCGACTGGGATGACAGCACAAGACAAAGTGGAAGCGACAATTCAGGCAGACATCGTAAACCAGTATATCTGGAGAGGTCTCGACTTGGGAAACCCCAGCATTCAGCCTACATTAGGCATAGGATACAAAGGATTATACTTCGGAGCATGGGGAAACTACGGATTCACCGATTCAAATGATACTAAAGAGTTCGACCTTACGTTATCATATACAAAAGGAGGTTTCTCCGTGGGAGTGACAGACTACTGGTTTAACCAGAACGGGGCGAACCCTGAGTACGACGGAAAATATTTCGTGTATAACGCACATCGCACGGCTCACGTCTTCGAGGCTTTCTTAGGATATGACTTCGGACCCGTATCGCTCAACTGGTACACCAACTTCGCCGGCAACGACGGAATAAACAAGAGCGGCAAGCGTGCCTACAGCTCTTACTGCGAAATCAACGCACCGTTTAAACTCGCCACCTGCGATTGGAACGCCACCCTCGGCTTCGTGCCATACACCACCAGCTTTTATGCCGGGGATAAAGACTACGCGGGATTCTCTGTTACCAACGTGGCGATAAAAGCCACCAAGGACATCAAAATCACGGACTCCTTCAGCCTCCCGCTCTTCGCCAGCGTCATCGCAAACCCGTTCTTGGAAAAAGCCTACTTCGTGTTCGGAATGACGCTGAAAGCGTTCTAATTGAGAATTGAGAATTGAGAATTATACACCGTTCCGGCGTTGGCGGCTAAGCCGTAGAAAGCTCCGGCAGGAGCTACCCCAACTGGGTAAGGGCGAGCAAGCTCGCCAGTTAAAAGGTGGCACGGCAAGCCGTGCAGTGAGAGGTGGCATCGGCTCGCCGATGCAGTAAAAACACTCTGTTAAGAGCAGTCCAGGCAGGGCCTGGTTTATCCTAAAGAAAATATAAAAGAGCTAATCGACTGTGTCGGTTAGCTCTTTTTTAATTGTCAATTGTCAATTATCAATTGCAATAAAGCCTCCGGCTTTATTGCACAATCTTGAACCTTACTCTGAATGTCTTTGTAATTTCATCCCAATTGGTGCCGAGCATTTCGAAGCGCCCTATTTGCGAGGTGCTTCTCACGTGTCGTCCGATGCACGGACAAACGTCGTAGTCGCCGATTCTTACTATGCGAATGGTGTCGCTGACATCATCGGGCAGACGGCTGGCGTCGATGCCCTCTGGCAGGTGGTCACGGTCAACGAAGTCAAAGGTCACGGGGAGGTCGGCGGCAATGAGCTCATTCATCCGCTTCTCTATTTCCTTCTCTTCCTGACGCGACGGCTTATGGTCAACCACAAAGCTCATCTTGCTCTTCTTCCGCTCTATATGGGCATTGTGCGAACGCTCACAACCAAACATCCTCACCATGGTCTGATTGAGCAGATGTTCGGCAGTATGAGCAGGCGGAAATTCGTCCTTATGATGCTCGTTGAGCACAATTTTATCTTCTTCCATCTCTTTGAGTTCAAATTTAAAAATCTTCACGTTATAGGGTTCCACGGTCATCTCCACTGGCTCGTCGGCCTTTAGTTTCACCGTCATCCACTCGCCGGTGAGCAGCTCCACCGCATCAACCGTCTGCTCCATAATACCGAGGTATTCAAAGGCATGACCGGGAATCACCACCGCGTCGTTGTGCATCTCACCGCTGAAATTAGCCACCACAAGCAGCAGCTCTTCATTGAATTTCCGCAAGAACGCATATTCGTGATGAGGGTCGAAACGGCCGGTGTTGTTGTTAACATACATCAGGTCGAAAAACTCACCGTCGCTGACACATTTCTCCGTGCGTGCGAGTTTGAGTACACGGGTGTAAACCTGATTAAGCGTCCACGAGCGGTTGGTCCAGTGCTTTTTAGGCAACGTATGGGTGGCTGCCAACTCCTTGCCCTCTCCGTTGAGGCTCGAGATAGCCCAGTAGTCGAAGATGGTGGTGCGGCCGTCGATACCGCTGAAACCTTCCTTGTCCATGCCTCTCTCGCCATATTCCTGACCGGCATAGAGCATAAACGGGTTTTTCTGCATCATCACGCTCACCACGAATCCAGGCAGACCCTTGCGAGCCTCGCCGGCGAAGAAGTCGGAGGCTATGCGCTGCTCATCGTGGTTCTCCAAGAAATACAGCAAATGGTTGCCCAAGTAGTCGGTCTCTTGCCAACGGCGGGTAATCTCTGCCGTGTCGCCTCCGCAGATGGCGTTGCGCATGGTGTCATACATGCCCACCTTGTCGTAGAGATAGCTGAAGCCGCTTTTCACGAAGGCGTCGTAAAGCCCCGGATTATACACCTCGCCGATGAAGAGCAGGTTTTTGTTCTTCTCCCTCACCCGTGGTATCACCCAGTTCCAAAACTCCACCGGCACCATCTCTGCCATGTCGCACCTGAAGCCGTCCACGCCTTTCGACTGCCAAAAGAGCAGTATGTCGAGCATCTTTTTCCATGTGTCGGGTATCGGGTGGAAGTGTGTGCTGCGCCCACCGGCATCGCAATAGTCCACGCCGTAGTTGAGCTTCACCGTCTCATACCAGTCGTTCACTCCCGGCCAGGAGTCGAAGCGGTCATTGCCGGTGGCCTTCGCCGGAAACTCATAGTAGGGCATCAGCGGCTGCTTAGTGCTGGCAGAGCTCTCTTCGGCGTCCTTCTCCAAAATCTTGTTGAGGGTGTTGGGCACATGCAGTTCCTCGCCCACACAATAGTAGAAGTTATTGTCTTTCGAGAAGCCCTTGCTGTTGTCGTCATCCTCGCCGAGGTCTCTCACGCCTGGCGGTCTCATTATAGAATGATACTCACGTGCCACATGGTTGGGCACGAAGTCGATAATCACTTTCAACCCGGTTTTATGACACCTTTGCACGAGTGCCTCAAACTCTGCCATCCTCTTGCTCACATCCACCGCCAAGTCGGGGTCGATGTCGTAGTAGTCCACGATGGCGTAGGGTGACCCGGCCCTGCCCTTAATCACCTCCGGGTGGTTGCGCGGGATACCGTAATGGCTGTAGTCGGTGGTTGTGGCATGGCGGATGACTCCTGTGAACCACACGTGGCTCACACCCTTCTCCTTGATGCCTTTGAGCACCCTTGGCGTGAAGTCATTTAATTTGCCGCATCCGTTCTCACGTATCGACCCCCATTCCTTGCGGGTCATATTGTGATTGGAATATAGCCGGGTAAATATCTGATAAATAATAATCTTATTCATCACTGCTCTCTTAATATTCTGCGGCATAGCGTCAACAAAGTCAAAGCAATCCGCAGCCCTTTTCGAATCTTTATACGCCGGAACGGCGTAAATTAATTCTCAATTCTCAATTCTCAATTCTCAACTTTTATGATTCCATGTGCTGACACTTCGCGGTTAATCTTTCCGATCATTCCCTGAAGGGCTTTGCCCGGTCCGCACTCTGTGAAGTCGTCGGCTCCGTCGGCAATCATGTTCTGCACCTGTTGTGTCCATTTCACAGGCGAGGTGAGTTGTGCGATAAGGTTTGCTCTTATCTCCTCGGTATCGGTATGCGGTTTTGCGTCCACATTCTGATACACCGGACATTTCGGGGTGTTGAAAGTTGTCTTTTCTATAGCCTCTTGCAACTCGTCTTTTGCGGGTTGCATCAGCGGTGAGTGGAAAGCGCCTCCCACCTTCAGCGGCAGGGCTCTCTTTGCTCCGGCGGCTTTGAGTTCCTCGCAAGCCTTGTTTATAGCCTCCACGCTACCGCTGATAACGAGCTGGCCGGGGCAGTTGTAATTGGCTGCCACGCACACATTGCCGTCGCCATTATATTTTGCGCACACCTCCTCGATTTTCTCATCGGGCAGTGCGATGATGGCTGCCATAGTGCCAGGCTGTTTCTCGCATGCTTTCTGCATTGCCATGGCACGGGCATATACCAAGCGCAGACCGTCCTCGAAGCTCAAAGCTCCGGCTGCCACGAGTGCGCTGAACTCTCCAAGAGAGTGACCTGCCACCATCTCTGGAGCAAAGTCATCACCCATGCACAAAGCGGAAATAACACTGTGGAGGAACACTGCAGGCTGTGTAACCTTGGTCTCTTTCAACTGCTCGTCGGTGCCTGCAAACATAATGTCTGTAATCTTATAACCTAAAATGGCGTCAGCCTCATCAAAGAGTTTCTTTGCCAGTTCATTGCTCTCATAAAGGTCTTTGCCCATACCTGAAAACTGGGCTCCCTGACCGGGGAATACAAATGCTTTCATTATCCTTTTTCTT
>Ga0181612_171526_pt1 | contig 14394 bp, 3 predicted proteins | sample HoacroProtozoa21_FD_119630 | JGI IMG/M metagenome (GOLD analysis project Ga0181612, IMG submission 119630) | Hoatzin crop microbial communities from Cojedes, Venezuel. Combined Assembly of Gp0051906, Gp0051904, Gp0051908 | reverse complement strand
GGTTGCTCAGAGCCCTGTCAAACTTGACCTTGAATGCTTCCAGGGATGAGGCCTCCACCACCTCTCTGGGCAATCTGTTCCAGTGTTTCCCCACCCTCATTATAAAAAATCTCTTCTTTACATCCAGTCCAAATTTACCCTCCCGTAATTTAAAACCTTTACTCCTTGTCCTATCGCAACAAGCCTTACTAAAAAGATTTTCCCCATATTTCCTATAGACCCCCTTCAGGTACTGGAAGGCTGCTGCAAGGTCTCCCTGCAGCCTTCTCTTCTCCGGGCTGAACAGTCCCAACTCTCTCACCCTGTCCTCGTAGGAGAGATGTCCCAGCCCTTGGATCATTTCTGTGGCCCTCCTCTGGACCTGCTCCAACACGTCCATGTCTTTCCTGTGCTGGAAAGGAATATAGTCATTACATAGTAATGCTGCAGTCCATATTCATCTCAATATCTGGAAACCTAAGTACAGAGTCCAAGATATCTTTGTGCTAGTCAAGCATGAATGCTGTTTTAATGCATAAGGAAAATGTGGCATCAACAAGAAATTGTATGAAAATGTACAAAACCATCTTAATATGTGTTTAAAGTTCTCACTAATTAATAATAAAGGTTATCTAGAGTCATGTTATAGAAATGTTGAATTTAGCAAATAGCATGGAAAATTTAGAAAAGCTGGTAATATAAAATAATCTTGGTAAACCTGATCGTCAGTAACCCTTTTCTAATAAAAGTAAAAAATAAAAGTAGTCTCCGTATTAGGATTTTGTATTTAAAATTTGAAAACTTGGCAATCTCAGGAAATTAATTGATAAAAGTTAATGGGACTTACAAGATAAAGAGTGGATTAGCAGATCAAAAAGTACAATGAGTATCATCAGAATGCCTATGAAAAGTAAAAACACCCACTGATCAGTGAAACAAAATAGTATTTTAAGTTTCAAGAGATGTATGGATAACATAATAATTGCAAAAAACATTTCACATACAGCAGTAAGTTCTTTCAGAACTATACTATAAAAAGGACAAGGAAAGAAGCAGAGCTTCCATATAGAAAGAATCAGGTAGAGAGAAAACAAATTAGAAAAAAATCAGGTACTACGTTTTTTATTTAACCTCAGTGAAAGTGTTGATGTTTACATGGAGACAATGTTAGGATCAATAATGAGAACAAGAATACAAAAATTACCACAAATGTCAAAGCAAAATTCAATAAAAGCTGAATATTGTCATGTAAATCTTTGAAGGAACTGACACGGGAAATCAAAGGGCAATTGTATATATGTTTTTCTTTTTAGGAATCTGTCAGGTTGGTCGTAGAGCAATGATGACTGCTCTGTAAAATGATCTACAGTTTGGGTGAACAAGTGAACCAAGTTTAGCATGTAGATAATGGTACAGACCTATGAACAACTTTACTGCACAGTTCATAATATCACTCACAGCTGCTGCTGCTACATTGGTCTGCCTCTGTGTCCAAACACAGGGTGCTTTTAGCAAGTTCAAAAGAGCTGACTGGTAAATTGCATGAAAATGTGGTGTCCTTTAGGCACTTCTATATGGACCACTATGTCATTGTTTCTCCGTTCCAGTGGGGTGCATTGAAGGTGCTTATGCATTCATGTATTATTCTTACAAATGATAGGTTAGCATTTAGGACTTCATTGTTAATGCATTCATGCAAAATACAGTCAGAAAATGTAATACTTTTTTTCTAAGAAAAGAAAAATGTGTGGAATTCTACAAGCAACAATAGACCTGTTAATCTGACATCGTGAGAGAAAAGAGAAAAAAAAATCAAAGAAAAACATAATACAATGGGAGACAGGGTAGGTTTACCAAAGCTAAATAGTATGAGAGCTGCACGATAGTCCTTCTTGATAACTGTTTTTCTAGACAAGGCAATAAAATTCACCTAATTTCTTTGGTCTTCAACAAAATATTGGATGCTACATAGAAAACTGTTAGCTGAGTTGTGACATTGAGAATTAGTAAGAAAGAGTGTCAGATTAATTAGGAACATGCTAATATTGATAACACAATTATTTACTTTGAAGGAGGAAGACAGGCTGCAGTGAATATATCCAAAGTTTCTATTAAAAGTTTGTGAACTCCTAATTTTCATTTGATGACCTTGAAACAAAGAGGAATGTCACCTAAGACAGTGTTCAAAATCATATGTTTTATAGATTTGTAACAAGAATTTCTATTATAAGCTGGTGAAACAGACTGCTTTCGAAAGCAATAGACAACGAAATAGACCTGAAAGCACTGGCTGATCACAGGATGACTCAGATCCACTACGATTTGACAATTAAAAAAAAAGACAAATACAGTCCAGAACATACAAGATGACATATTTCCATGGAAATACTCTGGTTTTAAAGGCCTAATCAGAAACGTACTACATGATTTTGATCAACTGGTCTCAGGAAAAATCAGTCCAGAATAGAATGGGTGTAGAGGATGGTTAACAGGGTCACCATTAGAATGAATAATCTGTTTCACAAGTGCAGAGTAAAACAGTTTAGCTTTGTTAGCCTAGCAAAATGAAAGAGGCTGTGCCTGCTGTCTTTAAAAATACCAGAAGAATAGCATCAAGGGAGGAAGAAGAATCATGTGAGCAAACAGCCAGCATGAGCACAAGGACAAATAGGACATTGGTCAAGAGAAAAATGCAGACTTAAAAGTATGAAAATGTTTCCTAGCCTTTATAACAAAGAGGACAGGATAGCTTTCAAAGATAATGGACACACACAAAAAATTACCTACTCTTGAGAGAGTGTTTGAAAACTTTAGGATAGAATTACACAATGCAGTTAGAAAAGTTTTGGTTTATTTCTCTGTTTTACAAGAAGTGTCTAAAATTCCTTTTGAGAACTCATGAATTTCCTGAATAAAGGAATTCCTGATCTTTCTACTTCTACTTACATGCCCAGTACACAGTTAATAGAGTTTGTAAAAATCTCGATAAGAAGAAAAAGAGTTGAAATAACTATACAGCCAAGTGACTCACATCTGCAAAAAAAGAACATTGAGCATGGAAATATTATCATTTTTTTGAGAAACACAAAAAGTTCTGCATACATGTAAAAGCTGCAGACAGTCAGCAGACTTGAAAATTGAGCCACTTATTTAATGTAGACACCTATTATAGAAATCTTAAAATAAATGTCTAAAAATAGAACAATTAAACACAGATCTCACACGAAATAGTAAAAAATGAAGACATACGCATATTTCTATTACTTATCTTCCTACTATTTATCCTTAAAATTGATGAGATCTTTAGCATTTAGGTTACAAGAGCTCAGTCTCCTATACTGCATGATGGTTAAGACAGCAATGTTCATCACAGACAACTGTTAACTCCTGACACTCATGAACATTCCTAATGTAGAATCACACAAAAATGGAATCACTCTAATCACTACACGACTGTTTCTAAACAAGAATCCCAGATTTACTGTACATGAAATAGAATATAAAATGAAGATATTCTTCATTTGTGGTAGGATCAGTAGTAGCACTGTTGGGTAACCTTGTGGCTCTGTATAAAAGGCAAAAGCCTTTCTTTACACTGTTGGATTGCTTAGCAATCTCCCATACATTCAGGCTGCACCTATAGGTAGGGGCATAATACTCAACTCCGATATTGTGGTGACTTCAAAGAAAGCCTTTGGAGCAATCTGAGTATCAGTTGAAACACATGATTCTGCAAAAGCCTCAGAAAACACAAGGAATCTGCAGACAACCTGAAACAGTATTGCTCGAGTAGATGCAGTGTAAGAACAAGGAATAAGAACCACATTTGTAAATGATTTATTGCTGATAATTTGTTACTATGCTTTTTATGTATTCCAAAATTCTACATCAGCAATCGCACTGTAAAATTTCCAAGTTTTACCCAAGGTTCCACCTTTTATGTTAATGTATCTTTTTCCTGAATGCTGACAACAGAAAAACCACTGTAAAGCACAACAAAAATCAATAATGAGGGAACAATATTATATAATTTTAATTTTACTATAATGTTAATTCTTAGGTTTTATATGTAACTTAGATTAGGTTTTTAATTTTAAGGATCTTTTTAGATTTTTCAGACAGTGCTTCATGACTGCTTCAATTCAGGGTTACTTATTGCAAGTCAAGCAGAGTTCGCAATAGACTTGCCATAATGCAGAAAGTTATGCCAGCGAATGCATAAAATAGGTCTTCCTGGGAATGTGAGAGTTCTTGAGGGTAGCTTATGAGTTTTCAACTGGAATTTAAAGGGGTTTTTTTTCAGGAAGATCCTTGAAGTCTTAAAGGATTTTGGACACACCCCAAAATTCACACTGTAAGATTCTGTTGTTTTCCTCTGGACCTACAGAGACTCACTGCAGCTTCATTTTTAAAAAGGATGGCTTCTGGCATTGCGCTCTACAGGAAGACTGACCCTCTTAGGAGTTTGATTCACTGCGCCCTTCAGGGATGCATTAGCTCCTAGAAATACTACATTTTCCTCTGAGCAGTCTGGGGTGAAGAAGTATTTTTCCTTTTTATTTAGAAACTCAGTTCATCTTCAGGCATTAAATATGTGAGAACTTTCTGGAAAGATGATAAGTATATTCAATTTTATTATTCTATTAATGAGACTGTAGTTTTAATTGTTCTAGATGCATTCAGAGTATGGGATGGGCATATGCTAATGTTAGAATGTTTAAATACAGAGTCACAATAAATAATCTTGTGAGCTGTCTAGGTGGAACATTCAGCTACATAAATACAAAGCTATCAACATGGATCTTAGGAAGGGCATCATAATTATACAGAATACCTAACTAACCAAATACCTTTTACAGCTCATTGACCGCTGAATTCAATTATACATAAGTATGACCAGTTTAGAAGAAGGAATCACGTAAATTCTAGCTTTAGTATACTGGCATACGTGAGGGTTATTTGCCATGACCACTGTTAATTTATTTTTTGAACAATGTGAATTGTGTTAATGTAGGCCTCATAACAGTCTTAGTTACAGCATAGTCCATAGCTTAGTAATTATCATACATAAGAAACTATTAAGAATGGGAACAAATAGAATATTTCCCAATGCTCAGACACAAAGTGTTAACAAAGATTTTTCTAAGATTGGAGAAACACAATTTGATTAAAAGAAGGGATACTAGGTGGCTTATATGCATACAAAAAATACTCTGTACTAAAGGAAATTCACATGCATTTTAATAGTGCAGTACATATCATTATGTATTTTATGAATTTTCTAAATTCTTAGATAATTTGTGTATATTCATTTATTGAATATGAGTACACAGTGATGCAACCATTAGGTAATACAGTAATTCAAAATGATTGAACATTGCAACTACTAAATCGTACTAGATGATAGCACTTCTAATTTCACTGATATGGTATTCACACTTTTAGTAACATTAAGTGGGAGTGTAGTGAAAAAGATTAATTCAGAAACTTTTAATAAACTATTTTGATATAATTTTCCTGAGGCAAAGTGAGCTTCTACATTGCATATAATGTACAGAAGTCCAAGTAGTAAGTGTTTTTCTGGTGCTGCCTTTCATAAAGATGACTGTGATGAAATGCTGACATTGCTGCTTGGTGACTACAGCAACATTGCACCTGTATGATAATGGAAGAAAGCTGAAACTGCTGAAAATAATTTTAGCAATTTGGGTCTTCTAGGAAGCGAATTTAAAAGTTCTACATCACAAAATGACTCAATATTCTGCAGATTTTGAATGATTTGAGTATTATCCTCAGGAATGATCCCTATTACCTATAGCCATTAAACAATTCAGACCCAGCACTACTCTCGCCCACCATAACGTGGGCTAGGCACACATTTCTAGAAGCGGATGTGAGTTCAGTACATTTCTTTGCTTTGTTATATAGAGACAGTTAAGTATTTGAAAAAGGTAAGTGGTAAGATTGCCTTTTCTTTAGTTCACGTATGCACAATCACACTTACCTTCACTCTATTACAAGACACAACTTCACTATCCTCACAATAGTCAAGAAATATGCCTCCTTAAGAGGAGCAAATACAATTTCTTCCCTCCTTCTGTTCCCAAATTCAGCTTTCCATTTTGAAAAACTAATACATTTTAGTCTCTGACTTGCCAAAACAATAATCCGCTTCCTGAATTTCAGTCACTCAGACGATTTATTAGCTTCCACAGTACAGTCAGAAAGCATGTGTTGCAAGAAGAAATGTAAAAAAGTGAGTAAATTGTGTATAGTTACACCAGCAAGAGAGAGGTTTAAGTCACAGAGGTGTCTTCACATCTGCATAAAAGCACCCAAGATCTCTAGACCCTTAAGTTGCATGGTGGTAAAGTGGATGTATATAAATGACGGCGTGACATTTCAAGAGAATTCTTATAATTGAGAGGCTGAGTGTGAAGGAGAAGACAGACACTCCAGTACTACCAGTGCCTGTAGTTAGTAGCTGCTGCTCCCCAAAGCTCCCATGCAAAATCATGTACCCTGCTCTGTAAGTTTCGCACGCATCTTCAGGATTCTGATGCACCCAGTATGGATAAAAGAGACAAGACATCGAGCTCAGTATAGCAATGAAATGGTAAAGTCAGACTTTCACCTTTAAAGTTCAGTTCTGGCCAAATGCCATGCTGAATATCTGGTTAGAGCAATACCTAAGAAAGATTTGGTACATATGTTTGTGTGTGAAATAAGAGACCATGAATCTTAAAGGGATTTATCCAAGGCAACTTTTACATGAGCGAATTATCAGCATTAGTGGGTCCAAATTTGTGCCACAGCGGTGATGTGAGCCTTCGTTTCTGTCTTACTTTCTCGATAACTGAACAGAAAAGGCATGGAGAAAAGTAGTCCATATGAGAAGAAAGCTGTCAATTCATTGCAGATATGTTTTCACCAACAATCTAAACTACAGTAATGAGGAAGCTTTGAAAGTAACACATTGCTGGATGCATACTTAAGTAAGTTTTATGTATAGTTCATGTGAAAATCTGTTGTGTCAGTCCTTTGGTTTAGCCAGAGAGCATTCAGAGTGAAACACAATCTCTTTTTCTAAGCGATTTTTCACAGAGTCATGTGAACACCAAAAATATTTGCTAGCGTTATCCACAGTAAGGTCCAGCAACAACTACAATGGAAGTGAGGTCAGAGTGAACCTTCCATCAGACCATGTCTCCACCAATCTAGTGATCATTTTATACAGTCCTGTTAGTTGAAGAAGGTTGGAAGAAACCTAACACTTATTTCTTAATGTTTCACAGATGCTAAGACACCACCTAGGCAAGTGTGCAAATTTTTCTTTGTTACTGCAAAAATAGTCACTTGACATAGTCAATGTTGGGCCTTTCATTTCTATAAGCTGACTGAATTAAAATCTGAATCCTCTAGTCAAATCAAGTTTTGTAGATCAGCTGCTACAAAACAGTGATGACGTGCTCCTGATTAAGATTTTAAAATACCAACTTACATTATCAGTTCTTGTCATCAGTCATCGCTACATGAAAACGTCTAGTTTATATTGGGTGAGGACAGTTATATATTTCTGGGGCAGTATTGCTCTCACTCAAGTGAGAACCTTTGAGTTGAGATGCCAAGAAGGTCACTTGAGACTTCTTTTACAGTTCACGAACCCAGCTGAGCTCTTAACTAACCCCAGGAGGAGAATCGCCTCATTCCCCCATTCAGTGACTGTTGAGAATGAAGATTCTTAATATAATAGATTTCTAATGTAATAGATTCCTTTAAATACTCAGATAGGTGCTAACTGAGCTAAAGTTAGATGGGATGAAACTTGCATAGTAGTAAATGAAGACTGAGAATTAAGAAATTTCATCACTCTTTTCTCCCCATTTCTTAGATAACACTGATCTTAATTGTTCCAAATGCAAAGCTGCCTTCAGTTTGCAATGTACTACAGGAGCGGATGGGAAAGCACAGCCTTTTCATTTTGCTCATGGCTTCTGAATTAATATAAGTTTCCAAGTATTAGTGCTGTAGGGCCTGTATAATGAAAAAGCAACAGCAACATGCTCATTAAAAAAGCGGTCTATATGCCATGAAGTGTTCACTTTTTAAATCTTGTCAATTAGTTATATAAGCAGTAAATCTGCAATTTAATCACTAGAAAATGAATTGCTTTACATTGTTATATGTAAGCATTCGCAACAGTTTGAATACCTTTCGTCTACTGATTTGCTCTACTGATTTTCTACTCTCTTTCCATAAAGGTCAGTTCTTCTGGCATCAGTATATTAAATGTGTTCACAAATTTGAACCAAAGGCCCTTATTCTAAAGGGTTTCATTTTATCAGTCAGACACATCAACAGTGTGTATAGTTCAGACTTTCTCAAGGGCTTCCAGTGCCAAATTTGACTGATGTTTTTTTTTTTCCCCAAGTGTGTTACCATTCTCGCTGAATCACTTCCAGTCCTCTTAAACTGATATGCCTTTATTTTAGGCAATGACAATGTTCATTTTCTAACATAAAAACTTAATATGTTCACCACCTTTTCCTTCTGGACTCCCCAGTTTTACTTTTTGCATTAAATAGGATGGGAGTACTTTGTTGAATCCTGCACATGCATTTCTGGACTCTTACTACTGCTACTACCAGATGCTGATATGAGTACCTGAGTTTATGAATTAATTATTTAACAGTGAAGTTCTGAAAGGAACGTGCTCAAGGAGGGAAAGGGAAAGAAAATCAATACAGAAAAAATTGAGTGTCTCTTGCCAACTGAAGGACTAACATCATGTACAAAATTAATAACTAACATTATTAGCTGAAAGACAGTGTATTTGAGAAAAACTGGCAGAGTCCCAAATTGTCTATCTCAGCAAAGAGAAACACTTAGGTTTTTTTATCATCACGAATTCTGAATCCTGGAAGCGCTATATATCTACAGTAATATGAAAACACTGCTGCCAAGGGCACAGACTCTACTAAAAACTGTATTCCTATTTTTCTCTGACTGTTGTCTAACATAAGAAAGAAGTCTTTTTATAGCAAGTATGAGGGCCTAGATAAAACTAGAAAAGACTAATTAGTAAACTAATTAGGAAACTATTGAATGGATTTTGATCCTACTTCCCCAACTACACCTTGGCTTATTGTGGTTTTTTCCTTCGTACAGGACATATTACTTGAAAAGCAAAGGTCTTCTCTTGAAAACAGCATTAACTACTGTATCAACTTTAACAAAATGAAGTAACTTCAGTTAATGCCCTATTTTCTTCCATACACAAACACAAAAATAAAAATTGATTTGCCACTTTGTGCTCTTCTGCCATGCTAAATTTTTATATTCTCACATTTCTTCAATAGATCTACATTAAAAACAGAGTGACAAATACATTCATAAGAAAAAAACCATATTCACTAGTTATAAATATCTAACAGTCCATCTTTTATTTTTATCACCTTGTTGGGGCTCTTTGAGCAACACACTAAAAACATACTCTCTGTATAGTTTTGATATCCTCTAGCTTTTTAGCTTTTTTTTAATGTCTCTGTTCAGAAGCAATAAGCCAAAAATGGTGCTGACTGCATGTCTGAACAACAGCATTTTCTTGCTTTGTAACCTTGACATGCAGAGTGCAAGATACTTGTACTTGCTAAGCCATGGTCTATTCAGCATCATTGTGTTAGCGTTACTCACCAAGTGGAATTAAAAACTGCACTACAGTTACCATGACAACCAGCTGTCTGCTACATACAGCATCAGTTTGAATTTGTGCAGACCATTTCTAACAATGATTTAAGTCAACAAATTCAGTATTACCCTAAGGTAAAAATCTGGTTTAAGAACAAATAAATATTTTCAGTTTCATAATATTACTTAGCTCAATACATTAATTCCAAGTACAACTTGGGAGATCTTCAGAGAGCTGCAGTGACTTTTCTCAGAAATTAAAGGTGAATGGAAATCTTCTGGTTAATATACAGTTGAGGACCACTTAAATTCTTGACCCAATGAACATGTAAGAAGCAATATTCAGTAGGGCTTTACATTATGAGCAATATTTTAAAATTTCTAGTCAATTATTTTTGTAAAACTGACTCAGTGTAGTAAGTGATGGAAGAAGAACACTGTATTCTTTTAGACAGATTTTACATTTTTTCATTTTGGATTTATGGCCTTCTTTAAACTGTGCTGCTAAGAAGCATCATATGATTTGTCGTCCGTTGCATATGCAGAAGAGAAGGCGCAACATCCATAGAAGAGTTTGTGGGGAAAATGCATTAGAATATTTACTTCATCCTTTTCTAAAATTTACATCTGAATGATGCTGTTGATTAGCTTGGGTAGTATCACTAACGTCATCAGTTATGCTCACTATACAGATACTAGAAAATAAAGTGTAATCCATGTTCATACAAAAGTATCAGAAACCAATTCTCCATTGGGAAAATAATCTGAAACTTGGAATATAATTTCTGGTCCAGGGAATTCTAAAATAAGTTCCTTTCCCAGTAAACTTACAGGGTTTTTTGAGGGTTTGTTTTTTTTTTTTCTAATCAACTTACATGCAAAGAGAAGGCCCGGTTGCTTTTGAAACAGCTGAGCTATAAAGGAGAGAAGGAACAGGACTGTATACAATTTATATCGTATTTACAATGTCTGGTGAAACATCATACAATTGCATGTCTGATGATCAATATGAAGTAGCCACCTGGCAGTTTTCAGATACTTCTGATTACCAAGCATGCTTTCAGTAGAGAACGGTCACTTTTGATGGTCATTGAATATACACATTAATGGCAATGATGGCCAGGTCTGCATGCAGAACAGTATGATGCATTGTTAGGAGAGGGAAAACAAGAGCTTCAATAACAACATAAAAATCACATATTAATTGTGCATTTGTATACTGAGTGTGGGGAGAGAGGGGAAAGTAACTGCTAAAAAACCACGGTTAAGCTATTTAAAATGTAATGTATGGTCAAACTAAAGTTAATACAGTAATAACACTTTTTATGTAAGAAACTATTACAAAATCAAAGACATAAAACTTAAACAGAGTCTATATTTACTAAAGAAACTGCTAATGTTACATACTGAAGTAAGTATATATTAAGATACATCCTACACTCACTCATGTGCCACAACTAAACATAGTGCAGATTTCCCATTTGGTATACAGAATAGCATTTGTTGCATCACAGAACTTGAAACCATGTCAGAAAAGAAAACTTTTAAAATTAAAACATTCAGAGGCTTTAAGGAATCCGAGGCTATTACAAGTAGTTTCAATCTGTGATTGAGAGTTATTGAATCCTAATTCCAAGAAAAATACATAATAATACAAAGCTTTAGTTTGAATGTAATGCTTTCAGTTTTAAATAATTTCATTTATGCGGAAATTCTGGTAAAAGGACAAAGACAGCAAAATAAGTATAAACATAGAATCATGTCTAAAAGATTGAGGAAGGAATTAGCACAGAAATGCATTCAGTCCTGGATCACTGTGGACACATTTCTTTTCAGTGACAGGCAATGTGAAATCAAGCACAAACTGAAATAAAACCCTTCTTTAATGTTGCACTAAACTAAACTGACAGGACCACTACATGCAAGAAAGAAGAAGAAATGGATTTCTATACAGCACTTTGATCTTTAACAATGGGAGTGCATAACGTTTAAATGTAAAAACAGCAGAATTCAAGGCAGAAAAGAAGCAGAAAACAAGAGAAGGAAAAAAATATAACCTGGGGCTCCAAATCCACAAACCCAGACAGGAACAAATTTTTGTCGGCAAAAAGGCTGCACAGTCAAAGGTAAATGGCAATGGGAAAACAAATACAATTGTTACTGGAATTTAACAGAGCTGCAACCATCCATTAACTCATAGACTGAGCTGCAATGTAATATCATAAAATAAAACACAGATTAAAAGTAAATCAAGATGACAACATAGGCAGATGTGAATCATTTTGACCTGAGGCTGTCTACATCCTTGTGTCAGATGTCTTAATGGGGTTAAAGTATCATTGTTAACAATTAATGGATGTTTTCTTGTTACATTTCAAAAAAGTATTGAAACTGCCATGAAAACAAAAATGAAGATTATTATTTATTCTACACTCAGGGAAAAGGTCTTTCAGATAGCATTTTAAACAAAAAGAAAAAAAAAATAGTCTCAGCACTGCTGTCCTCTAAAACAGGACTCACTAAAATTTTTGAATAAGCTTGCCTGATCTATGCTTATTGAGTACAGTAGACATATGGGTGTGTCTGTATTAACATTTTAGTTTAGATTAGGAACACTAGTCTGATATTCAGGTATTATTTTCATCCTATCACATTCATATCTGAATGCCACTTTCCAGACAAATTTCCTCTATTACTAAACTTTCACAGAGTGCTCTCACAGTGGACAATGTGGATTCTGTTTGGATGAAACAGTCACAAAATGTAACTGATGGGTTATATGGGACCAGACTAGACCTAATCTGGAACAAATGCCCTCAAATACATGTAATGTTGATGTTGAATTCTCAGTACCATCTGTTTTGCTCCACAGATTTGCACCTATTGCATTGCACTACTTACTATGGTGGGATTAAAAAACTGTCACTTTTTACAAATTCCTTCTTCCGTTCTGTGATTGGTCTCTCTTGGTTCTCTTCCTTTAAAAGTAATTGATACCTGTCTTCTCCCTAGCCTCAAAACCAGCTAAAACGGAGGCCTGGCTCTTCCCTACACTACAGCCCTCTTCTCCTTTCTTAAACTGTGGATAGCTCTGCAATCCTCACAGTCATTTCAACAATCACATACAATCACTACAACTTCTATAGACTCATTATGGCTTATAACAGGTAACCTCACCTGTTATCTCATTCAAGGACAACAAACTGAACGGGAATTGAATGGCTTTTCCAAATAAAAGGGAGTCAACAAACCTAAACTGAGATGGAAAGCTTCATCTCTAGACATTACTCTCGACTAGTCAATCTCCTGAAACAGATCTCAATCAGCAATAAAAAGTTATTGAAAAAGACAACTGGAGAAATAAACAAGGAGAGACAAGAAACAAGCAATGTGTGGCTCCCCAGATGGTACAGTGGCAGCTGATCTGATCAGCCTCTGAAAATGATTTTATTAGAATAATGGCATTCTGACACAAAATCTTGTACCTTACATATTCATGTGACTAATACAATACTAGCTGGTTTAAGAAATCTGCTTTACCAAGCTCTTGTTTGAGCTCTCATTTCAGAACAAATTCAGCCCACTTTTGTGGGGCCCTGAAGTTAAGCAAATGTGCTGTAACTGCTACGTTTAGCTTCAAATGGAAGAACTCAGATGGTGGAAGGGAAAGCAAGCTTGCCACTCTCCAGAAGTAACGTTATGGCCTGGCTTTAAGATATATGAAGGATAGTGTTTGAAAAGGCCAGGTTAAAAGCTGGAGCAAAATCTCAAATGCAGCTTCACTCTGTTACTCCTGATGCAGATCTGCAACACGGAAGAAAAAAGTCTCACCCTTCCCCAGAATACATAGTTCAATAAGAAGGAAGTAACATTAATTTATTTGAATGATAAGGAGGGGAAAGCTTATGCTTGACATGCCATCAGTTTTTTCACCTTGTAGGAAAGTTTTACATTTGTTTCTGAGGCTCAAATGCACTCCAGCAACCCTTGCTAACCCAGAAGCTGAAGAGACTTGCAATGACTTTTTGTCATCATTCTATTCCCACTACTGTTGTTATAGCAGTTTCAGCAAGCAGAGATCTGAATAACCCTCTTTTATCTACAGAGGCTGGCATTTCCTCTCCGAATACAAATATTCTAACAAAGATATATTGCTATTTTTATTGCTGATTAACTGCTGAAGGTAGACAGAGCACCTCAATTCTACTTCAGTTTCATAGTCCTTAAAAACACTAACCTTTTTAATGTTTAAAGTACGTATTTATTTGGTCACATTTTAATCTAACCCTGAAATATATTTTCATCTGAAGCAAGGGAATGACAATAATTTAAAAATGCACATTTTGAAAGAAGTTTTGATGTCTGGCCAGTTAGTGGATTGAATCAATGAAGTGAGTAAAACAAAAATGTTTATTTTATTCCGACCCATTAACCTTTTGTCAGATATACATAAAGGAATTGATACAATTTCGACTGGCACTTCCACTCACACAGTGAAAATAAGATTTTCTGTTACAGAGATAATCAAATAGGATATTTTTAAGACTTGGCTGACTGAAGCAATTAAGCCAATTCAAACTTTGTGTTTTAGATAGGTGAGTACATAATGAACTGTGAGTTCCTGAGAGAAGTCCATAATTATCTAGAGGTGGAGAGAAGTGGACAGTCAAATTAAGTCTGCAGGCAAGAATTGTTGTATGTACCAATTTGAGTATCTAAAGCAAAACT
>Ga0181612_160102_pt1 | contig 14394 bp, 18 predicted proteins | sample HoacroProtozoa21_FD_119630 | JGI IMG/M metagenome (GOLD analysis project Ga0181612, IMG submission 119630) | Hoatzin crop microbial communities from Cojedes, Venezuel. Combined Assembly of Gp0051906, Gp0051904, Gp0051908 | reverse complement strand
GGGGGGGCCCGGGCAGCCGGGGTGCGTAGAGGGGCAGATCGGGGGTACAACTGCACCCACGCGGTGATTGCAAACCAGGGCGCTGGGTTTGTGCCCGCACGGGCGCGCGCAGCCACCGCGGCAGGAGCTGTTCCAGGGGTGCCCAGGCTGGCTTCTCCTCGTCCCGGGGAGGGACGCTGGCTGGCTGGTCTCACGTCTGGCCGCCGGCGGGCCCCGGCCGTGTCTGTCCGACTTGCTCTCTGTTCTCGGCGCTGCTTTGGTGCCTGCGATCCTGCGAGGGAGGATTTGAGTGCCGCTTCCTTGCTTTGCAAGAGGAGAGGCTGAGAAAGGCGAGCACCCCAGCCTCTGCGCAGCTCTCGCGCCCTTTGTGCTTGCCTGCAAAGATTGGGGGAGGTTCCCCGAAGGCAAGGAGGGCTTTTTTTCTGGGGAGTCTCTGTTTACTCCGGTGGCGCGGGCGTTGAGCGTGGGATTTGAACATCTCTAAGCATGAGCATCCACCGTGGCTTTGTTCCCGCAGCCCTGGCCGCGCGCTCGCGAGCCTGCTGCAGGCTGTACTAAAAATAGGACGCGGACATCACCCCTCCGCCACCACCCAATCAGTGGCACGGCGCGGGGGGGACGCACGCCCCGCTCCCCGTCAGCCGCCGCTTCCCGCCGGCTTGCAGGCTGTTGACAGCTCCGGACGGGTTGGGGAGGGGGATGGTTCTCCTTCCAGGAGAAAACAAGAGCTTCTTGTTAGGAGTCGGAGGAGAGCTGGGCGTTGGGGCGTACGGGGCCGCAGAGCAGAGTGACTCACACCAAGCCTCGTGCCCTTCGCTGCCCCAAAGCTCTGCCCTGGGTGCTTATGTTGGAAAAGCAATCGGGAAAGGCTGCAAGCGAAGGTGAAGAGTGAGATCATTTCCAGTGGTGTAGCCAGAGGTCTTATCTGTAGCGTCAGCGCGCAGATTTGGTTATGAACAAGTAGGGTGAGGATTGCTGCTCTCGTCTGCAAGACAGCCAATTTTTCCAACATGCTGCTGTGTCCCAGAGTCTCCAAGACCCTGTTCCCTATCCCAGGAGCATAACTGGGAGGCAAGGTTTTGGAAAAGCTAGCCAGGGAGGTTTAATTTGGCAGTATTCTTCTAACAGGTGATGTTAAGCATCACTGAGTTGCCGATCATTTGCAGGAGCGAAGGGCAAAATCCATTTTTTCTTCCAACAGGAGTTGATTCAGAACTGTTATTCCTTTTCCTCTACCATAATTGTTCTGTCAATACCGCTTTGCAGAATATTTATGAGATATAGTAAATGCCATAAAATACCTATAATCTTAGACAAATACAATATATACAAGCCATTGCTTCAGATGCAAGAAAATTTGCTAGAAATGTAAATCAAAACTTTGCTGAGCCTCAGAACATGGGAGATAATATTTAGGTTTTATTAGGTTTCATTTCTATACCTTCGGTACTTTCCAAGGTTGGGTTAGGAGTAGACATGCCAAAATCCTAAGGGGGAACCTGAAATTACAGGATTCACAGCCTGTTTCTACAGGCTGATGAAACCTGAATAGGTCTGACAGCTGCTGCCTTCGCTTCCAAAGTTACGACTGCATCTCTCGTCCTTGGAGCACAGGGAGCTTCACCTGGTGTTCACCGCGGGGCGATGCTGCAGTGGTTTACTCTGCAAGACTTTACTCTTTAGGCTTTTTCTCCTGCTGATGAAGTTAGGAAAGGGCCACCCGCCTGCGCTGTTCCGGCGGCTGGGGTGGTACCGCTTGCTCTGGTTTGTCTGTGCTGGCCGGGATGGTGTTCTGGCAGGGTCAGTGGATGCACAGCTCTGGTCTCTCCCTGATCACGTGTGTCGTTTCCATAAACCCCGATGGAAGTCTGGGAATCCGCACCTCAGAAACTCTCCTCAAAACCAGCTGAAGCCAAGAGAGGTCAAAGGATCCCGGAAGATTTGATGGAGTACCCAGGAAAGTGTCTTTCCGTGGGCCTCTTGGTTTTCTAAGCCTTAAATCTGTGCTAAGATTTCTCAGGAAACAAAGTGGGAAGGACAAACCCATGGGAACTCTTCCTGACCCCGCTCCAGGCAGGAATTACAGTGCATTTGAGAAGTGACTAAAAGCAAAACTGCACATTTCTGCTAACCCCATCCTCTGTGTCCCGTATCGCACTGCAGCTGCAAGGGCTCTCTGCCTAGATTCTGACTAGATTTGGTATTTGAAGTCTTCCAGATGTCCAGATGCAGCTGAGAGCCAGAGCCCTATCCCTGCAGCCCCCCGTGCAAGGACCGTGCTCTTGGCCCAGCTGTGAAACGGCCACACTACCCCAACCCGGACAGATCTGTTTGGGGATGAAGGGACAGAATTCCTCGGGCAAAGCTCCTGGGCTGACACTGCCAAATTTGGATATTTTGCAAGTCCCACGAGGGGCAGAGCTGAGATATTTAGGTTCATGGTTAGTGCCTCGAGCGGCGATGCAGCTCCTCCGCCCTTCTCCCCAGGAAACGGGTTCCTGCAAAGCCACATCCATATTCAGCCGGGCTCTGACCCACCCAGATGCTCCCTCGCTGGCTTTCGCAGCTGTTTTTCCTGGAGCGAGGAGGATACTGCGCACCTCCAGAGTGGGTGCTTTTAAAAATCAGCGCAGGAAACCCAGTCACCCCAGTCCCACTCCAACCCCTCCAATTCACCAGCAAATCCCTTTTATTAAACCTCATCCACCATGAGGAGCCTCTCCTCTTTCAACTACAGGAAAGGGGTGTTTTTCCCGATTCCCAGGACTTTTTCCTGCCATGCTCCAATCTTGCCCTGGGGGCCTTCCTCCCAGCAGCCTGCGTTGCCACCATCAGTGCCTTCCCATCCACAGCCAGCAAACCCAGCTCCATCCTCCTCCTCCTCTCCCTGCTGCTGTACCAGTGTCCCGGGGTGGCTCCCGGCGAGCAACAGGCTCCGCCGAGCCCCAACCACATCTTTTATTTCCCTCCAAGTTATGAGTAAAATAACATTATCTCATTGCATTACATCTCGCCGTGCCAGGGGCTCTGCGGCTTTTTGTAATGTCAGAGCAAGAGCCAGGGAAGGGCTCAGTGCTGAGAGGGGAACAATAGGCGTTTAAAAAAAAATCACCATTTCTTTTGTGTTAGCTGCATACTTGAAAAGGAACGTTCTTACCCTTTTGAAACACTATTTAAGTTTCTTGCTGGGCAATTAACATTCCCCAGATGACAGTAGCTGCGAGTTGTGTCTGTGGATATGGATGCTGGTGGAAAGACACATTATACTAAAAGGTTGGTTTGGAGGTTGTTTTTTAAAGGGAGGATGTTTTCTATTAATTATCTTTTATATACTCAAACACTGTCTCCCATTACTCTTCCAAGTCAGGGACAGTGAGGGATGTGTCAGGGCTGGGGAACAACACACAAGCAGTAAGATTAATTGACACTTAGAGATCAGATTGTGATGAATAGATCTCAGCCTCCCAAGGAGATCCATCTTCTTTAGGGCGCATTTAGGGCTCAGGCTGCCTTTAATGTATGCAATGAAGCATCTTTACCTTGCATATGATACTGCTGCTAACCCCATGGCATGACAGCCTCGCCACCTATGGCTGGCTGGCGATAGGAGATTTTACAGTCCACCAGTTAGTGGTTTCTTGCTTTTCTAGGCACTTTTTAAAGTGCTAAAGCGCAGTGTACATGAATCCAGTGGCCAACAGCCTGAGGGCTTCTGAACCTCCGGAGGGGCCAAAGTTTTTCCTCTATTCTTTCCTGCTCTTCAACACAGATACATTTCATTTCAAGCGTAAGAGGCATTGTCACCCTCAGGCAAACTGCCCCCTCCCCAAACTCCTTTTTAATCAAGCTATTTTCTGATGGTCTGCCTCTCAGTTCAGCGTTCAAAGCACCACAGATGCTGCTGTGGAAGTGATTACAATTTCATTAGCTGTAGGAGCCAGGCAGGAGGAGAAGCGATACAGGAGGGGTTTGATTTAGCATCGGGAGGAAGGGCACAGGGTATGCCTATCAAGGAGAAGACAGAAAACCAGATGCCCTGAACATGTAAAGCCACGTTTAAAAGAGCGATGCAAATAGGTGAGCCTGCAGGGATAGAAGGCGGTGGGAGGCAGGCAGCTGGACAGGCCTGGGGCTGCGGGTACCTCTCTGGGGTGACCCCCAGCCCCTCCTGGCTGGGAAGCTGGGGAGAGAGGCAGGGAAGTCTTACTGGTGGCCTTGCCTTTCTCCATAGGGTCACGGCAGCCCTTGCTGCCAGACAGCAGCTTCTCCCCTCCTCTACCTGTCTGGCTTCAGCTCCGCTCCCCGTGCCAATTACTTATTCCGCTGTGTACTTTACTGTAACTACCCCTTTGAAAAACAAATAAGCGGTTGAAAACAAACACATTTAGCCATCCGTTTACATGGCACTTGACAAACACAGATTACAGCGTGTTCCTGCCCCCAAAGACTGTACAGTCTCGGGAAGGCAACACAAACATAAACCATCAGATCCTGGGAGGAAGAGCTGAGGTGGATGCTGAGGATGTGCCTGGAGGAGGGAGGATGGGAAGGGAGAGGAGAGGTTCCTCCTGGCATCTGGGAAAGGCTGGGAGGGAGACCACGTGTGGCTCTGCCAGCCCAGTCTTCGCAGGGTGAACCATCCTGGCTCCCCCAGCGCGACCAGTTTGCCCAGGCTGCGGGGAGCAGCATGGGCCTCAGCAGCTTTACAGCACTTTGGGTTGAGCAGTCTTTCCTTGTTTGTTTGGGTATTTTCAAGTGCGTGAAGATGACTTGATTTTCCTTGGTCCTCGCTGCGGCATCGCCCTTGCCCTCCGAGGGACGCGCTCGCGTCCCTCCCTGCCTCGCAGAGGGGACGAGGGTGGCGGGGACAGCCGAAACCTGGCGGCTTCGAGGAGCAGAGGGCAGGAACCGAAACGGCGCGGAGTAAGGGCAGAGGAGCCTGGGAAGAGCAGCCCCCCAGCACTCGCTGTGCAAAACCCGGGGGGTCTCCTCCACATGCAGGGCTTGCTGCTGAAAGGGGATGCTGCATTCCCAGCAGATATTCTCCTTTTTAATAACGCTGTGCTTTGCAATCCAGCGGTGACAAGGAGGGAGGAGAAGAGGATAGAGCATTTCAGCATTAGCACTGCTCTTCTGTTCGTAATAACATGCTGGTACTTTTAGGAGTGTCTCGGAGCTTAAGAGGTGAAAGGTGAAGTTATCTTTCAAGAACAGCACTAACACTACAGAGCTACTTATGGTGAGCTGGGAATAATACAGGGCTGCGAGTTGAACCGGACAATGTTGTACTGGGTTGGTTTCAGCCTGTCTGCGTTGGATGGTAGTGTTTTCCCATTGAGTCAGGGGTTTAGTGTTCCCCCCCCTTTCCTTTCTTCCCTTCTCTCCCTCCCCCCCTTCGCCTAGACCCAATTAGCGGCTCGGCTGCTTGGCTGATGCAGCGATGGTTCCCGCTGCTGCCAGGAGGAGCGCGGGGCTGCGGCTGCAGCGGTGGCCGGCGTACGTGCTCTGCTGTTGGCCCCAGGAGAGCCTGGCGAAGGCACGGGGCGCGGGGCTGGCTCTGCGGGTGCCTTCACGTGCGTGCCCGCGTGCTGAATCTCCTCTCCCAGCAAGCTGTGCTGTGCACAGGAGGGCAGAGGCGATTGCTTCTGCAAGGGCTCTTGTGCAAGGGGAAATTCTGCAAATTCTTCCGTATTTGCCACTTTTCCCTTGTTTAGTATGGTCTGATGGGAGGAATACCTTCAGCCCTGCGGTCTGTGGGTCTCCTCCTCCCCCCCCCCCAGGCGAGGCTGGTGGCTGGGAGCACACTCTCCCAAAGGTGCCTGTGAGAGCGGCTCTGGGCAGGTTGCTGGGATTTTGCTCTTCTCCCTAGCTCCGGAGGCTTCATCTGCATCATCCATTGCTGCCTTGGCAGACTGAGCAGATGCTTTTGTAACCAACCTCATGTTTCTCAGGGCTGGGGCGAGTCAAAATCTTCGGAATGTTTCCATCTCCCTGCCTAGGACACAGCAACAGGGAAGGAGAAGCCCAGCGATGCTGCCTGCCTCTTGCAATACTCATTTTCTCATTTTATTTTGGACCTGAGCAGTGCAGGGCAGACCCTGGGAAGTACCATGCTGTGACGCAGCCTGGATGGAGGGAATGTTTGCTAAGACAGATGGGGCTTTCCATGAAAAACAAGGGCTCTGTTTTCAAACTTCGGACCATATTTAAATTTGCAGGCTCTGGGCAGTGGAAAACAAGCTGCTCCTTGAGGTACAGCTTGCCACAGGCATTGAAATTTCCTTGGTTGGTGCCAGAGCCTGGCTAAGCAGAGTGGTCGTGGCTGCCGCTATGGGAGAGATGAGACCTGGTGGGTGTCATCAGAGCGTGAGCAAGGATTCACATCAGACCTTTACATTTGTTTTACCCTAAAAAATCCTAAAGATTCTACTTCTATAGCCTTTTCTGTGTTTTATTTTTAGACTGGCTCCTGAAGAAGTGTGGCTTAGGTGATTGAACTTGTACTCAGCCAAGCCTGCTTGTCAAGCCTAACCTACTAACTCCTCAGCTCAGTGCTTTGCTTCGCTAGCATGCGATTGAAGGAGTAAAATCTCAGTCATTTTAACTACACATTTCATAAAAGTTGGTGGGCAGGTAAAGGAAAGAGACTTTAACAGTAAAAGACCCCACTGAGAAGGGCTGCAGCGTGGGTTCGGGTGGTGTGAAACATCAGAAGACCCACCTGGAAAAAGAGATCTTAAACATAGGCAGAAAATACAGTCACGTTATGAAATATTAGGCACCAGAGAATCTATTCCTGACTAAGGTTTCTCAAAGTGCAGCGTCTGATGTCTGTAATGGGATGCTCTCAGAATCTTTTCTCGTGGTCATTTATGTCTACCTCACTTCTGGATTTTTCAGTGTCTGCTAAGGGCTTGAACCCACAGCCTGCCTTGGATAAAATGCCAGGCAGTGAGACGTGATGCGTAGCATATCAGGCTTCGTTGGTCCTCCTGTTGGCAGAATTACCTTCCTATGCCAGTGGGATAATGCGTGTTGAGCAAGTGGCTACCACACTGGTGCCCATCTTGGCCAGTCTGCTTCAAGCACAGCCCTCTGCCCTGCGATCCAGATCTGACCTGATGCACACGGTGAGGCAGTCCTGGGCCTTCTGGAGGGGCTGTAAAGCCAACAGTGCTGAGAGCGAAATAAGCTGGCAGGACTTTCGGTGTCCTGGAGCAGCAAGAGAGGTGTTGGCTGATTTACTGCTCGGCAGTTTGGCTTTGTATGCTTTGAAACCACCTCCTTCCCCCTTGTTTTTCTGGTTTCTTCAAAAGAAAACTAGATGAAACACTGGGAAGGCATTGGCACCATTCAGTGGGTTGAGTTTTACTGGAAAGCTGGATTTTTTTCTTCTTCAAACTTTCTGTGCTAGAAAGCAGGGTAGCCAGACAAATATTTGTTCACTGACTCCCTTCCTCCTCTTCGCTGTACAGCAGGGATTGTGTGGGTTTGATTTCAGTGTATTTTGGGAATGTGCCTTTCCCACTGGAAGCCTGCAGAAGCATCCCAAAGCCGAGCGGTTGTGAGCAGCTGAGCCGCTCTCTTGCACGGAGCTAAACATGAAGTGCCAGAGAGGAACGGCCGCGGTCGGCTGGAGAGGTCCCCCAGAGCAGGCAGGCTGCAGCAGCGAGATATTGCTCCCAGGTGGGAGAAGTAATGAAGGAAAATATCGTGGAGTTTTAAAGATTTGAGCCTCCAAACTGCCCACTTGCTGAAAGAGGAGCGTTCCTGTCGCTCACAGTTGGATTTGGGCACGGGGCATGGGGTAAGCTGTAGCATTGCTGCTCTAACCCAGCCCTTCCACCTGCATGCGTGGCAAGCGTGCAGCAGGACTGCCCATCATCATCTTCTCTTGCCCAGGTTATAGATGTTCTCCTCCCGCCCAATGCCAGGAGCAAATTTTTGCAGTGATAGCTAAGGGCTTGGGTACGTGGCGTTTGCTGGAATCTGGCTGAGGTGAAACTGCCCTGAAGAAAGCACAAAACCCAGACGGCACCAGTGTCCATTGGGCAAGGATGTTCAGCATGGCCTCCTGTGGCACCAGTGGTTCCCTGCACGGCTTTCTTGTCCCCTGGGGTCAGCACGGAAATATCATCCCCCTCTTCCTCACCAAAAAGTCTTTGCCAGCATCAGGGTGCTTAGCCAGCGGCTCCGGGCAGGTTTACTTTGCCGTTGTCTGCCTGTGCCTTGGGATTCTCAAAAGCCCCAGGGCTCAGCTTTCCTCTGGGCTGCGGTATCTTCTTGGTGCAATAAATACCATCAGAATAGAAGAGAAACGTGTTTGGGAAGAGGCTCTGGCTGCTCCCGCTCTCCGGCGATCTGCAAGCGCAGCAGGCTGCGTCGCGTCCTCCCAGCTCCACGGGACGGGCGGTTTTTGCAGGGAGGAGGAAGAGACTTCGGCTCTTGTGCCTGATGATGCTAAGAGATCTCAGATCTTCTCGCACCGCTGCGGTTTGTATAATCCCTCTGATGCTCCCTCCTACCTGCAGCTTCTTCCCACCGGCTTTTAATGAGCAAGGGCGACGGTAAACTCACATAATGAAGGGCAGAGTCTAATTGAAGCTTGATCTTTACTTTGCAAGACTCTGTTTTGCAGCTGTGAACCCCATGCCAGGCTACACCTCGCTCTGCCTCATCTGCTTGTCCTTGCCGAGGAGATGCTGCCTCAGGAGGGCCTGTCGCAGTGCTGAGCAGCTTAAGGCAGATTAGGATCTTAATTCTTCAGAGAATGATCTTCTGATCTCCTTCCCTCCCTGCCAGTCAGCAGCAGCCCCGCATCCCGCATCTCGGCTTTCCGCCTCTGAGTGGAGATGGCAGCTGAGATGTGCTGGCAGGGGGGCTGAGAAATCCATGGTTTGAGGCACGTGTGAGGAATGAGAAGTCATCTTCCCAAAATCCAAAGGTCCTCGGGCACCGCAGGGTGTTGCTGACCCACAGCCTTGAGTCGGAGGTGGGGGACAGTGCGCCTTTGCCATCCCAGCAGGATGCCAGCCTGGCTGTTACCCCCCTCCACCAGCCTGGTGATTAACCCATCCTGCTCATCCTTTTTTTGGAGGTGCCTTACATATTAGGGACAAGCAGAAAGCCAAGAAATGAGCTGCTGGGACTGCAGGTGACGGCTGGGAAGTGTCGTTCCTCCCATGTCCACCGGCTCTGTCCGGTGGCACCCGAACCCTGCAGAGCCCTAAGGGGCAAAACTGCTGCGTATGGAATAGGAAAATAGCAGATATTATGGAGACAGGGGAGTGCAAATCAATGAAAAGCATTTTGATGGAGAAAGATATCTAGAAGAAGTCGTAATAAGTAAATGCAGCATGAAGTGCTGTGTAGGAAGACCGCATTGCTGCCGTTCCTCATCCTGGATGGGCGCTGTCTGGCTTCGGTCCATGGCTCTCCCCAGTGCTTTCTGTGTCTTTTCATCTCCTGTCTTGCAGATGTCGAGCCCTGACTCTAAAGGGCCTTATTTTAACATCTTGTATCTGTGCAGGAGTGAGGGAAAAATGGCGCAGGCAGCGGTACGAAACAGGTCACACATTTCAAACGATGCTTTCATGCTGAGCTCATCACAAGCGCAGGTGAACCTGGCATGCAAACCCTGCTCTCCCTGGCCCATGAGCTGCAATTTGGCCGTGGGCAGCGGGAACTCACCTCTAGGAGATTTTGCCCTCTTGTTTCTGAGCTGCAAACTGGCATGCTGGTATCTACGTCATCCCGCTGCGGACCCAGAGGGGTTTGGGGTTGAGGGGGCAGAGGGCTGTGATGATGTTTAAAGCTGCCCTCAGCTGCTCGGAGGATGTAGCCATCATTCTTGTGTCCTGGCAGCTTGCTGGGTCCTCGCCGTGAACCCACAGCAAAATAAATAGGCTGCTTACCCCATCCTTCTGCTGCTTGGATCACAACTTTTGATTTTGTCATAAAGCTGCTTGACTTGATTGAGAGCGCCATAATAGTGATAGTTACTGAGGAGGTTTCACCCGGCAATCTGAAATTGAGGTCCAACGATCCCCGTTAATGAGCCTTTTATCGCGCCCATCTGGCTGCTGCACGAGCAAGGCTGGAGCACGTTCCCATTGCCGCCGGCTGAGGCTGCTCCCTTACCTTGGTGGCACGTCGGTGCCCCTCCTTCACCCCAGCACGGACCTGCAGAGCCTTAGACACCAAAAACCCCCGGAGTTCGAGGTCTGCGTGGCCTGGGCACGTGTCTCTGTCTCCCTTTGTGGAGCTCCTCGTGGGAGGCAGAGTTACGAGGTGGAGATTACCCCCAGAACTTACCCGGGGAAGGACGCTGTGGGTGTTGCTGCCATTTGCACTAGCTGGGTTAATACCTGCCCTTAAAAAAGAAAAGGAAAAAAAAGAAAATCTTGTTGCTCCTGGTAACTTGCAGATGTCCTTCCTCTCCTTACAAGCTGGCAGAGCCTTCGGCAGCAGCAAGGCCGAGGGTTAATTTGGAGGTTACTTTGCTGGATTTTTGAATCTTCTGTTTCATAAACCATCCAGGGCTTTTATGTATTCCTGCTGCTAGTCCTCTCAGCTCCCCGGGGACTGCATGCCTGCTGTAGGCGACCCTGCTTCGGCAGGAGGGTTGGACTAGATGACCCACAGAGGTCCCTTCCAGCCCCTACCGTTCTGTGATTCTGTGAAAGTGTATCTTGTTCAGCAGATCTGTGTTTATTCCTTTAATCCTCTCCCACCGCGGTGGGGTGGCATCTCCACGTGCATCACCTCACTGGGGACACGGGTGCCACCATGGCACGGTCCCATGCGCCATCAGGGACCAAGTACCCAAAACACAAGTGAGAGGAGTAGCGAGGCGGGTGGCGAGCAGGGAGATGGGTGCTGCTGCGGGCTGGCGGGGGGACAGCTGGCGGCCGCCAAGCTGGCAGACTTGCGAGTGCTGCTGAGAGAAAAGAGCAAAGAAAGACAGAGGGAAAAAGCAAAGGGAGGCAGGAATGGCGTTTCGTTGCTGCACGCGGTGTTTGACTGGAGGCTGAGGGAGATGGTGGAGATGGTTTATGTTCCCCCACGGCACCTCGGGTGCTGCGGGATGGGGGCTGCGAGTGCCCCCGTTCAGCCACGGCAGCTCCGGCAAACGCTGGACCAGCTTCTGCGTTTCCCCCACCAGCTGCGGGCGCGGGCTGATGCAGCGGTGCGGCCTGTCCGTCCGCCTGGGCTATTTTCTGAGCTCGTCCCTGTGGCACTGCAGAGTTCCCACGGTGTCTGGGTGAGGGAATCGCTTTTATATTTTCACTGTCCTTGGAATTCTGTTTATTATGAGTCATTTGCAAAAAAAGCCCAAAACATGCCTGTGCTGTGAGTGGTTTTCTGAGAGCCGCCGTCTCCTCGGGCACTGCCGCCCGCTGCCCTCCCAGCTCTCTCCGCTATTTCTCCTATGGCTGCTGGGCCCAAAGAAAAGCTGGGTGAAGTCCGTGGAGAGGCTCCATGTCCACAGGGTTTGAGTCAGCCCCTTTGCAAAGCAAGCTCTGGGCTGTACTGAGACCTTGCGGCTGCCTGACTGGCAGTCGCTGCGGTCTCGCTCAGGGTCAGGCAGCCAGAGCAAATGCTTCAATAAATGCCCATTTTTGCTCCTCCGGTTTTGTTCATGCTTCTGTCCCCACCCTGTCCTTCAGGGACTGCAGGGTAAACCCAAACTCACAGCCTTTAGGACCAGGGTTCTCCCATAGCCCAGGATGCAGCAGCAGGGAGGACACCACGGAGCAGAGGATAACTCGGAGGCTGTCTCGATACTTCAGCTGCTGACACGCATGAAAGCCTTTCAATTCCCCACCCAACACAGGACACACTGACTATAACGTGCAGCATCTCTCAGATGACCACGCTTCTGGCTGGTATCTTTGCTCAGACGTGCAATATACCTGCTACTGTGACAGCCTGATGGCCATGTGGCATTATAATAGGATTTGCTCCATGTCTATAAACTCTTCTCCTAAATATCATCCCAAATCCTTTGATGCCCAGTGACAACCTGTCTCTTTAAATCTTTCCCCCCCCTGAAAAAAGCGGCATGCACTCAAATCACTGGGAATTCCACGTATCCACCAAATAATTGGATTATATTTTATGTGTCTCCCAAAATAATGATACAGTTACATCTTGTTCTAACCACGAAGCGACTCCGAACAGAGCAGAGCCTCACCGTGGCTGTATTATAAATAATGCTGCCAAGCTGGGTGGGATTATCAGCGAAAGAACTTGTTAGCCTCTTGGAGAGCAGATGCTTAATTAGAGCTGGGTGACACAGATGGGTGCCTAATAAGGGGAAAACACCCATTATGGTCTTCAAAAAGAACTGGGCCCAGTAGGTATGGCTTTTACCACCTTGGGCTTAACTATTTGCCCAACTACTTCTCGCCTACCCTCCATTTAGGAGCCCTAGGTCCAATTCCATCATCATCTTGGATGATGGATATTAGTTAGAAATTAGGTAAGATGAATATCAAGCTGAGGTCAGGTTCAGATGCTGCATTTGGTGTTTCCAGAGGCCAGCTCATGTTTTGGGAACCACCTTCCCAAAGGCTTCACGCGAGGGGTTACCGTTGGGGCACGACAGAGGTGAAGAAAAGGGATCCCTGTGGGAATGGGAAAAGAATACATTTGCAGACCAAACGAGAAGGGCGCTTTCTTTGAGCTGGTTTGGCTTTTACAGCAGAGAATGGCTACAAGAAGCAAAGTTACAATCTTGCCAAAATTTGAGGTGATTAGTGTCAGAACTGGGGTGTTTACATGCTGGTGGGAGACAGGACGTGTGACTTTTCGGATACATAATCCATATTTCTGCCTCTTTGTGTTCAGTTCGGGTCTCTAGTCTCAGGTTACCTGCAGAGGGTGGAAGGAGTTGCTGGTGTTTAATCCTGGGGCTGCTAATAGTTGCACGTCCCATGGCGAGGCATCCTCGCTCCATCGTGCCCCCAGTGAGAGTGAGACCACTCCCCATGTCTCCTTACTGGGCAGGATCAGCGCCCAGCATGGGCGTCCTCCAGTTGGGACCTCTGTGGCCTGGCCCGCAGAAGCCCATGATACTCCCATCGGTTGGGGGGTGGGCGTGGGTGTTGCTCTGGATCTGCAAAAAACAAACTCCTTTTCTTCTGGGATGACTCCAAATGGAGGTAGTAAATCCTCAAGGTTTAGATATGGAAATGGCGGTCCAACAGCACCTTCCAGGCACGTGCTTGGGATCCTGATGTTTCAGCCGTCCAACACATCATATATTTTCCTCTAGTCCTGCTCTTTTGGAAGCTCATGGTGGCTTTGTGTGGCTGCTTGCACTGGGCTAGCCTCCTAAATTAGATGTCTTAAATAAATGGCACGAACAAATAACTACAGAGAGAGTCCCTTTTCTGTGACATCTATCCTGGTTTATGTCAGGAAGCAGCAGATGGGTGAAGCAGACAAATGAAGACTGGTAGGATGAGAGGTATGAAGTGACAAGAGGATGACAAAGTGTTTTGCAGGAGCAGCCTGCCACTGGCCCAGCCATGCTGGAGGAGAGCAGAGGTAGCTCTGTCCTAGCCCAAATAGCTCAGTTTCGCCCCATTTCTGTTGGGACCTTCTTAGACCAACAAATTGCTCCTTTATTCCACTCTGCATTGCTTAGAAATACAGTAAAACTCTCTGTCTTCTTCTACAGATGCAGACTGCTAAAACAAATGCTACCTGCAGTGGATGGGGGTAAATTTGTGCTTAAATCCTTCACAAAGGTCTGCTTAATCTCGAGCGTGTAACATCAGCATTTTGGGAAATGTTAGCCTAGGTCTTTCTGCCTTTTATGGAATAACTTAACAAGCCTGATTATCTATGCAAATGTCTAAATTTTACTCAGACTTTGATTGAGAGGCAAGGCGTGACTTTTGCCTCTCTAGTGAGCAATCTGGAAATAAAGAAATAGAAACGGCAAAGCACTTTTATCTGTATGTGTTTCAAAACTAGGACTTTAGGAATCACAAAAAAAATATTATCAAAACATGTTTTCAGGAGTTTGTAGTACAAATTACCCTATTAAAAAGTACACTGCTTATAAAAGGAAAAAACTATAACTGGTTTTCTGAGGGAAGAAGTGAGGAAAGTATTCAGCAGTGAGTGATCTTCAGTGAATACACTTTCTCTGGGCCATTGTAACTGCTGGAACTTATCAACAGAAATGGTTATTTTGATCATAAATGTAGTGGGTGACATGATTTTCTTGGCATTTATTTGGCTTTAAGATTGATGAACGAATTTTTCCCTTGGAAAAAAAAACCCACAACAATCCAAAACCAGAAAGGTAGATAATTAGTGTGCAGTAGTTAATGGGTAATTTCAAGGTAAATGAGCAGAGCTCATACCTTCATTCTGAAT
>Ga0181612_127251_pt1 | contig 14394 bp, 4 predicted proteins | sample HoacroProtozoa21_FD_119630 | JGI IMG/M metagenome (GOLD analysis project Ga0181612, IMG submission 119630) | Hoatzin crop microbial communities from Cojedes, Venezuel. Combined Assembly of Gp0051906, Gp0051904, Gp0051908 | reverse complement strand
GAGGTCAGCTGTCCCAGCTGTGTCCCCTCCCAGCTCCTTTTGCAGCCCCAGCCTGCTCGCTGGTGGGGTGATGTGAGAAGCAGAAAAGGCCTCGACACAGTGCAAGCACTGCTCAGCAGTAACTAAAACATCCCTGTATTCTCAACACTGTTTTGGTTACAAATCCAAAATATAGTACCCTACCAAGTACTGTGAAGAAAATTAACTCTATCCTGGCCAAAACCGGTACAACCATGTGCACTCATTTGTAGAGTAACTATTGCTTTCTGGTCAAAAAGTTTTATTTTGAAAAAAAAAAATCTTGATTTTTTTAGAAAGGTCTCTGTGAAGAAAGGCAACATAATGTATTCTTCATAATTTGCCTTCTACAAATGCAAACAGATTAGAGGGAAAAAGTCACTAGGCTCGATTTCCTTGTTTCATTTTGTTTGTAAGTGTGAACACACACTACCTTAATTACAACCATTGAAGTAAGGCAGTAAAACATAATAGGCAGAGATGGCCACGAGTGATTCCCTATTGCTTGGAGCACAGTTCAGTAATATTTATGGAAAGATGGTGGTAACACTGTTTGCATTGTAGTTCAAAAATATTTGAAGGTCTTGAAAGGAATGGTGCTCTATAGTATTCAGTTAAACAGCTGAGAGAAATGTGGCATTCCTGTCTTGCAGGAAATTCTCTTTTCACATTTATTTTTCTCCTGAAGCGAGCAGGAAACTTGAGCTTTGTAAGTTTTCCAGGAGATGCACATTGTGAAAAATTCACATTAGAAGTAGTCAAAATCTTTTAGTTCAATATTGAAATGAGATATTTGACATTCCTGTCATCAGACCATTGGAGTTAGTTAGTTTTTACTAAACTGAATTTACAAGCTTCCTTTCAAAGCAAACGCAGTGGTAATTTACATTTCCTTATGATGATGCATGACCCGTTATGTAGTTCTTTTGGGCAGTTATGAGATCCTGATATGTGTGGTTTTCCCTGGGATCAAAATCCATAGATAGAGCTCTTCCTCCTACAATGCGCTGAAAACTTTATAACTCCCATGAGGGATGTGTGTGTTCAGTCATTGTGTTTCCCTTATGTAGATATACCCTTCAAGGACAATGCTTATAAAAAATACTGGAGACTAAAATTTCAACTCTTGCAAGGTAATGCAGCATGAAGAGAAGTTAAAGTACCACAGAATAATTTAAGTTAAAAGGTCATAAAGAGATCATCTAGTCCAATCTCCTGCTTAAAACAGGGCAGACTTCAAATTTCGATCAGGTTCCTTAGGGTCTTGTTCAGTAGACTTTTCAAAATTTCCAAGGATGGAGATTCCACACCTTTTCTGATAGGTTTGTTCACCAGTGTTGTCATAAAAGACCTTTTCCTTAGGGCCAACTGAAATTTTTTCCTTTTGCTCTGTGCCTCTGAGAAGAGAAGACTGCAGCTTCTCTACAAACAACTTGTAGGTAATGGAAGACTGCAATTAGGTGCCCCCTTACCTTTCTCTACTCCATGCTAAATAAAATGATCTTCTTCAGCTGGACTCCAGTTTACTTCTCTTGTATGAGGACCCAAAAATCTCTGGGTCCTCTTATGAAAGGAGTTTTAGCCAGCCATTGGACAGCCTTTATCAGTGCATTGCAGGGGAGGAACTTAGCATCTGGCTGAACTCATGACATTCCTGTCAACACATTCCTGCAGCTTGTCACACTCCTCCTGATTGGTAGCACTGCCCTCCAGTGCACCAACCACTCCTGCCAGCTTGGGGCTTCTTGCAGCTTCACAGAGGATCCTTCCACTCGTTCTTCCCTGTCACTGAGGAAGGACTGAATGGCACTCATTATCAGCTGCTGATTAGACTTTGGCAGCCTTGCAACTGCATCAGCTAACCCTCTCAGCACCCTTGAACGCCTTCCAGCCAGTGCCATGGATCTGTGTATATCCAGGTGAAGTAGTGCTTAACTCAGCCATCCTCCACCATGGGTCGCAGGTCCTCCCCAGATATTTGCTACGAGACATGAAGAACTGGGAAGCCGGAGAGCAGGCCTTGCCAATAGAGACCAAGGCAAAGACAGCACTAAGCAGCTTAGCGTTTCCTATGTCCTTTGTCACGAAGTTGCCTTCCTCCTGAGCAGAGTGCCCATGTTATCATTGGTCTGTTTTTTACTGCTGCCTTACCTGTACTGTCTTTCATGTTGTCCTTCATACACCTAGCTGAGTTCAACTCCATCTGAACTTTGGCCTTCCTTACTTCATCCCTGCAAGTCTGGGGAATACTTCTATATTACCCTTTGGTAGCCAAAGTATCCACTTCTGACATGCTTCCTTTCTGCATCTGGTCTCAGTCAACAGCTCTCTGCTGAGCCAAGCTGGACTTCTGCTATATCTGCTCATTTTCCTGCACACTGCAATGGATAGTTCTTGTGCTTTAAGAAAATTGTTCCTGTAGACTGAGAAGCTCTTTCTGGGCCCCTTTGCACTTCATAGCAGTCTCCATCAGGATCCTGTCTACCAATTCCCAGAACAAGCCAAAGTCTGGAATTCCAGAGTTTTTATCCTGCTGCTTGCCTGCCTCGCATCCCTCAGGATCTTGAACATTGTCATCTCATGAAGGCAGTCATGGTCACTGCAGCCAAGGCTGCTGTTGACTCTCCTATCCACAGCCAGAGGGTATGTGAATAACAGGTCTCGGAGACTACCATCTCTAGCTGGAAACCCAGCACTTGCACCCGACACACTTTCTGGATTGATTGATCCTCATGCTGCGGCTCTCCCAGAAGGTGCTGAAGTAGCTAGTCTCCAATTATGGAGCTTCTTACACTTGTTAAAGAACTCTTCACATCCAGTCTGTTCTTGATAAGACAGTCTGTAGTGAATGCCCACCATGATGTTCCCCTTGCTGGCCTTCCTTCTAAATCAGAATATGTGCTTTTGACCATGACCAGACCAATCACCTGTTATGAAACAAAGCTCCATGCGTTCAAGGTGCTCACTGTGCAGAGCATAATCCTTGCCTTGTCTTCCCTTCCTCTCCTTTCTAAAGAGCCAACAGCCATCCACTGCAGCACTGCTGTTGCTCTGGTTCTCCCATCGCAGCTGGGCGATTGGTGCAATTAAAGGGACTCCCAGTTCCTCCTATTTGTTTCTCAGGCTTTCATCATATTTGTAGAAGCGTTTGAGATGGGCACCTGGTCGTACTGCTTTCTCATGGGCAGCTTGAGATCCTCTCCCACTGTGCATGTTTCTCTAGCTTGGCATTTTGTCAAATCAATTAAAAGTGTTTTGGACCATCGGAAGAATGGATGTACTCTTTTTCAGTCAGGCCAATCCATGATGTAACATTTCATTAATATATTTTGTACTGTAAAATTGCATTTATTTGGAAAATCATTCTTATAAGGAATGCTTCATTAATAATAATTATAATTTTCCTGTTTTCCATACCTCCGAAAGTCCAAGATTCTGATGAGACTGCAAGAAGAAAAGCTGAAGTGAAAATTCACTGCAAGAAAACATACTTGAAACAGAAAAGAGATGAAAGAAAATTGAATATTAATGCATAGTATATTGGTTTTTTTCCAGGCATTGCTTTCAGATTAAGCACAGGGAAAATTTCTTACTGCTTCTGTAGCAACAGATTTTTTTCCACTTTCCTTTGTGCATCCAGATTTGACTTGATTCATATAAGTTCTTGGAATATTTGGTAAACAGCTTTATTTTAGCATAATAAGAAATTTCTACAAACAAGTTCCTGTTTAAAATGAATTCTAATTAACTCATATTTTCATTAATGCTGTACATTTTGTAGACATTTGTCTTTATCAACTCCTTTCCACAAATGCTTCTTTAAAGAAAAGAAGTTGTTACCTTAAAAATAATTTGGACTGTATGGTGCCAGATTTCGTTATGGTACTATATCCAGTGTGTTTTCTGAGTATCACAATGTTAACTGGATAAGCAAACAGACTTCACAGATGTAATTTCTACGTAAATTCATATGGAAAGGACACAGAAGAACATCCAGCCTTGACCTAGAAAAAGCTTTCAGTCTCCTGACCCTTCAGTCTCTGCGTAACCTCCACAGACAAAGAAGTTAGAGAGTAGTGCTGAAACCTGAAGTTAACCTCATGCATAAATACTTTTCTAGACTCTCAAGCTAAATGAGAGACGCTCAACTGTATATTCTCTTCCAGCAGTCCAAGGGTTTTCCCATTTGTTCTCCAGAGGCTGGAACTTTGAGGCAAAAGTAAAAAATAACAATAATCTTGGGAAAAATCGTGTGAGCTGCTAACACTGAAATATCCAACACACTGATGCCTTTTTTTCTCTTTGGTTGTTCATCTTATTTATGGAGGGTTAAGAACTGAGCTTCATTTGGAAGTTGAAAATTTGTTCACAAGGTTGTTCTTGGAAATAACCAGTTCATCATCTTTTTCCTGGACAGATTATCTAATATCCATTCATGACTATCGGCTTTGTATTTTTTGCTCTGGTTTTGATTTCTCGATGGGCTTACACCACTGATGTCCTGCAAAGTCCTCAGTTGGTATAAATCTTAGGCCTGTGATCCAGGTACATAAAACATAGTTTACTGGAAAACGAAAGATGGATAAAATTGTTGCATCACTTTCCATTTTCCCCTTTCTAAGAGCACACATGGATGATCACAGCAGCTCTGTTTCTTTGCAGTAGCCTGTTAAACTGCAGTCACTGTGTTAACCTGTGTTTGACCCCCTGTATTTCTATCAAAGCCTGATAATTCTTGGCTTGTTTGGCTAATATTTGTCTCATTCTGTTGATGGAATCTGCTAAATTTCAGTGTATTTTTCTGCTGTTTGAGTAAGTGATGGTTTACATGAGGAAGAGCTGTAATTCTTCTGCAATACTGGTAGCGTTTTCTACTTCTAGTGTTAATTTACATTATCAGAATCACAGTAATCTTTTTTTTTATTTCCCCTTTTGTTTTATTTCTCAGGCAAGTTCATTCTAAGAAAATGTGCTTAGTTTCTTTGAACTCCGTAGGTATATAATAATCAATGAATAAATAACATACAAAAGAAATGGTTTTCTTATGGATTATTTAACCTGAAACAAACATCTCATGATTCAAAAGTGCTGCTAATGTCTTTATTGTATCATTTCCTCATGATATTTTTAAGTTTTGGTAGTTCAGAAACTGGTAAATATTAAAAGCTTTCTGGTGCAGACTGGAAATAAATGTATTTCTGAGTATCCTGATGTTGCAGGGTGACATTAGACATCCTGATGTCTTTGGGCACTGATTAAGGTTAAATTCCACTTACTTTCCTCATTGCTTTTGATTAATTGTATAGGTCAATTATGATGCATAGCATGTCAGCAAAATATGAAACTGTGTTGGCCTTATGTAAAGCGCAGAGCACTGTATCAAGTAAAATGGCTGGTTCAGACAGAAGTAGAGTGTTCTGCAGTGCAAGTTTTGGGGTGTGTGAAGTTAATAGATGTGACTTTCCCCACTTGCCCTGACTGCTGTACTGTGCAATTCCATGTCGGAAGTGAACTCAATTATTTGACCGAGTCATGATCCTCTCTGTGAAGCTGAAACTTCCATGTATACAAATTCGACAGAGATATTTCAGTAACAATACAATACCATGAATATTCCCAGGTTAGCGTCTATTCTGCTTATGGCAATCAAAATAAGGAGGAGAGGGTGAATTTACTGTTGGAACGCGTAATCAGAGGCACAGCATGTTAAAAAAGCGTTCTTCAAAATATTTCATGTTGCAAAGGGGGCTCTGAGCACCCTGATTGCGTTGAAGCATGTCCTTGCTCATTGCAGGGGGGCTGGACTAGATGACCTCTAAAGGTCCCTTCCCACCCAAAGTCTTCCATGATTCTGTGATTTTTCTTAGAGACATATCTGTTTGAAATGCATTATTTATTATTTTAATTTCATCCTTTATGCATCTGACTTCATTTATACTGTTATGTGAAGCAGAGTCACCTATTGTTCTTGGGCATGGAACTCAACTGTGTCCTGCTAACCTTTGCAGTGTTAGCACAGTCCCTGGCAAGGTTTTGGCTTGTGCCAGCAAACACTTTCCCAGACAATTCTTGGGCATATTTTGGGAGCTAACACAATGAACAGCTTGCAAGTGATTATCCAGATTTGAAGAGTAAGACAATTTAATATCGTGGAGTGTACCATTCTCGGCCACCTGGTACCCACTGTCAGGGAACAGTCCCAAGCATTTAGTTTACTAGTACAGGCAGAGTCTCTGAAGTATGAGAGAAGACTCATTAATTTAACTGGATTGGAGCCAGAGTGCTCAGTCATTTGTATAATCAAATTCTAAAGAGAGGTAATAATATCTTAATTTATATTTTAGTATTACTGATTGCTCATTAATATGTAATCAATCAGTCCTTTAAATTTCTGAGTCAACTTTTACATGAATTTATTGCTCGCTAAGGAGTGCTGCAGGCAGGGTTCCATATAAAAGTCATAGCATTGACAGTTGTGGATTCACAAAGCGGGTATCTGGTTCAAAACTGTCTTTCAGTTCCACCTGAACTCAACAGAATTTTGAGAAAATCTGTGCTAAACTGAGTGGACAAAAAAATGGCAGATGGGATTCAGTGTAAATAAATGTGTAGCCAAGGGACATAAGGGATACATAATTTAATCCATATTTACATGATGCCAAAAACCGGAACTGTTACTTAAAACTTGAGAACTTCTCTGAAATCATTAGCAGCAGCCCTAAAGCCAACAAAATGCTGCCCGCCATCAGAAAAGATACCAAGGACAAAATGGGAAGCTCATCTTTGCAGCTGATTTTGCTTTGTAGAAAAGCCTGACATGCACCTGACATCAGTGTGGTTCTGGCCTCTGTCGCTCAAGAAGGACACGGGAGATTAGAGAGGGGCACCAGAGATGTGAAGATGGAGGAGCTGCCTCCTAAGGAGAAGCTGGAAAGACTGAGACTCTTCCATCTGTACGAAGGAGTCTGAGGGGGATGTGATCGAGGTTACAGAATCACAAAAGCAGTGAGTGGGGTGACCTGCTGTTCACCAGGTCCCAACATACCTCAACTAGGTGGCACCCACTGAAACTTCTGGGGGGACTGATCCAGCAGCTCCATCTGCAACGGGCTGCAGATAGTGGTTGGGGTCGCGTGACCTCCCTATATTGCACCTCTTGCTGTCACTGTGGGAATCACAGTGCTGGGCTAGAGGGACCACTGGCCTCAACAAGCTTCGTATTATGCTGTTAATGTAATTCTGGCAAGATATATGCTTCATAAGGGCAGTTATTTGTGTTTGCATGCATCTGAACATAAACTCCCCCACTCAGGAAAGAACCATACTATTTCCATTTCTTTCACTTTGAATGTACTTTAAAATCTTTTAAACTGTTCTACTGTCTTCATAGATTGGATTTTTTCTTACTAACTTTAGTTTCCTCTGCAAATTTTCTAGCTTTCCTGATTTCTAGTCAGTATGGATTGATCATAGCTTCCTGGGGTTTTTTTCCTGTTTGTTATGCAAAGCTTTTAAAGTTTCACTTTGTCATTAAGATACCTGTCTAACATGAGTGGGATGGAGCACTGCTGAGAGGTGTTTGTTTCTCCATTGCCTACCAAGGGAGCTTAGATAAATAGCTTAGACTAAAAACCTAACTTTCAAGTGGCTAATGCTGGGTGAAATTAATTTGTCCCAACTACATAAAATGCCACTTCGTATAAGATGTAACTGTGTTGTAGGCACCGTTCCCTAACCAATCACCAACCTTCAGTGGCATGGATAATTCATATTATTTAGCATAAAGCAGTACCATAGTCTATTGGTGTGTTCAGAATTTTCTGATTTCCAGTTGCCAAAAGTTTTAAACAGTTACGTGTCCTGGATGTACGTTACTACCATACCATAAAATCATTATATCCTTTAAAAATACTGTTCTTAGTCAAGTCAGGCTAAATGCTTGCATTGGGAATGCTGACTGCTGCAAGACTAAGGAGGTACACTAGCGGAAAGACGTTGTAAGCTTGGTCTATATCTTACATTCTTTTTCTAAGTACCCTCTGCAGATTGCTGGAAAAGGTGGCACCAGAGTCAAGCGGCCTTTGGTCTGGTTTGGTACACTTCTACTTTGGGTGTTCGGTCGGTCTCCGTGGTGTCTGCTATGTCAAATCGTGTAGAATTTCTATCTGATTTATCTTCAAATCCTTAAGTTTGAGAAGTAAACTACTGCTCTCTTCCCTTTGACAGGATTCCGTTTGTCTGCGACATGGTGAATTTGCGTTTCTGCTGTCTTTTTGACATCTTTTTCTTTTTTTAAGTAGTTTTATCCCATCTTGTCTGTTCCGATTAATCCCGTCTGCAGGGATTGGCCATACCGTATGAAGTCCCCCATTTATAGTGTGGAACAGAGCCAAAGCCCTCATTTTTTCACTAATTGTGCAGTCTACCATTCATGTCTGGTATTCTATTTCTTCTCTTGTTTGTGGGCCTGAAAGGCCACCAAGAAGATCATTTAGAGTTTCCTTCTCTTCAGTTCCTTCCAAAATCCTTTAAGTCTGCTGTAATTTGTTTCAGTGTGCACCACCTTCGTCTGAGGGATGACGGATGACTTGCTTCATATTCTCAATTCAAACTTTCTGAAAGATTTCCTACTTTTTGTCTATGGAGACTTAATTTCTTTTGTTGTCCTCATTTTTTTCCAGCTCTCACTTCCTGATTTCATTAAGACTCTTTAGACTGCATTTTTGGCAATCATAGGGCTGCTAAAAAGGACTTTGAAAAAGGTATTAAAACTTTTGAAACCCTCAAGGCAGATGGGTCTCTCTTGAAACCTTGTGATTTATTCTGCAGAAGAAGCAGAATAAGCATGCCCCTGGAGTAGAAGCAGGGGTTAGTCACCGTAAGAGAAAACCAAATCCAAACAGCTCTTTTAATGAGCACAGGAGACTTAATGTATGTCTTCATTGTTTGAGATAACACAGTTTTACTTCTGAGCAGATCACATAGCTTTTACTGGCTATTACTGAGAAGCAGTTCGTTTTCTGGGCAGTATTTATGAGAAAGAAAATGTAGTAATTTTATATGTTATATTTTATTTATACATTAGATCTATGTGTTTATTTAATTTCAGGTGTAGCAGCCTGAAAAGAGAAAACATTCAAACATCTGACAATCTCTTACAGTAATCCCAATTCATAAATACCCAAAGCAAGAAAGGTCACTTTCAAAGCAACTTGAGCAAACTCATTACAAGGTGATACTTTTCAGATTTTCAAGGAAATACCCTCTCAATATACGATCTATATTGGATGAATATCCAATGGTAGCATCAGTACCTTTATAACCTGCACAGCCCAATGGGTTGCATCTTTAAGCCAAGTCAATACTCAGTTCTGAAAGTGAAGCTGTATTCCAGAGAGTAGATCTTCAGCTGGTGGAGTGGATTACTTCCAGTCTTGCAGTAGGAGTATACAACATAAGAGAAAAATATTTTTTGTTTCTGGTAAAATTTCCTGAGTCCATGTCTAGTGGTGACTGAATTTGATCCTTGTTGGAAACAAAGGAAAATCATTGATTGTAGGTCTTGCCAGTAATTAATTGGAACAACAAGCCATACACATTTGACTGAAGTCAGTTCAGAGGAAATTTTCTTCCTGACTCATGCCAGCAAGTGACAGTTGCTTGAGACTTCATGGAGTAATACAGAGGACACCTCTTGGCCCAGTGGTGATCAATTTATATTCTGAAACTTGTTACTGATTACACTTTTAAGTTAAAGGTGAAATGGATCATAAAATTATCCAGCTTGTAAAAATATGTAGAGGAAATATGTGACTGTCTGTTCAGGTGCAGTGACAACAGAGGGCAACAGATCTTCAGTTGTCATAGATCCACAACTAAGGCTGAGCTATGACAATTTACACAAGTTCAGCTGCTGGATCCCTGTGGTAGGTGTTCCTCCTAACTTGTCTCATTGATTCCATGCTCCTGTGTAGCCAAACGGTGCATACCAGATGTTGCTTTGAGCAAAGAAACATGATTTTCAACAATTGTTGAAAAAACTGCATGAATATTTCTGAAAGTGATCTTGGGTTTCTGCAGGATGGGAGCCTCAGAAGGCATATGGCTTCTCCTCCCTGTAGTCTCTCCATACCTGCTCTCCATTCATACTGTGTGGTACAGTGGAAAACCCGTCTCATATGATGTAGCTGTACAGCTGTGCTGCCTCCAGACCATGTTTCTCCTTGAAATCATGATACAAAGAGGCCTAAATCTGATGGCAGAGCATTGATTTGCTCAGGCAATGCACCCAGAAAAGGGTGCATTACCTGATACCTCAGGTAATGAGGTGTGGTATTATTTCCTGAGGTTCCTCGGGCCATAGCAACTGCAGCATCAGATATAATCTGCCACATTCACTACATAGTGAGTGTAACAAAGTGACAGGTCTCATTTCACAGGTGTCAGAAAGCCTACCTAAAACAAATCAGGGAATCCTCTCTAAACCAATGCCAGAATCAAAATATCATTTAGAAATAATAAATTGACAAGCTTAGACGATGTAGAGTTTATTGACTATAAATGGCTTTGTTTAAGCTAAAACCTTCAGTTGTGTGCAAGCCTACTGTGTTTACTCTGTAGGTGACTAGTGCTTAATGATTTCCACTGCTGATCCCCTAAACTTGTAGATAAGTTCTGTAGACATGGGATTGAATAAGGCTTTCCTATTACAGGCTAAAGTTCTTCTCACAGATTGACACCATAAAGATAATTATTTTTCATAATGTTTGAGAAATGCCATCCAGAAAAAACATATGACATAACAGGCATGTTTTATCTGTTTTATTATTCGAGCTCTGGAGGAGCTCAGGTCAGTGATATCAATGCTTGGGCTGTGGCACACATTTTGTTAGTAACAGTGCTTCAGCTTGCTTTGTGAAGACAGTGATGGCAAAGAAACTGCCTGTTCCAGTGCAAATTCCGTTTCCCCTGAAGCCATTCGAATATTCACTTTACATCACGCAGGAAAGTACAACTAATAGAAAAGAGGTCAAAGTCAGACAAAGTGAATCAAGCTGTCTTACATTTGATTTCTGGGTTTGCCTCATGGACACACATAGGTGACAGTGGCTGGCTCATGCAGATTTGTTGACAATTTCAGTTGACTTTAAGAGGTGGATAGTTGCCTTTTATTTGTAAAAACAAGGCTGAAGAAAATGATTTTTAGCAACTCCTGTGCTGCAACTGCACTTTGAAATATTCCTTAGAACTGTCTTTAAAATTAGTAACATTCAGCATTGCTGGTTTGAGCCAGACTTTGTATGAACATGTGCGTGTGTCTGTATATATATGTCTATGGAAGATCTCCATTACTTTTCCTTTTTTATTAATGTAATCTTCAAATGCAAGAGCAAAGAATGAGGATGTGACTGATTCCACGGTGTTTATATTGTATAAAGAAGCCATGAAGCCCAAATTCAGCTCTCAGTTACAGGGGAACTGCTGTGTTGGATGAAACCGTCAGTTGTGCTTGGATCCTTTAGGTCTTCTCAGCTCCATGTTAGTTTTCAACCACTGATCCATATTTCAATACAATCCCCCTTATTTTCAACATAATCGTAGAATCATGCAATAGTTTGGGTTGGAAGGGACTGTTAAAGGTCATCTAGTCCAACCCCAAAATTCTGCCATGATCATCAGAAGTTTGCAAAGCGTTTCTAGTGGCTCTCAGCCAAGATCAGTTTTCAGTTACACCTGCAAGCCTCTTTAATGCCAATTGCTTCGCAAAGCTTAAGTCACTGCATAGGTTGTGATACGCAAGTTCTTCACAAGGAGACCTGGACTTTTGGAGTTCAATGAATGTTGGGGATATAGCCTGTTTTTGCTTTTTGTAAAAACTGATACTGCAAGCCTGCTAGAATCTGCATTGCTACCATGTGTCTTTTGTCTTTCTGTTATGTGTAGGAGAAATGGGGGACAAAGGACAGAAAGGCAGCATGGGACGGCATGGAAAAATTGGTCCTATTGGCTCAAAAGGTATGCTTAGTTCAGCTGTTTCTGCACTTGCGTTTCAGATGAAAAGTTGGTGATCGTTTATGTTTGAAAAAAGTTTAGGGGCTTGAAAGACGATTGACTAGTCTCGGAATTTACCATAATAGGGAGTTTCTCACACTGTAGTCAGCCTCATGACTGAGATCTCTTAGCCAGTTAGCTTTTACTCTGACAGCAGCATATTTAGAATATATAAAGAATGTATTTAGAATAAAGACAGACCTTTGTGCACCATCACACAAGTCTGGACAGTTAAGAGAAGTAGATGGGAAGATGCACTGTATTTTTGCAAACTTTTAATAGCCAGAAGATTTGAATTCTAATCTTGCCTACCCCATAAGCTTCCTATGTGACTGATGAAGTAATTTAGACCAGTGTTTACTTAAGCATCTAGATTATGAATTTAGATTTAGGCTCCAACATAGCATATCCAGCCCTTTTCCCTGTGCAACATCTGAACTTACTGGTTCTGTAAAGTTCACAAATTTAAAAAAATGGGTGTTGGTACATATTCTTTATGTTCAAGTTTCATATATTTGGCTGGCCTTTGTAGTGCACCAACTAGGACAGAAAAATCTTTATTTTTGCTTGAGGTATTTCTACTTTCCACATTTGAACGTTACTAGAGAAAAAATAAATAAGCACTAAATGAACAGTTGACCTAAAAAGCTTTCTTAAACTTATTTTTCATGTTTTTAGGTGAAAAAGGAGATAATGGTGACATAGGACCACCAGGTCCTAATGGTGACCCAGGTAATTCGTGACACACCTTGTGTATGTGAAGGATTTTACCAGATGCACATATCATCACCAAAAATACGTGTCTGTTTACATACTAGGGGAAATAATGATAATTTAAATATTTGTATAGCCGCTGTAGTATTTCACTGTAGCATTTTCAAATTACTTGAAATTATTGAAGCTGCAGCAGTTGCTGGACTTGTGTATTTGTTGAAACAATGCCTCAGAGCTCCTCAGAGGTTTGATCACTCCAGAAGGCTAGCGGGAACCGAAGTGCAACTGCCTGTATCATTCATCACCAGTGCAAACGGACATCTCTGCACATCCCATTCTGGCTTCCAGCCAACACAAAAGAGCAGATTGGAAGCTCCTACTCCTCCATGGATTATCATTCTAAGAGTAGGAGATTACTGGGAACACAGATCCACCAGAGGGATAGGTGAAAGCCTGGCACAAGAAGCGTAAGCCTTACAAAAGGGGCAGATGTAGATTTTGCCCAGTTTGTCGCTTCCTGGTAGGGTGCGTTAAAGGTGCAGCAATTAGTTTTCTTGTGTCACGCTAATGCTCAAGCCAGAATACCACATATCTCGTCATCTAGCACAGTTTTGCAGTGTGAGTACCCGATGCTTAGACTGGCTTAGACACCTAAGCTGAGTAATTCGGTAATCAAATGCAGATGTGAATAATTACACACAGAACTGGAAACTGTAATTGATCCTTATTTGAGCTCATGGATGTAACAATTATCCTTTTATCATTCTCATTCAGATTACCTTTGTCAAACCAATATCAATTTGGGTGAATAGATGGGTTCCTATTGTCTTCTTCTATTGGAAGAGGTATATTAAATTCTGTATTTTCAAAAGTACAGAATTAGCTTTTGCAGGTAATTATGTGCATTACATGGTTGGAACATTAGCCTTTTGGATCTGCTGTGTTATGTTCCTTGTGAGGAACAGGCGAACAATGCATTTTACAGACTTTTGCTGTGGAAAAAAGTACTCTTTGGAGAAGACTGAAGAGAATAATTTACTCAAAATGGGGAATTTTGACAAAAGTTTTTGGTTAAAAAAAGTTGTTTTTTTTTTTTTCAGGGAATATGTCTGTATTTAGGTTAGCTCTAATCATGCAGGCCTGAAGTATCATGGGAAGGGAATTGAGCTGTTGTGGACAGGCTCATACACCTGTGAGAACCATGTGATGGTGCAGGGTACTGAAGGCTATGGGTTTCTGTCTGTTATTTGCAAGACAGCCCTCTCCAGGGCTGCCAGGCTGGGTCTTTTCATAAAATTGTTTAGATAATTATTGAAATCAGATAATATTTTGATTTTGGTGTATATGTATCATTTCACAGGCATCCCCTGTGAATGCAGCCAGCTAAGGAAGGCTATTGGTGAAATGGATATCCAAGTGGCCCAGCTGACAACAGAACTAAAATTCATAAAAAATGGTAGGTTAATGTTATTACATAAATATTTTCCTTTCTCATTGCTGCATTTTACTGGTGGAATTGCTCACAGAGAGCATTACCATCCCACATGTGATTTGTGAAGCTATGTTGGGGTGTACAGTAAGTTGGTTTATAGAAATGCGAGTGCTCACTTT
>Ga0181612_160320_pt1 | contig 14395 bp, 8 predicted proteins | sample HoacroProtozoa21_FD_119630 | JGI IMG/M metagenome (GOLD analysis project Ga0181612, IMG submission 119630) | Hoatzin crop microbial communities from Cojedes, Venezuel. Combined Assembly of Gp0051906, Gp0051904, Gp0051908 | reverse complement strand
TGGTAGGACACAGACATGGACAAACTTGCGACAGTCCAAAGCAGGGCCACAAAGATGATTAAGGGACTAGAACATCTCTCATATGAGGAGGGGCTGAGAGAGCTGGGACTGTTCAACCTAGAGGAGGCTGAGGGGAATCTCATCAATGTCTAGAAATACATGAAGAGAGGGTGAAAAGAGGACAGAGCCAGACTGTGTTCAGGGATGCCCAGGGATGTGAAAAGAGGCAGTGGGTACAAACCGAAACACAGCTGGTTCCCTCTGAACATCAGGAATCACTTCTTTACTGTGAGGGTGACCGAGCACTGGCACAGGTTGCCCAGAGAGGCTGTGGAGTCTCCCTCCCTGTCTCCTCTTTTGTAGATATTCCAAAGCCACCTGGACATGGTCCTGGGCAACTGCCTCTAGGCGGCCCTGCTTGGATGGGCCAGGAGGTAGACCAGATGACATCCTGACATCCCTTCCAGCCTCAACCATTCTGTGATCCTATACCCATTCAGTACTGACATGTTGCCAGTCACACCATTTCTGTGACCAACCCTATCAAGGAACTTTACAGAAGGGTGAAACGTGGGAGAAATTATGCCTTAATGGTAGGAAAATTCATTTTCATGTGACTTTTGGTGCTTCCAGTTGGAGTCTCCTGGGATTGCCCAAAATGCATTTTTACTGCCTTGATGGACATTTTCAGCCTGACAAATCAGAATGAGCTTGACTGGGCATAATAATAAACACGAGCCCTCTGAGATATTGATTTGCCCATATGCCGCCAACATTTCTGTACTTCTACCAAACATGCCCAGAGGCTTTGCAGGAATGAAAACCTTGGCATATGAAAAATCTTTTATTTTTTTTGAGGGCAGCCAAAGTCTTCACATTTTTCACGGAGCCTTGCTTTTTCATTCCTTCTCTTTTTTTCTGTAGCTTTTCTCTTTAATTTTCATTATTCTCATGGGAAAGCCGAACAGTAAGTCTTAAAACAACTATGACAAGAAGGTTGCCATTCAGGACAGGTGCCGTTAATCTATTCTCAGCTCCTTCCACAAGACACCCATAGCTGTGTGGCACCTTCTAATTCTCTCCCCATGAACATGCTTGAGCTGTAGATCTCAGCCCTTTCCAAGACCATAGAGTGGAGACAGCTGTGACCTACCCCCAGTGCCAGGCACAGCCTATCATGCTATAGAGAGGTTAGCACTCTGTCCAAGAACCTGTGTTCCTGCAGGAAAAACACAGAAGAATTTATTATAAACACGAAAGTGTCCTTTAGCATGGAGATCAGAGTCGATTAAATTCATTAAAATAATAACAAAGCAATGTTTTTGAAGGGGAGCCTTTCCAAAACTGTTTTTCTGTTGATGTCAGTCTTGTTATTCAAAACTAAAAAAACCCAGATAGTCAAACTGACTTTAATAATTGTTTTCTCCCTTTATGTTCTTGTTTTCTTGTCCTTCTTCCTGAGTCCTCAGAAAACTTACTGATAAAAATTCAAGAAACAATATAGATTTTTTGTTTCTAAATCATGTCTTCAGGCTTTAAGATGTTTTTATGAGATTTAAAAGCTACAGTTGCACAGAGGTGTCATTCACTCAGGTCTTCACAGTGGAACAGATCCTGCCTTGGGTAAGGAGAGGTGCTGTAAAGCGAGACCTCTCCACATCATTGAAGTACTGGGGTCATGTTAATATTCCCAGTGTATACATTCACTGTATCGACATTCCTATTTCTTCCATGGGCCCAACTTTCAATATCAAATGTAATCAGTACTACACCCATCTGTCCTGCTCTTTGATATGACAGGAATGCTTCCGTCATGCCACTGGGCACAACAGTGAAGTATTTTGGGAAGGGGCTACTGCATCCCCCCTCTCCCTGCAGGCAGCATTGCTTAAGGTGTTACCTTTCTCTTTGGCTTTGTATTACTTTGAACACATATTTCTTCAGTGAAATATCAATGTGCACTACTTATAGCTCAAATAATCTTTTTTTAAATATTAATGGCTTGATGATGTACTTTGTGTTGATAGTAGCAGCATATTGCCGCAGTATAGCAAAATATAGGATCTTGCAATTTCTTTGGTAATTTTTTCATTTTTTAGAACTGGCTTTTAGTTCACCAGCGTTGCATATAAGGAAGGATATGATTCTTGATGAGCTCAGACAAATATATCACAGAGTGAGAGTACAAAAGATGTGAACAATTTCTTGGTCAAGCTCTACACTAGATGAGTTGCTGAAGTAAAGGGAAACTCTTGATTTGGAATAATGGATAATCTGCATGTGTTTAACATCAGGAAAAATCCTTCTTGTCTTCAGTATTTCGGGTTGCTTGTAAATTATTTTATATGTGTTCATTTTTATTACTTTATCTTAATTATAAATAAAACTAGAATAAACTATTTGCATTCACTAGCCAACCATATAAATAACCTTACAAAATACAATTTTTAAAAGCTTTTCAATGTTTTTATTGCAGTTACATCACTGGTATAAAATACATCTGTTTTTACACATTAGTTTTACAATGCCTTGGAAGAAGACACATTTCTAGGTTAACATCTGGTTAATAGCTTGTCTTGTTACAAATATTTGTAAATAACATGTTGCATCCAGACTTCTACACCGAGAAATGAAAGAGACAACTAAAACTGCCACCAATCTTCCAATTTGCAGTAAAATTCCTCAGTGCTCTAGACCGACGTACAGATGTTTTTAAGGCATTTTTGTTTTAATGCTGGAAGAACATAAGAAAACAGCCATCATAAGAGGTTTTACGAGGAAAATATTAAAAACATATATGAAGATTAAATAACCTTTTTTTTCCATGCCTTAAAAAATTGTTATCAGATAAAGCAGCTCTCTGATGAAAGACAGCAAATACTCTGTGGATATCTAAAACACTTTGTTATAACTTCATAAGAATGTATGTAGAGATATAAAGAGAAAACACACTTACTGTGGGAATAAGCAACTCTTTTGACTTTTTCACAGATATAACTTGCATTTTTCAAGAACCAGGAATAGTATTCCACACAGTACCTAAAGGTATACTTAAAGTTAGGAGAGTAGTAGCTTATTATCTTTCATAAACACAACAGTACGCACATCATAGCGCTAATATTGAATATGGAAGTAAAAAGCTAGACTCTGACCTCAACGATGTCATTAGATATTTGGAAAAATTCAGCTGAGCTGTATTCACTTAGTTTGAGTACTGGAAGCCAGATCGGGTATTGATCGTTGCACTGGTGACCCACTGGGGTCTCAACCGGTAGCCCCAGACTCTCAAAAATAAGCAGTGGTGATTGAAAATTGTCATTTGAAAGAAGCTCAGTAGAGTATTTTAAGCAGAGAGAGAGAGAAACTAGTGCCAGGTTTTACCTCATGGCTTCCTTTCTGGAATGTCTTCTCTGACCAACACAGAGGCACAGCTGAAAAAACCTACACAGCTCCATCACACAGGGATTGATCTTTTGCACTACAAGAGTGGCAGGAGGTGAGGTCACATGGGACGCTTTGAGGATTGCCTGCGGACACCCTAGGAAAAAATACAGCTCTGAGCTAGTTCAAGTACTTGTCCCATTAAATTTCTTGCACGGCCTTATCTGGGCTATGACAAACATTCGGATTAATAAGCTCATGCAGGTATCTTAAAATCAAGTCTGAGTGAGGCAGATAATTAAAAAGAAAACAGCACATAGCCTGGAAGTTGCTTGAGTGAAAGCGCAAGTACTCAGTTCAATTTATTGTTGTTTAACATTACTGGTTAGTTACTTAAAACCACGTTGCTTTTATTTATCACAAAAGTAAGGAAAAACTCTAAAGATGTAATTTATTTGTACTTACCTGTTTAGGTAGATGTTCAGTCACCACTGAAGCATCAGTTTTCCACAGTGAAAAACAGCAAGACAAAGAACAGCACTGTACACTTATTATATTTGATATTTTCTATGTGCATATGCTACTTTAATGAAAAATTCACTTCCAGTTCTGCTTGCTTCCCTACACCCACCTTCTAAATTGGAATCCTAGATTAAATATGACTGAACTAATAAACAGACTCTCACTGCTCTCTCCGTCACTTTTTTTAGCCTGATTAACAAAATAAACATGATTTATGCAGAAGTTATTGCTTTCCCTCTATCCATCTCTCTGTCTGTCAGTTTTCCCCTTCTTGCTTGTAGTGACTTGAATAATCAGCTAATTTCAGCTCATCGTTTATGGATGGGTAAAGACCCTCTGGATAAATACATCCCTACAGGTGTCATGAAAACTGACAAGTAACTGCAGGAGAAAAGCCAATTTTTGCCTGCACTGAGGGGAAGGTAGGAATAATTTCTCTATTTTACTATTTGTTCACTAGGAGCCAGCTGGTTAATCAGTGTTTTTTCCTTCAAGTGATGGCCGTTATATTACTTTAACTTAAGAAAAATGGAAGGAAATGGCCTACCTGGAGACTGACTCCCTCTTCCTCTGTCTTGAGCCAACTAAAAGTAAAATATCTAGTTTACTCTGTTCATTGAATATTCTGCAGCCAGCAGCAAGAAATAAATGTTTGCACACCAAACATTCCATCCTGCAAGCAAATGCAGCTGTGCCAGACTGCAGAAGAAAACAAGGCTACAGAATAGGTGATGGCAGCTTATAACAAAATCCTGAACTGCTGCAGGGTTTGTCAGTGTCAAACACAATCTCTCTTCAGACTCCCTTTCTGTTATAGGAAAGAGAAAAGAAGTCAAGGTGAAAATGGGGGGAAAGGAGAAAAGGTAAGGCAAAATTGAAGCTATTTTCAAATTTTCAGGACTTTTCTTTATCGTATTAAGAGAAAAACCTAACATTTGTCATAGTCTTGACTTCTCCAGTCTATTACCTGTCACACATCATCTTGCACCTCAGCTACCTGTTGTGCTGTGATGGGTCAGAATCAAAGGAGTGGCTAGAAAAAAACCTTGCAATATTTGCAATATGCTAAAAGCCTACCAGGGCATGGCTAAAATAGGTGTGTAACCACCTTTACTCTGCATATTTGATAACGGTGCTCTGCAGAAGAGATGCTGTGTGTGAGGGCACACTGGGTCGCGGCAGTGAGGCTGCCCGCCCTGCAAGGCATCCCATCTGACCCTGGGGACCTGCATGCACGCACCCCATGCTGTCCCCTGCAGACAACAATCATGCCAGAAGGATGACTCCCCTACACCAGCACTCCGGAAAATAAGGGCCATCCCTGCAAATGCCACATTGGGGTTCTGAAAAGATAACTGGGGAGCAGACTGTGAGAGGGAACATTTTGCATGATGTGGGTGTCCCCCTCACACGCCTGCGGTGGAAGAGCCCAATAGTGCAGAGCGAAGGAGGCTGCAGTGTGGTTGTCAACTGGTTTTTCCATTTGTGTAACTAGCAGCAGGCTTTGGCCACGTGTGGATAAACTGCCTTACCTGCAGAGTATAATCCCCTTAGACAGCATAATTGCATTTCCAGGTTCAGATGTCTCACGTGCTTTATAGCTTTGGGCCAGCTTATGTTATGCGATAGGAGAGGTTACAGAGGTTAAATTTGGACTAATGAAATTCTGTTGAAATAAGTTTGAGCCATCTAGTGCTGACAAGAAGTTTAATATGAAATGGCATTCATGGGCAGGAGGAAAATAAAAGCTCTGCCAACCTGAAAGAGAACACTGTGAAACTATTCCTCTTCTGTGAGCGCTTGCCCAAGGTAGCAGGAGTCGTGGAGGAGTAACAGGCAGCCACTTGCAGCTCCCAAAGTCACGAGCACCTCTGAAAACTGGTTGTGTGTCAAAGGCACTACACAAATAGCAGAGTAATAGGGGTGAGCAAGAGGGAGACCCACTTCTCTTTCTCTTTGCAGTTTTGCATAAATGTCATTAGGCTGTGTCCGCCTAATAGCATTTGACACACCTTGAACTTTTTCCACTCGATGGCAGCAAAAATTATTTCTAGCTTTAATAAACATTCTTCATGTTAATAACCGAACAACAGAGCATGAGGCAATGAGGTTTTAATATAAGTTGTCCATGAAAAGTAGTGTTAGAATTGCTGTGAATGATTAAAGCTTGCTCAAGTCCACCCTCCAACAAATCTCAGTCTCCACCAAAGCAGGTGCTCGCTATCCTGCCTAACAGGTGTTAAATGTTTACTCAGGCTAAGTGTTTTGCCAGCAGAAATTCAGCTTCACCTAAATGTAAACTGAATGACTGCAATTTCAATGTGGATTCATCTATGTGGGAAAGACAAGTCAAACAAAAAACCTGAAAGTTAAATAAATTGCTTTGGTTTTTATTTTTTACAATTTTAAATTAGTGTTGCTTTGTATAATACTGTATTTAATGCTGAAATTCTCTTTCAATTAATGTTGTATTTAATTATATTTTGCTTGGATAATATATTCACATCTTATTGTTGAAATTAAAATTTTCAGTACTTCGTATAATGTTTTGTATCTCTTCTGTAATAAATTTATTCTGTGAAATGTATTTTTTGTATTTGATTCATAAGCTCCTACGGATTTGGACTGAAATTTAAAAAATAATTCAAAGTAGGAATTTATTTTAGAACTTTTTTTTCTAAGAATTATCTTTCCTAATTGAGGAAACTAAGTCAGTCAAAAGAGACCAGAAAATGCAGGAACCACAGCTCTGAGTGCAAAGCTCTGCTTTTGTCTATTTGAAATTACCACATTACTGTCACGGGCAGAGGAGTGACCAATTTTTGCTGTAGTAAACAGACTTCTCCATTATTAACTCAATATCGCATCTCTTTGACACTGAGATTAAATTTTGTTGCCAGTAAAAAGCAATATTATGGCTACTGTGAATGAATCTGACTTACACTATCCCTCCCTGCATGCTCGAATATGCACATTTGCATAATTTATCAGTTGGCATTCACTTTTGTGATTTAAGAAATGACTTCTCGGAATGATGTCTCAGTCTTCAGAGCATTGTGGATGTCTTTCATTTCTTTGAGATCCCACTGTTTGATTTCTTTCCCTAAATGCATGATTGACATATACAGTAGACAGCGTCTGTCATGATGGTTTCTTGTAGGGATGCATTTAGTGACTCTGCATTCCCTGATCTCATTGAAATCCATGTTTCCCAGTCTTTTCAAAATGGACTGGTTCCCAGTCCTAGATTCTCCAGTGTCTATAGTGTTGCCCACCAGACAGCAATCGGCACATGAATAAACCCCGGACTGTGCACATCACAAGTCCAGTCACACCAACAGCTTCCAGTTGGCTGGCTGTTACTTAATTCTCACATCAACCTCCCCCAACACAAACAAGATTGCAGAGAACTTTGGTTTTGTGCAGAATTTTTGATGGATAGGAATCACCATAGCATGTTCTTCTTCTCGCAATCAAGGTAAGAAGATCCAGTTCTTCTTAGACTCTTCTCTTAACACAATCAAGAATGTCAAGAGATTAAACTATATTCATGTGACATGACATTGGCTCATTTTCTTCATACAACCAATGTATGTCTTGCAGGGTAAGACATATCCATATCTATCTTGTCTGGTATTTCCAGCTCTTTAAACAGAAGTAAAATGAGAGAAAGATCAATAAAAAAGATATTTGGCTTCTTATCTCCACAGTTCGAAATGCCTCTTACATCAAGAACTGCTCCTTGGCTCAGCACCAGTGAGTTTTCTGCTTGGAAGCATGTCTCAGTAGGTACTTTCTTTACTGCAGTGTTCTCAGGCCTCCCAGGCAACAGCTTCCTCCCCCTCTTCCCTGACAGTACCCTTCTGCAGGGCTTGGGTTTGTATGATCACTTGACACTGTTGTCAAAGTTTGTTTTTCACGGTCAGTATTTTTAACGCTGATAATATTATTTACTTCTGAAAAAGGATGCCCCACTGAGTCTTATGCTCTCAAATGCTTTCTTTTCTAATAGTATGAGTAAAACAAAAATTAAAAATATAAAAAAAGGAAGACAGGCAATCCAACATATTGTGATAAACTCAGTCAACCAGAACAGGACTGGGAACACTGAAAAACCTGATCAAAATCAGCAAAAGCTACAAAAAGTAACAGTACAGGATCCTGGTCTTGGGTTGCTGCAATAGGCAACAGCAGCAAAACCAATGGAAAAAGCAAATGAGACCAGAACTGTGAGACACTACTGCTCACCTAGTATGTGATTATTCCCAATGACAGAAAAATTGAAGATCTGTGAAAGAAACTTTCTTTCTGACTCAAATGTGTTTACCCCTCAAAAGAAACCTTTTACAGACAAGTGTTGGAATTCAGCAGCGAGCTGTGAGAAGTCAATAGTCAAAGTATCATTAGAAATGGTGAGATTAGCAGGGAACTCAGGCCAGAATATGGATTTTAAGCCTCCAGGTAACCCCAAAATAAAGACCTGGGGGTTGCCTGTGTGGAGCCAGGCAGCTGGCTGCATCCCTGATGCTCGGGATCAGCTCCACTGGCAGAGAAGGACCACAAGGCCACAGTTTCCCTTCATGCAAAAACCTGCTGGCGATGCTCAGTTTTTCACTTTGCCTCTCCTGTTTTGACAGGCTAACTGCCAGCAGCAGTTTTCTCTTCCTTAGGCTTATTAGAAATCCATATCAAAGTCTGCCCTTCTGGCATTGAATCAGGTCCAGTTTTTCAAAGGATATAACCTCTTACTTAATACTTATATGTAAACACAGTTTTATTGCCAACAGGAGTATATGACACCTATAAGTGGAGCAGCACATTGTCATGCATTTACCATGCTGAGATCTTAAATTCTAACTCTTTATTTTGGTGCTTAAAGAAAAAACTGAGCTTTCCTGAGAATCTAGCTCATAATGATCCTTCTTTAGCCAAAGAGTAAGTCTACAGTACTGTAAGTTTAGGACAATTGCAGAGATTTCATGTGGCACGGATTGACTTAATCATCTGTACCAACAGGGAGATTTAAAGCATGAAACTTTCTTTTGCAATAAGTGAATTTTAAAATTTTCCAAGAGCTAATCCATGTTAAGATTGACACACGGAGTACACAGGTTAATTTTATCAAGGCAGTACAATTTACATTTTGAATGTCCAATTTTATATGATTCACAAACAACTGTGGAAGCAGTCCCTTATACATTTTGAGTGTTTTACATATGTAAGATGTCACATAAATTAAACATAGATGTTGTTTCTGCATGGGAAAATTTACATAATGATACATTTTCAAACGTATTACTATTTTTGCTTCATGAAGTGCAGCTACTTACTGGTAGCTGAGTAGAGCTTCAAGGTCATACCAGGCCTGTAGGGTGGTGTAGACAGAACTGGGGAAGGCAAATCTGAAGGAGAGAAAAGAATGTAAGTTTCCTTGACATTTTAACAGGAAAAAAGTAAAGGAAGGTTGATTGATAGAATAACAGAAAAAAAAAAAAGCTGGTCACAGACCACTAACACTTATGTTAACACTGATGTATAAATACATTCACAGTCACCTACTTCTGTATATATTATGTTCTATTTCATAAACGTCCCAGCTGACACACTTTGTTATTATCCCAGATCAATCTCACCTGGCTCTGTTTGCATCAGTTTGCTGGTTTCTTGAGGCGACAACGTCTGCATCCGAAGTGCATACACGTCAGCTGTGGGAACAGAAAGACACACGCTTCATGTTATCCAGGATATTTGTTATTTATCTGTCTGCTGAAAACTGCCATATACGAGACAGCTCAACAGCCAGAGTCCCTCATCCAGTACTTCCAGTGGCAGATAAAAATGTCAATATGAAAAAGGAAGGACAAAAGCTGTACTTTTCTAGAACTTGAGAAGTCCATGGGCTGAGGAAAAGTAGGATTTAAAGAAGGTACGTTTCATGGAGGCCAAGAGAAGCATCTCTATACTGCTTTTTCACGAGTCTGCTCACTGTATTTGGAGCAAAATGTGGGAGAAGACCTGGCTGGCAGAGGTGTCTGTGAGGAGCAGGGCTTAGTTTTTCCCCAAAGGATTCGAAACTACAGATGAACCCTATAACTGATTTAACTCTTCTACAATAAAAAAATCTACTCACTAGTGACCCAGAGTGGGTCTCCCTGAAGTGCCTCCCAACCTCAACCTCAGTGATGTGGTTTCAGCTTTTGGCCAAATCCCACTGCTAGCGGGGTACAGTAGTGTCAGCCCTTGGCACCATACTCACTGGGACTGGGCTGTGGGGCTGGCGATGGGGCCGAGCTCCCCCCAGCAGTCGGACGGGTTCCAGCCGTGACTCGTGGGATGGAAGCGTTCATATGTGGTGATGGAAACCCTGATCCTTTAACTCCAGCCGTCCTTGGCCATGGTGGGAACCTCGTGGTGGGGATCTCCTCCCCTTTCAGGGCAAGAGGGATCCTGGTAGCTGGAGAAGCAGAGACACAGAGACAGAGGGGGCACCAGCAACGCGCTGTGGAGCCTGGTGCCCCATGGCAGCAGCGACCATAACACACTGGGGGACAATAATATCTGAAATACTCCCAGAAAATTGCATCTCTTCCTTGAGTTCTTCCCCTGGCGGGTGAACGGCCACCTCTCCATTGCATTTTAAATATGGAAACAATAATGTTTGAAACTTTAACTAAGAATTTTTTAATGTACAAGTTTTCATAAATAGAAACTGAAATGTTCCTGCAAAGTGTTCTTTTTTCTTCACATAAATTATTTTTTATTTCCTGAACTGCTTCACTGCAGAGGAAAGAGATGAAAGCTCTTGTCTGTGTGAGGGTACTGGAGGCCAGATACTGGAATTTGAGAACTGGTGACATTTTGTGGCAGGAGTGACACTCAGACTGGAAGATAACAAAGGTTGGTATGCACTTGAGCAAAATAAAAGAGCTTATGAAAAGACAGCAGAATGACTAAGGAAAAATATGTAAATTTTGTTGTAGACAGATGCAGCTGCAGTGGTGAGGAGGTATGCAGTAAAATTCTGATTTTCTCTTTGCTCCTACAGTGTGGAAGGAAGTGTGAAGACTGGCTTTTCTGCTTTCAGTATAGGGCAGACTAACACTTTTCTATCTTGTAGCGTTGTGGTAAAGCTCAATGCACTGAAGCTGATGAAATCTTCAGGTGCTCACAACTGAATGTCATATAAGTCAAAGAGAAAAAAAAAAGAAAAAATTACAATAAGACAGTAGAGGAAACAGTTGGAACTATATTTTTCTTGGTATAAAAACAAATTTTTTTTTTTTTTTTACTTCTCTGCCTCCTTAGAAAACTACTTTTTCTAATAATATCAGGGGGGAAAAAGGTCTTTTTAAAATAGTTGTTCTGTTCCTCAGCTTTTCGATGTGTTACTGACCTGACCCTCTACTTTACGGGACAAAATCTTATATTACTCTGTAATTGTAATTCAGCATCATCACAGTGATGTGCAGCAAATATTCATGGTCACTTATCAAGATGTTAATCAAGAAGAATATAAATTTAGGTCTGACAATACTTGCTCACTTTTAAATGTCCACACGTGTCCTGCTGATGGATCCACTGTTTTACTTGGGTCTTCCTGCAGCTTCGTAAAACTTGGAAGTATTGATCCTAGATCTTTCAGTTATGAGAAGATAGGGTTAGTACGCTCAGCATCCACCGCATATTGTGTGATAAAAAAGAAAGAAATCAGGCGCTGGTATAAAAGAAACAGCTGTTGTCATTTTAAATGAAAGTCTTCTTTGGCAAAGTGTCTTTGATTATTTTTTTTTAAAGGACTGAAACATCCTACAGCTTTCAGCACAGGTAAACTTGCCACTGATTTCCCTGTCTGCCCGTTTTAATCAAGCACTGACAATGAGAAATAGTCATGGGCAGCAATGAGGGGTGAGTGCCTGAAGTGCATCTCCACCTGACATAGCAGTTAGGGTTGGAGGAGCCATGCAGCACACTGGCTGAATATATTCCTTTATGAAGGCAACTCAGGTGAAGGTAGGAGAGAATTTGTGCTGAGAGTAAGGGAGGTACCCATTTAGATTAAGAGCATCAGGAAGCCTCCCCAGCCCAGTGCTGAAATCTGTAAAAACTCTCATCCCAGGAGGTTTTGTTCATTCCTCCACTAGAAGACCTCACAGATAATAATTTAAAAGTTTGTACATTTTACTTATATTTATAATGTAAATATTGTATAACACTTATAATAATATAAATATTAGTCTGTTTAGTACAGAATATATCAGAATGTAAAAATATACACAAATAATGATAAAAATATGAAATAACTACTTAAAAATTATTTTTTACATTATGAAGATGGAATATTCATTGCAAGTCCTACCTGGATGTGGTTTTCATTTTTTTTTCTATTTCCTGATATTCCCAGGAAGTACTTACCCAGGTCAGAAGATGTGTTACTGGAAAATGTGTAATTAATAGCAGGAGACTTCTCCAGCATTTCCCAAAAGTCAGACAGATTTCTCCCTGCAACTAGAAATGGTCACAAGTATGAAGAAAGGCTTGCTCCTGGTGTAAGTCATCGCTGCTAATACGTAAGGCAATATTTTGGGGCAGAATGGTTTTCACATTTACCTGTCTGCCCTGTCATAACACAGATGTATATACAATCTGACTCATTGCTCTGACGCTCTGAAAGGCAAAAAAATGTAAACCTGATCATTGTTACCATTTTTCATAATATGCTATTATCTTAAACAGTTGAAAATACAAACACAAAATGGTATGTATCTGCTACAACTGGCCAAGTATTTTCCTTTTGATCTGATTTTTGACAAAAACCTCAAACTAAATCTAAATGCTAATATTTCCTGGGGAAATACTTCTATTTAATTAAAATTCTAAATTACAAAGGTTTTTGAGAGGAAAAAATAAATCCTTCGTTATTGTAGACCATAATTAGTGTTTGGGAATCATAATTCCCCCAAATACCAGTATTTAATAATAATTCACCAAACTTTCAAACAAAACATGGTTGCTCATAGAAACATGTATGTCTCTATTATAAATATATATACACGCAGCATATATGTATCTTGTTCCTCTGAGGAGTCTTTGTTTACAACTGCAGTTCATGCTTTGCAAGAAAAATGCTGCTGAGTAAGAGCAACACGCTTCTATACACATTTCTATGCTTGTTTCCATGCCAGGAGTAAATCACACAAATAAGACAGTGATAAATGTTAAGAGGAAACGCAAACCTGAGAGAATAGAAGTGGATTTGAAAATTTCTGTGAGATAACTGGTGGAGTTTCCAATAATATCAACAAGTAAAGCTGTAAAATCTAGACAACAAAATAGAGAAAGATTACGATTGAAAGCATATATTTTACCATCTATGCTAAGCCAAAAATCACATTCATATGTGATCACATTTTGGATATATTCTTGTACATGAAAATGTTGAAGATATTTTAAACTTCAGAATGGTTCTACTGGAAGGCAGTGGATTTAGGAAGCCACTGGAATACTCTGCAGAAATATATTTCAAAGATGATATCCAAAATAGCACGAATGTGCCTAAAAGTAAACTTAACTGGAATTAATCTGTTCAAACAAACAGTTTAAAGTAACACTGTACTTAGTCTGCTCAAAGATAGAAGGAGAACAAAAGCTTGTGGGCCTTGCCTGCACTAACTGCCTAGCTGCCATGTGGGGCCTTCCAGGAGGCATCTGATTGTCCCCTCTGAGGTCTACTTCAGATATATCGATAGTGTTGCTGCCAGCTTAAAAAATGCTGATTGGTGGTGTTGTTATGACTTTCTCGTAACAGGTTCTAGCAGTAACAGGTCAGTGATCTCACTTTGGGAGTGAGAGACACAAGCCCTGTGCTGGGCCCTCAATTTCTACTACTTGGGAAGGTGCTCTCATCACCAAGATGTTCTGGCTTTAGTTCAGAAAAAATAAAGTTTCTCCATTATCATCCAAGGCAGACTGGGTCATTATGCAATGATGGTTGTGACATGTATGAGTCCAGAAAAAAACATGAAATCCATTGTAGCTCATGTATGTGGACATCACATGAAGCTTAGAGGGTACGGGTTCTGGTCCCTAGCTGCTGGGCTACTCTTGATATCCTACATTAACCACCCATAGAAACTGAGTGCTCAGACCCATCCTGGAATGTTAAATACTGTGAGGCCAGAGGTGTGAAAGAGGATTGTAATTGAAGGATTTGCTCAACAGACTGAATTAATGGACCAAGGGCAACTGTATGAGGTTTACCAAGGCCAAATGTCAGGTCCTGCACTTGGGTCATAACAACCCCATGCAATGCTACAGGCTTGGGGAAGAGTGGCTGGAAAGCTGCCCAGCGGAAAAGGACCTTGGGGTGCTGGTCAACAGACGGCTGAACATGAGCCAGCAGTGTGCCCAGGTGGACAAGAAGTCCAGCGGCATCCTGGCTTTTATCAGGAACAGTGTGGCCAGCAGGAGCAGGGAGGGGATCGTGCCCCTGTAC
>Ga0181612_179257_pt1 | contig 14396 bp, 9 predicted proteins | sample HoacroProtozoa21_FD_119630 | JGI IMG/M metagenome (GOLD analysis project Ga0181612, IMG submission 119630) | Hoatzin crop microbial communities from Cojedes, Venezuel. Combined Assembly of Gp0051906, Gp0051904, Gp0051908 | reverse complement strand
GACTGTGCTAAGGCCGATGCTGAAGCAGCTGCCCTGAAAGCTGGTGAGGCTCTGCTGCTCGAAAACCTGCGCTACTATCCCGAAGAGGAAGGCAAGCCCGTAGGAGTGGAGAAAGGCACGCCTGAGTACGACGAGGCAAAGAAAGCCATGAAGGAGAGCCAGAAGGAGTTTGCAAAGAAACTGGCTTCCTATGCTGATGTTTACGTGAACGATGCCTTCGGAACAGCTCACCGCCGCCACGCATCCACTGCCGTCATCGCCGACTATTTCGATGCCGACAGCAAGATGCTCGGATTCCTCATGGAAAAGGAAGTTACGGCCATCAACAACGTTCTCAAAAATGCCCAGCATCCCTTTACTGCCATCATCGGTGGATCAAAGGTCAGCTCGAAGCTCGGAGTAATAAAGAATCTGCTCGACAAGGTGGACAACCTCATTATCGGCGGCGGCATGGGCTTCACTTTCTTCAAGGCTCAAGGCGGAAGAATAGGCAACTCGCTCCATGAAGACGACCTGATGCCCGAAGCTCTCAACGTGCTGAAAGCAGCCGAAGAGAAGGGCGTGAAGGTTTACCTCAGCGTGGCAACCGTAGCAGGCAAGGAGTTCAGCAACGACACAGAGCAGCGCATCTTCGACACCCACAACATCGAAGACGGATGGGAAGGCATGGACGCTTCTCCAGCATCGCTCGCCATCTGGAAAGAGGTCATTCTCGCATCGAAGACCATTCTCTGGAACGGTCCTGTGGGAGTGTTCGAGTTTGAGAACTTTGCTAAGGGAACCGGCGAGATAGCAAAGTATGTGGCTGAGGCTACAAAGAACGGTGCTTATTCGCTCGTTGGCGGTGGCGACTCTGTTGCAGCCGTAAACAAGTTTGGTCTGGCCGACCAAGTAAGCTATGTTTCCACTGGTGGCGGCGCAATGCTCGAAGCCATCGAAGGAAAGGTCCTCCCAGGCGTAGCTGCCATCGAGGGGTAATCCATAAACATACATCAAAAGGAGAATGCATTGGCTATCGGTGCATTCTCTTTTTTCTTATACAACAATAGCAATCAAAACTTTGGACGAGAAAACTGTTCGCTCGTTTATTTTCCGATTTCGTAGAATAATTTTGACATGAAAGGATAATTTACCGTAAATTTGGCTGCTGAAAAAATTGTTACGAACTTGAAGAGAGCAGCCCTACTCCTGCTGTTGACCGCATCCACCATGTCAGTTGTGGCTCAGACAGACAGCCTCTGCGTGGCCGACGCGACACGCAATGATTGCCGCGTGGCTACAGTCCCAAAGGCGAAGTGGTTTACGGGTGTTGTGGCATTTGCAGAATTAAACGCCATCAATGGCGGCATAAGATTGTGGGACCGCTACGTGCTTGACCGCGACTGGGCACACGTGTCATGGAGCTACGTGAAGGAGAATCTGAAGATGAACCTTGAGTGGGACCACGACTTCTTCGCCACAAACATGGCGGCTCATCCCTATCATAGAAGCATCTACTACAACTGTGGCCGCTCTCTAGGAATGTCTCCGCTTGGAGCTTCGGCAGAGGCCGCTCTTGGCAGCCTTATGTGGGAAATATACGGAGAGACGGACAGACCATCCACTTCCGACATTTTCACAACGACATTCGGAGGGATTATAATTGGAGAGATGACGCACAGAATAAGCGATGAAGTGATTGACGAAAGCAGTCGCGGGCTGGAGAGAGTATGGCGCGAGACCGTTGCCACAATAGTAAATCCGGCGCGTGGACTGAATCGCATTGTGAGTGGCAGGGCATGGAAAATAAGAAGCAGGCAAGAAGCCACCACCAATCGACAGCATCAGATGGAGACAAATATCGGAACGGGATGGGTGAACGGCGGATATTCTTCAGCGTATGTAAAGGTGGGCGTTGACTATGGTTCGGCATTCAACGAGGAAGAGCAAGGATTTTTCGACCACTTTAGAGGCGATGTTACTGCAACATTTTTCAGCCGTGCATCGGTAATCCACGACATGAGACTCTACGGCCAGCTGTTAGACTTCTACAGAAAAGAGAAAGGCAGAACCACTACAGCCACAGGGCTTTATCAGTCGTTTAATTTCTATGACTCCGACTCACCTCTTGGTCTTAACTTCAGCGGACCTTACCGCGTAGCAGAAACTGCTGCTGGCGGACCAGCATTCTCACTGAGAACCACGACGAAGAGAGGCAATGTGTTCAACCAGCATCTGATGCTCAGCGCAATAGCGATGGGGGCAGTAAAGAGCGACTACTACATATCGGCTCACCGCGACTATAACTTTTCAAGCGGATGGAGCTTTAAGTCAATGTCGTCGGCAAAATTTAGCAACAGGATCAGGACACGCCTGTCTGCCGACTTTTTCCGTTTTTATTCGTGGAAGGGCTATGAGAAAGAGCTTAAGAACAATCCCGATGCCGACCTGTTTTACATAAACACTCAGGGAGACGTAAGCAATGCTTCAGTGGCCGTAGTCTGCCAAGAGTGCAGTGTTCGTCTGTTCAACGGGCTTAACTTAGACCTCTGTGGCTCTTGGTTCTGGCGACACACTCACTATAAGTATTATGAAGACGTTACACGCGGCAACGGCGAAATCCGTCTAGGCCTAAGCTATTCTCTGAAATAGCCTAAGGGAAAAAGACTGCACTTAAAGCAAGTTGTCTATTTCCTCAAACTTCTTTCCCATGTTGAGGTTGAGATAGATTCGATAGAGAGCCGGTGCCCACTTGCCTTTCTCATCAGGACGCAACTCGCGATAACGCTCCATGTAAGGTTTGGCATGTTTATAACACTGTCGGATGCGGCTGCGCTTTTCCTTGCCTTTCTCCATCTTCAACGCCTTGTTTAGCCATGCCGTACCAGCATTAAAGTATGGGTCGGGCAGAGTGTCGTTCTGATGAATTATGGAGTCGCTGATGACAATACATTCATCGTTTTTTCCAAGATTAAGCAGAGCCGTTGACTTGGCATAAAGAAAAAGTGTGCTTGTGGAATCGATGCTCAATGCCTCATCAGCCAATGCAATTACGCTGTCAGGCAGTTCCTCCTCATTATAGTAGTCGATAAGTCGCGGATAAAAGAATGGAAACGACGGATATTGCCTTGAACCTTTCCTGAGTGTGGCAATATAATTGGTTGTGTCATTCTTTCCCAAATAGGCCTCCGAAACGTATTGCAGAACAAAGGGACGCTTCAAGCTGTCTGCAAGAGCCTGCTCTGCATACTTCAACGTGTGCTCATGATTTTTCTCCTTAAACCCGCAGAAAGTAGCCCAGTAAGCGGCCTCAGCAAGCAATGTGTCGGTTGTGCTGTAATCATATTGCGTGAAGAGAGGCTGAACAGTAGTGTTCAGATATGTGTCGAAAAACTCAAATGCCCGTCCATAATCCTGCTTCTTTGTGAAGAAAGTTCCGCCAAAATAGATGTTCGGACGATATTTGTTCAGGTCTGAAGCATTGGTCTTTCTGTATTTGTGCTCTGTGTCGATAGAGTCGAGATGCAGCAATATGGGGAACATTCTGAGAGCGTTGTTGAAGAGTGTTGCGGTGTCATACTTCTGCTTCAGATAAAGTTTCTCGTTTCCCTGCTCATACTGTTTCTCTACGGCAAGAAACCATGTGCGGTAGATTTTTGGATTATTTTGATTGGCCGAATCTTTCTTGATCAGATTGGTCATGAGTTGTTCTGCCTTGTCGAGGTTGTTTCCTTTCTTAATGTAAGTGCGTGCCTCTTTAATCTCCTTTTTCTGGGCTGATGAGCATACGGGTAATAAGATGATGGCTGTTGCAATCATCATGCTTCGCAATATAACATCAGTTTCTCTTTTTCGGCAGAATAACATTATTGAATTGATTTAGTTCTTCTCTTTTACAAGAGTTTGTTTACGGATAATCCAAGACTTTTGGACGTTTAAAAAGGGATGGGCAGATTTGCATTCCCCCACCCCTTTTTATGAAGTTCTTTTTCTGTTTCTTGTTTATTTCTTCTCGAGCAGTTTCTCCATCTCGGCAGTGTTGGCCTTGTCGCCCAAGCTGTAGTAAATCTGATAGAGAGGATAAGCCCAGTTGACCTTCTCACGATTTGGGTCAAGACTCTTTACTTGCTCCAGATAGCCTTTAGACTCTGAAAGGATTGCCTTCACTTTGTTGGCATTGTCAACTGTGAGGCGTCCAGTCTTTTTGTCTGCAAGTTGGTCTTTCAGGTCGATGGCTTTTGAGTTCATGCAAACACCGATGTTGAAGATTACAGGCACGAATGTTGGGTCTATCTCCATAGCTTTCTTATAGTTGGCAATGGCATCGTCCCACTTTCTGTTGTTCATGTCAACTTCGCCCTTCAAAGCCCATGTCATTTTGTTGGAGGGGTCGCGCTTCACTTCTTCATCCACCCACTGAGAGAGCTCTTTCTGACGGCCTGGCTGGTTGTAGTATTCCATCAGCAGATTGTAGAACTTTGTCTCTTCAGGATATTGTGCATGGAGTTTTTTCACGGTCTCTACATAGTCGAGAGAGTCAGCCTTTGTCTTCATCTGGTCTTTCTTTGAGAAGACGAGTATTTCACTGGCATCACGCACTTTGGAAGAGTCTTGGCAAGCTATCTCGGCATACTTCACAGCTGTTGCATAGTCTTTCTGCTGATAAGCAACGAGTCCTGCATAATAAGCCACCTCTGCACGATATGGGTCTTTAGAGAGGTCCATGCCAGTGAAGAGAGGGTCTTTTTCGCTGTCAAGATAGAGTGACCAGTCTTTCAGTGCTGCTTCATTGTTGCCATGCTGATACTCATATAGTCCAGAGTTGATGATGAAAGCACGACACTGTGCATACTGCTTCTGGTTATCAGCGCGGAACTTGATTTTCACTTTTCCCTTTTCATTGGGAGTTCTGTCGTATTCATCACACTTTAGAGCAGCCTCAAATGCTGATACAAGTCCGCGATGCATTTTGGCAGTGTCGTATGGTTCTGCCTTGCCTGTTGTCTTGTTGGTGATTTCAGCTTTCTGTCCTTCCATGAAGATTTGATAGTAGATCTTCTGTGCTGCATTCCAAGCGTCGGCTTTTTTTGTTGTCTCAGATGAGTTGAGGCAAGGTTTGATGGTCTCTACAGCCTCATCAAGTTTACCTGACTCACACAGTGAGCTGGCTTTTTTCCAGAGGTTGTCTTGTGCATTGGCAGATGTAGCCATGGCTACAATTGCTGCCATCAAAACAATTTTCTTCATAGTTTTTGTTTTATTTGAGTTAAACATTGTTTTCATTATCATCGTTGTTCTCTTCGATGTCTATGTCGAGGGGTTCTTCATCCTGCTCTTCTTCATCTGCATCAGCAATAGTTTTGTGTTCACCCTCCATATCTGCTTTGGCACGAGTGGTTTTGTCAATGTAGTCATTGCGGCTTTCTTGTTCCACTTGTTCTTCAAGTTCAGAGGACATTACCTTGCAGACACTGGCAATGATGTCATTCTTCTTGCTGAGGTTTATGAGACGTACACCTTGTGTGGCTCGTCCTATCACTCTGCAATCAGAGACTTTCAGGCGGATGAGTATTCCACTCTTGTTGATGATCATGAGGTCGTTGTCATCACTTACCATCTTTATTGCTACAAGTCGTCCTGTCTTCTCTGTGATGTTGAGGGTTTTGACTCCCTTTGTAGCGCGTGAGGTCTTTCTGTAGTCATCAATGCTGGAGCGTTTGCCATATCCATTTTCACTGACAACCATGACACTCTCTTTGTCTGGATTGACTACACAAACCATTCCTACTACTTCATCGTCTCCTCCATCAAGCTTCATTCCTCTTACTCCAGTGGATACACGTCCCATTGAGCGGATGGTTTCTTCATTGAATCTTACAGCACGACCATTCTTGTTGGCCATGATGATTTCTTGGTGTCCATTGGTGAGACGCACATCTACCACTCTGTCTCCTTCAAGGATATTGATGGCTATCACTCCCTTTGAGCGTGGTCGGCTGTAGGCTCTCAGAACTGTTTTCTTCACAAGTCCTTGCTTGGTTGCAAAGACTACATAATGGTTGTCGAGGAACTCTTCTGAAGCATTTTTCCTGATTCTGAGCACTGCATTGATGGCATCATCACTTTCTATGTCAAGGAGGTTTTGTATTGCTCGTCCTTTTGAGTTGCGTGCTCCTTCAGGGATTTCATAACACTTCAGCCAGTAGCAGCGTCCTTTTTGGGTGAAGAGCAACAGAGTCTGGTGCATGGTTGCAGGATAGATGTACTCTGTGAAGTCTTCATCACGAGTGTGGGCACCCTTTGCTCCTACTCCACCACGTGCTTGCTCTCTGAACTCAGACAGAGGAGTGCGCTTGATGTATCCAAGATGACTGATTGTGATTACAACAGGGTCGTCGGGATAGAAGTCTTCTGCATTGAACTCTTCACTTGAGTATTTGATTTCAGTGCGTCGCTCATCTCCATATTTTTCCTTTACTTCAAGGAGCTCATCTTTCATCACTTTCTTGCAGAGCTCTGGGTCGGTGAGGATTTGCTTGAGATATTCTATGCGCTTCATGAGGTCTTCAAACTCTTGGTGCAACTGTTCCAGTCGGAGTCCTGTGAGTTGTGAGAGTCGCATGTCAACAATGGCTTGAGCTTGCACTTCATCAAACTCAAATCTCTGCATCAAGTTCTGCACTGCCTCTTTGGGAGTTTTTGATCCACGAATGATGTGCACCACTTCATCAATGTTGTCGCAGGCAATGATGAGTGCTTTGAGGATGTGGGCTCTTTCTTCAGCTTTTTTTAGTTCCCAGTTAGTGCGTCGTATTGTTACATCATGTCGGTGCTCAATGAAATACTTTATGCAATCTTTGAGTGTGAGGAGTCTTGGCCTTCCTTTAACGAGTGCGATGCAATTCACTGAGAATGAGCTTTGCATGGCAGTCATCTTGAAGAGTTTGTTCAGGATGACACTTGCATTGGCATCTTTTCTTACATCAACAACAATGCGCATACCTTGACGGCCTGACTCATCATTCACGTAAGTGATGCCTTCTATTTTCTTTTCTCCTGCAAGTTCTGATATATACTTAACCAGCTCGGCCTTGTTTACTCCGTAGGGTATTTCAGTTACTACAATTTTGTCGTGAGTGTCTCCACTTTCTATTTCTGCCTTAGCACGCATGATGATGCGTCCTTTTCCAGTCTCATAGGCATCACGCACTCCTTGTATTCCATAGATGTAAGCTCCTGTTGGGAAGTCAGGTGCTTTAATGTATTGCATCAATCCGTCTGTATCAATGTCAGGATTGTCAATATAGGCACAGCATCCGTCTATCACTTCTCCCAGATTGTGGGTTGGAATGTTTGTGGCCATACCTACAGCGATGCCATTTCCTCCATTTACCAGCAGGTTGGGCACTTTTGTGGGCATTACTGTTGGTTCTTGCAGAGAGTCATCAAAGTTGTTGGCCATGTCAACGGTGTCTTTCTCCAAGTCGTCCATCACATGCTCTCCCATTTTAGAGAGTCTGCATTCAGTGTAACGCATGGCAGCAGCAGAGTCTCCATCTACTGACCCAAAGTTTCCTTGTCCGTCGACGAGTGTGTATCTCATGTTCCACTCTTGTCCCATTCTGACCAGAGCTCCATAGATAGAGCTGTCTCCATGTGGGTGATACTTACCGAGCACTTCACCTACAACTCTTGCACACTTTTTGTATGGTTTGTCGCTGGTGTTTCCAATTCCCAACATTCCATAGAGGATGCGTCGGTGAACAGGTTTGAATCCATCTCTCACGTCAGGCAGTGCTCTGGCCACAATTACTGACATGGAGTAGTCGATGTAGGATGATTTCATCTCCTCCTCGATGTTCACCTTGATAATTCTGTCGAAATCTACAGTATTGTCCATTTATCTGTTTTTGTTATGTTCTTATGTTCTAATCGCAGCTTTCCCTTTCGGGTCAAAAAGTTGATTTTAGCCACTTTTCAGGCCCTACATTGAGTTTTGCGCTGTTTTCAAGCCCCAAAATTACTTATTTTTCATGACACAGCCAAAGTTTCTCACATTATTTAACGCTGGTTGCTGCTTATTCTATCACTAATTTGCATGAGCGTGCTTTTTCTCCTGCTTTCCATGCAACTATATATGTGCCATTGCTGAGTGCGGCAGTGGAGAATCCTTCAGCAGCATTGAATGTGGCAATGAGTGATCCGCTGGTGTTATAGATGCGGCAGGTGAAGGTGAGCAGTTCTGGAGTTTGAGAGCCAAAGTGGAGTCTTCTTCCATTTTTGTCATAAGCCAGTGCATATTGTTGTGGCTCTGGGCTGTTTATCTCTGTGCTTCTGCGTTGACGGCTCTTGGTGAATGTCCATTGTCTGTTTGTGCTGGTTTGGTTGCGTGAGTCATTGGTGTAGCTCAATATGTGAGTGCCATTGGCAGAGCTGCCTCCTGAGAGGTTGGCACAATGGTCAGTGTATCGGTTGATGATGTTGAACTTGTCAGTATCTCCCACTCTGTTGATGGTCCAGTGCTGGCGTTCATCTGATGTATTTGCTTCAGCCACTTCAAGAGGTCTTCCTGTTCCAGTGGTTGCATCGCTGTAACCCATTGTTGGGTCATTGAGAGCCAGTCCACTTTCGTTGTATATCATCCAATAGTCGTCTTGCTTCTGAAATCTCCAGTTTTGGGTTTCATAGGTGCTGTTTCGTTGCCATCCACATATCATTGAGGCAGATGCTGGCTGCTGGTTTTCTATGTCTATCACAGTGCCAGTGCCTGCGTTGGATATGTAATAATAGTAATTGGTGTCGGGGCTGAATGGTCCGTTTGTGTCCTCCTCTTCTTCATCCTCCTCTTCTTCCAGTCGGCTTTTGAATGTTTTGGTGAGATAAGGCAGATGGGTTTTGCAGAAGCTTGTCAGGTCGTTGACATATTGAGTGTAAGATGAGTATATCACTCTTTCGTGATATGCTCTTGTGCTGATGCCCCATTTCTCATAGTTCAGTTGTTGCGACTCATCAAGCAGTCGGCTGAGTGAGTCTATTTTTTCCACTACATATCCCAGCAGGTTCTGCTTCATCAGCTGTACATATCTGTTGTATACGGCTTGTTTGAACCATTTGTCTTTCCACATCTGTTCTATCCATGTGCGGCAGCCTGTGTCTGTGCCATAGCCCACATCTGCCATAAGACTTTCGCTGGTGTCTCCTTTTCTGGTGTCATTGCCGTATGCTATGTCATAGTCCCAGAGTGGTCCCCAGTAGAGTTTTTCATCATCGCGGTCTTTATAGAAGTATGAGCTGTAGAATCCGTCGATGTTGGCACTCACTTCTGTGCATATATACCAGTCAATGAGCGACATGGTGTCAACGAGTGGTCTGTAGCCTTCTTCTGGGTCTTTGAATGATGAGCTGAAGAGCTTGTCCTCAAAGTTTTGCACTACTGAGCGTATGTAGGAGTATTGTGATGACTGTATTACATCGTCGTCGGGATAGTGGATATTTACTGGCACTTTTTGCTTTGATGTCTTAAATCCAGACACTCCAGGGGTATAGTCAGCAAATCCGTCCACTTCAAGCAGATATCCTCCAGTGATGTTTGATGAGTCGGTGAGTTCTTCATCCTGCTCTTCTATATCGACTCTCTTTTTCCTCACCTCCATTTGGTCGCTTATCTGATAGGTGCCTTGATAGGTGCCATTGAGCACTAAGTCAACAAACTTGTGTGCTGGATTGAATTTCAGCGAGGTGAACTCTCCTATTGCTGATGTCAGTGCATTGCGCATCAGAGTTTTGTCTGCTGCATTGGCCAGCAGAGTCCAGCTTTTGGCTTTGGCAAATCCTTTTCCAAGAAATTTCTCTTTTTGGTTGAACTTTATTCTGTACGACTTTTTGGTCATGCTGTTCCAAGTGGAGTTGCCTCTTCCTCTTATTTTGAGTGAGTCGTACTGTGTCAGTGTGCCTTGCTCGTCAACATATCTCAGTGTGGCATAGATATAATTGCTTTTGCTGATGATTTTTTGGCTGTTTTCTGTGTCGATATAGATGCAGGGCAGATTGTTCTTCAGTGTATAATCGGTGGCACTGGCTATGGTTATAGTCAGCAGGGTGATGATGGTGAGGTATAGTCTTTTCATTTGTTTGTATCTATGGTTGTCAATATTCCAAGAGTATTCTCACTATTCGGTCGGCAGTTCTCCCATCCCATCTGTCGGGCAGAGCTGCTGGTTTCCATTCTCCTGTGAGCATCTGTTGCAGAGCTGTGGCCAGCTGCTGTGGGTCTTCTCCTACCAGCAGGTTGGTGCCAGTGGTTACAGTCTCAGGGTGCTCTGTATAGCTGTTTAGGGTGATGCATGGTATGCCGTTGAATGTGGCTTCTTCTGCTACATTTCCGCTGTCGGTGATTATTCCTTTGGCATTTGATGTGAGCCATCCAAACTCCAGATAGCTGAGAGGTCCTGCCGACTTGATGGTTGGGGCCATTCTTTCCACCATCTCTCTTGCCTTTCCTCTTAGTGGGGCATAGATGGGGGTGGGGCCTGCCTCTCTTACTATTGTGTCGAGGAGTGGTTTCAGATGGGTTTCATCAGAGAGAAGGGCTTTGCGGTTGAGGGTGAATACGAGATAGCTGCTGTCCTGCTGCAACCATTGTGGCCTGATGAATCTTTTTTTATTCTGCCGCAGGGTGTCCATCAGGATGTTTCCCACTGTATATACTTTAGAGAGTTCAGCCCCTTCGCGGCTGACTGTGGCACTGCTTGGTGTTCCAGCTGTAAAGAGTATGTCAGAGAGTCCGTCTATCACCAGACGGTTGATTTCTTTAGGCATCTTTATGTCGAATGACCTTGTGCCAGCAACCAGATGGGCCAGAGTGAGCCCTTCCTTCTTGGCTACTATTGCAGCAGCCATTGTTGAGGCGAGGTCGTCTACCACTATCACTACATTGGTGGCATGTTGTTTCAGATAGTTTTCAAACTCCTGCATCACTCTGCCTGTCAGCTCATTGAGGCTTTCACAGTCGACTCCCAAATAGACGTTGGGCCTGTCTATCTGAAGGTCGCTGAAGAGAGAGTCTTCCAGTGTAGGGTCGTCTTCTCTGCCTGCATAAACCACCGTATAGTCTGTCTCATTGTTTTGCTGCATGGCATTGATGAGTGGGGCCACTTTCATGAAGTTGGGCCTGGCTCCCACAAAGATGCATATATGTTTCATTGCCGTTTTAATCTTTAAACAAATCTTTTATGCCTCCTATTGATCCCAAGAGATTGGTGGCTTCGTATGGCAGGTATACAGTCTTGGTGCGGTCTCCCTCTGCCACTTCTTGCAGCATGGCTATATATTTCTGTGCCAAGAGATAGTTGGCTGGATTGGTGCTTTGTCCCACTGCATCAGTGATTTTCTGTATTGCCACTGCCTCAGCCTCAGCCTTTCTTATTCTGGCTTCTGCCTCTCCCTCTGCATTGAGTATGGCCATTTGCTTGTCAGCCTCAGCGCGGTTGATGGTGGCAGTCTTCTCTCCTTCCGACTTCAGTATCTCTGCTGCCTTTTCTCCCTCACTGGTGAGTATCATGGCTCTCTTGTTGCGTTCTGCCTGCATCTGTTTCTCCATTGCCTGCAGCACACTTTCTGGAGGGGTGATGTCTTGCAGCTCTACACGGTTAACCTTTATTCCCCACTTGTTGGTTGCATCGTCAAGCACTGACCTAAGTTTAGTATTTATAGTATCACGCGATGTGAGAGTCTCATCCAGCTCCAGCTCTCCTATTATGTTTCTGAGGGTGGTCTGGGTGAGTTTCTCTATTGCGTAGGGCAGGTTTTCTATCTCATATACAGCTTTGAATGGGTCGACAATCTGGAAATAGAGCAGCGCATTGATTTCAGTCTGAACATTGTCTTTGGTGATAACGTTCTGCTTGTCAAAGTCATACACCTGCTCTCTGAGGTCGATGCTGTTGGAGTAGCGGTATCTTCCTCTCTCCATAGTAACTATCACTTTGGCATTGTCGATGAAGGGGATAATCAGATTGATGCCAGGCTTCAGAGTGGCATAATATTTGCCAAGTCGTTCTATTATCTTTGTTTCCGACTGTGGGATTATCACTATGGCCTTCTTTGCAAAGATAAGGGCCAGGATGATGATTGCTATCAGTACGTAAAGCATAGTTGCGGTTCTCCTTTTATTATTATATTATTATTGTTTGCTTATACGGTTTCTACTTTCAATATGATGCTTTCGCGGTCTCTGACTGCCACTTTCTCCCCCACTTCCACAGATGAGCCATCAGTGGTTTCTGCCTTCCAGTCATCACCGTCTATTGCCACTCTGCCATATCCACCAGCCTCTATTCGCTGAGATACTGTCCCCACTCTTCCTATCAGTGCATCAGCATTGGAGGGGCGCTCCTCTCCATCCCTGTTTTTATGGAGATATTTTATTACAAATGGTCTTACAAGCATAATAGACAACAGCGAGAAGATGGCAAAGGCAGCCAGCTGGGCATAAAGCCCTCCTCCCATTAGTGATGCTGTCATGGCTGCAAGGGCTCCCACTGAGAAGCAGAGCACATAGAAGGTTGAGGTGAGCAGCTCTGCCACAAGCAGCAGTATGGCCACAGCTCCCCAACATTGCCACACATTGGCTGCAAAGAAATCGGCGACAGTCATTACCATATTATATATATATTGTTACATTTTACTCCTTACTGCCATTCCACGACTTGTTGTTATACTGCTTCAGCACATTGTTCAGCAGCTCAGCCAGCTGGTTGGAACTTTGTTCAATAGTCTTGGCTATTTCAGCCTTTTCACTCTCCGACAGCTCATCATGCTTCTCAACCAGCAACTGAGAAAAACCACTTATCTGATGCAATGGAGTGCGTATCTCATGGCTCATCTCTCTGATAAACTGGTTTTTTGCATCGCGCTCGGCTTTCAGAAACTTTGCCTGCCTCTTCTGATGAGCATTTCTCCACAACAGCACCATCAGCAGCGTGCCCATCAGCAGCAAGGCTATAATGCAATACATCTTTATGCTCATTGCCCTCATCTGCTGATTGTCCTTAGAGAGCTTCTGCTCTTTCAGACGCTGAGTGAACTGCCCCATATCCAATGCAGCAAAAGAGGCACTTATAGAGTCGGCATACAAGTCAAGCTCTCTTCTGGCCTGATAGGCTTCCTTGTATTTCTTTTGACTCAGCCAATAGGCAGGCATTATCTGCTTCTGCCTCTTCTGGCTCATCTCTGATATATCTTTCAGCGACTCACTATGCCGCCCTTTCTCCCACTGCTGACATATAGATACATAATGCCACATCTCCCCCACCTCATCATCAAGCATATAAGCCTTGCTCTTAGTGACATTGCACAGACTGTCAACCTCCTTCATCCTTCCCTCCATCGTAGCAATAAAGGCTTGCAGCACATCAAAAGCAGCCAGCACATTAGGTTTCGACGCATACTTCCTGCCCTCACTGCAACTCTTTCTGGCCTGCTGAAGCTTTCCCTCCATTGCCTCGCATACACCTATATTATAATAGCAGGCAAAGAGAGTGTTGGAGCCACTGCGCTTGGCAAAGTCCAGCTCCTGATAATAGCACTGCAAAGCCTGAGCATAAGCCAGCCTGGCCTTGTTGAGAGTGCCTTTCATGCGAAAAGCCCCCTGCTGCCCATACTCACTGCCATCCATCACCGCCTGCTCATACATGTCGTTAGTGAGATTGTTGGCCTCAAGATATTTTCCCTCCTTGCTGTATTCAAGAATGCCGTAAATCCATACATGATAATAATCATCCAAGCACCCTTTCTCTCTGAGCCACTGCATGATAGGCCTCACCATGTCTTGATATTCATCGGCAGTGCATCTGGTGAGTTCATACTTCGCCTCAATCACCTTAGCCTTAGCCTGATATTTCAGGTTGTCCCTCTTTACGGCCTCGCTGAACAGCTGTCTGGCTTTCTCAAGTCCAGAGGCAGAGTCAAGATGGGTATATGCAATGTCAGTCAATGTCTGCAATTCATTATCCTGCTGTGCCACTGCCTTTTGCAGCACAACAATCATCATCAGCATCATTATCGCGACCTTCAGCCTTCTCATCTTTTTCTTCTATATCTCTGCAAATTTAATTCAAAAAAACCGAACCGCCAAATAAGTTCCTCAGTTTTTTAGTTTTTTTGAGTTATTGAGCCTCGCTTATCTCCCAGAGGGGCTGCCGAAAAATGTTACTTTTGATAATTTTGTTACTTCTCTCATCTTTTTATTTAGACAGGATTTACAAGATTTCCTCTTCTTGTCAATCTTGTTAATCCTGTCTAAAATAAACGCTCAACAATCCTCACACATTAGTAGTGTTCTCGTTCTTGGGAAGCTCTTTGGCAGTGGAGCCAGCAGTCATCCAGCACTTGCGGCGATACACTCCTTGAGAGTCCTT
>Ga0181612_107708_pt1 | contig 14396 bp, 10 predicted proteins | sample HoacroProtozoa21_FD_119630 | JGI IMG/M metagenome (GOLD analysis project Ga0181612, IMG submission 119630) | Hoatzin crop microbial communities from Cojedes, Venezuel. Combined Assembly of Gp0051906, Gp0051904, Gp0051908 | reverse complement strand
TCCAGGGATGGTGACTCCACCACTTCCTTTGTGTAGTCATTTGATCATGATGGAGAGGAGCTTAAGCCAGAGGATGTGCTAAGCCCTTACCTATCTTCCCTAAAAAAACCTGCCAGCCCCAAGACCACCTTTCTATTACTACTCCTATGAGCATCCAAGCTGGCTAGCTTAATGACTGAACACCTGTACCTGATGAAACAACCAGGCCTCATTTTGTAGGAAAGGACAGGTCAATCTAAGAATTCCAGGCACAGCAGTGAGACCCCCATTGATTTCCTCTCAACATTACATGCCATTTGAAAAACATAAGGCAGCCCTACATTTGATAATTGAAGATGGACAGAAAGAAAAAGAAGAGACCTAACCAACATAAGAGAAGTAAGTCCTTTCCTTGTCCTGCAAAGTTACAGAGGATAACATCAGCTTTCCTATAACCCTACAAGTATATATCTTCATACCCTGTGGAGGGACACTGTGGGGAGAGGCAGGGTGGTGGCTGGGAACAGATGGGACAGACACATAGGACATATGTTTGACTTCAGCCAATCCAGACAGCAAGTAGTAATTATGGCAGCATTTGTGGCTAAATGAAAATTGGCAAGGGAAATGAAAACTAGGCACAGTTCCCATCCAGAAGAGGGGGAAGAGAAAAAGAAAAATACTTCCCTTGTTAAATCCTCCTGTCTAGATGTTTTTCTTTTCTGAAGACTGTTTGACTACCTCCTCAAAGTTGAGAAACTCCTGCAAAACTATGAAATCAGCCAATGACTACCTTTCCTGAAGTGCTCAACAACGGCTTGCCAAATCTTGGTGTCACCGTTTGATTCAGCATAGCAGATAAAGCCTAAAATTAAATGTCTGGTATCCCAATCTTGTTAGTGAAGATATGCTTTTCATATCTCATTTATTTCCATGTTACTTACCAATAAAGCAATGTCAGCTCAGGACAAGTTGATGCCCAGAGGGCTTGGCCCACTCAATCGTACTTGGCTGCAACACTTTAAAATTAGTGTAAGTGGCCTCCAACTACGGCCTGCTGCAGGGCAAGCACCTCACACAGCTAATTACTGAGCAGCTGATCTGCAGTAGCTTTTTTACATCGCTGCCTGTTTGCAGACAGCCACAGTTCACAGTGAGACCAAGTCAAGATCACTTCCCCCTTTACATCCTCTGTGTGTGGCATGGGAAGAGAGTTGTATTAGGTTCTGTATTAGAACAGCATGTCTGTAACTTCTGCATCAGGGACTGGCTTGTAACTCCGACACCTTCCTTCTCCATATGTGGAATAGCTCCAGTTTAACTAGAGGACATACTGCTCCAGGGAGATTTGGTGTGGAGGGACCTATGCAGGTTGGTGGGACATGCAAGACAAAGGAGATGGCAGGGTTACAGCAGGATTCAATGTATCCATGACACAAGCTCTTGGGAGAGGTAACAGAACTTTAAACTCTTCAAGAGACCACTTTGCTCTCAGTCAAATTTGCTGTCTGACTTTTTCACCTCACAAAACTCCTGAGCATTAGGCCTATGACTGCTGTTTAGTTTTAGATTTCCCCATGCCCTTATTCTAATACACTTTACTATCCCAACAAGAAGGTGTGAAGTACTTCCAGATTCTATGCCATCCACATGAAGTGGTGGGAGAACACAGTTTCAGGGGACAACAGTTAGATGAAGACTCCCTCAGCCTTACAAAGAATCAGAATCACCTGACTGAAAACCAAGAATAACATTAATTAGGTGCTTTACATGTCATGTCCTATAGACAAATACAGCCAAAAATCCTTTGGGCGTGATGCTTCGAATTGTAAGGCTATACTAGAAACCGCTTAACTAAGGCCTTTGTGTTAGGAAAAGCAGCTTTGTCTAGATAGATCTGAAGTAGTCTTTCTTTTACACGTTTCATCACAAAGAAGGAAGAAGAGAGAAAGAATAACAACATTGTATTTCAAAGCCAACAAGGTATGTAACAAGCCCACTGGGAAATAAATGCTGTGTAATTGCTATTTATTTCACACAGACTATCACAAGACACTTTATGATCACATACACAGTAGGGTTCATGAAATCTTAGTATAAAAGTATTACTTGCAATGTGGTTTCAGATTTACTTTATTCAAAGAGACTGAACTTTTTCCTACTTCTCTATGGAGGCAGCAAGAAGCCCAGTAACAGAATGCTTCTCTTTGCAAACAACCTATGCTCTTGCAAGCCATCCTGCTGACCTGAACAGACTTCCTCCAGGCAACTTAAGTGGGCAAGCTACATGTGACCAGGAGACAGTAACTTCCATCCAGCATGAGTTTCTCTGAGAAGTATCTTAAGTTGTCACTAAAAACTGCACCTAAGACAAGGTAACAATGAAAATTTCAGGCAGGGTATGGAAGAAAAAAAACCCCTAAAACACAAAAAAATCCCACAAAACCAAACCACCCTGAAACATTTACTTGTTCCTGATTTTCCTCAGATGGTTGAGAACAGTTGTAACTAGACCAAAAGAAGCACCTCCAGCGTCTCCTCAGGTGGTAGCCAAAACCTCCTTCTTATACTGCCAATACAAAGAAATAAGGGATGTTGATAAATTAAGGTCAAATTTTGTCAAGACTGAATTCAGGAATTCCTCCTGTCAGTATATGCAATACGTTGAGTTCAAGTATATGCAATGTAAGAGTGCAGTATATGCAATATAAGAGTGGAGTCAGACACAAGGACTGGGCCCACTGTGCTTATGCCAAAGCACTGTGCCACCTCAGTGTAACAGAGGAAAGAACTACATTGAGAACTGACATATCAAGAAGGAAGGGACACGGTTCTGCTATTAAAAAAAAAAAACAGACGTAGAAAGAATTGAAACAGAGGACTTCAGTAGTGGGAGACAGAAGCACTGAAGACATAAAACACACAAACTGTAACACATGTGAAACAGAGAACAAGAAGAGTTGCAAACATGGAGTTAAGGAAGGTCCCTTGTTAATCCAGCAAGCGTAAGTAAGAACCCATGCCAACCTGAATGACACTGACCATCTCAGATTCCTATTTGTGAAATATGACTTTGGTACAAGGGTTGGAAATTTTTGCCTAGAGAATAGATGTCTGGTCTGTTCAGCCTCTTGGGAGAAAGATAATGAGTTACTTCAAACTTCTGTCTCCAAGTAACTGGCATACTCAGGGAAGCCTTGAGAAGCTGGACATTCCTTCCACTGAGCAGACTGATAGGCTTCAAAGCATATTTAACTATAAGCTGTGTTACTATAGGGTGGAAAATATTAATCAGCTCTAGCCATCTAGGGAGACTGTGGTTATCGTTAAGAATATGTGGGACACTCATACAAGAATTCTTTTCCCCTGCCCACTGGACAAGCTCTCTCATCTAGTTTATCTGTTCCAACCGCGTGCTTTTGAAAAAAAGCTAGACTAAATGAATACTTTCAACTAGAGTTAAGGTAAACACTCCACTGGAACTTTGCCCTAATCAATAGTAGCAATGTTCATGTCACATGAGAGTCAGAGGATAGAATATGGTGCTTACTGAAGTCAGCAAATAAGCTAATTATACTTAGGCTGCCTGAAGAAGTGGACAAGTGAGGTCTGGTCCACCCACATATTAATGCAATCATCATTATTCTTATCCCTTGTTTGCTTTGTGCTTATATTATAACACTTGTCACAAACGGAGGGTGCTACTGACCCCGTGTGGAAGAAATACTCAGACATTTCAGCATGCACAAGCGTCACTTGGGAAGTCAGCTCAGATTTCAGTTTGTCTACCCATCTCCCTCAGATTTCTTTTTAAGGAAAATTCACTGAAACTGTGTTATAGTGTTGCAAGGGGTCAGTATAGTCTCCCAAGTGTCTTTTCCTGATTTTAGGCAATTTCATAGAAATTAAGGTTTTTATTAACTTCTTTCAAGGCAGTCAAATAAGCACCAACAAATTCTAACTGTAAGAAATAGAATTCGCACTAAATTTCCTATAACTTCAAGTCTTGCTTTGTTACAGGATAAAACTTATACATTACCAGCTGGCACAGTTCTTGATTTCCAATGTAATTTAAACTATTTCAATCCATCATAGCATCACTCTCTAAAGACTGCTTTTTGAAAAAGAACTTCTTACCTCCTGGAGAGCCTGGACTTACTATGCTTATTGCTGCAAAAGGAACAAAGTATTTAAATCCCTGAAGTACTTCTCAGCCAAAACCTTTTCATAAGTATCAAGAACAGCTGACAGGCTTCATTCTTCAAACTAAAAGCTTTCCACTGCATGCTACTTTGTTGACTTGAACAGGGCTGCACAAAGCACAAGAACAAGGTCTTCAACGATACTGTTTCTGCCTAACTGAAATTGCCTTTCCATATGGTGGAAAACAAAGTCTGAAATGGAAGGCAATTGCTTTTTATTCAAATACTGCTGCTAATTTTTCTTCCCTAAATAAAACAATGTCCCCATGAAGAACTACCCTCTGCATTCAAATGTCAAATCCAAAGGAAATCTCCATGGAGTCTCATCATCCCTGCTGCAAACACATGGCTGCATACTGGATACAGCTGGAATTAGAACAACAAAGTGCATTACACAGATTAATTATATTATACAATATTTGTATTATAAAGTATTATATTAATTATATTGTATAGTATGAAGCAGCCTTCTCAGAATCCAAAAACATCAGCATGAAACACCAGCAAAACCAGCAGCTTTTACTGTGACCAACTTTAGGGGCTGAAACCCTAGAGAACACAGAGACCAAGTCTTCAAACCTATGCCAGTGCTGTTCCCATCACCTTCAATGAACAGGTATGGAGAAGCATATGCACGGCTTGTAAGTCCCAAACCAAAGAACAAGCGGCTATTTAAAATGTATTTTGACAATTTCACCAATTGTTTTCAAATAAAAGGTTTTAAAATAAAAGATATCTGAAAATCTTATGTTTTCATATAGACTGTCACATAAACCAAAGTTCAAGAAATCTTGAAAAATGAAAACAAAGACAGCAATAAACCTTTTATTCTGTCAATTCATTTTTCACCTGTACACTATGATAAATTAAACCACTAAGCCATTAAAGTCTGGTTGGTTTTGTTGCCTTTCATTACATACAGATGCATTTTTGAATGCATCCATGAACTTGAATCCTAAAAGTATAAACTATGATGCAGCAACTGTTGTCTCAGAACATGGGAGTTACTGTATCTGACAGCAGATTTTTAAATGATCACATTCATGTAGCCAGATCTGTAAAGGCCAGGTGTAAGTAAACCCAGAGTCTAACACAAACTTAACAGCAGCTCTAATGAGTATTATGAACTGCATATTTACAGAAAATTTTGCACGTATGCCATAGATAAAAATTTTAAATCAACCTTTTTGTTGTTACAACATAATCCACTCTTCATACTTCTACTGTGCCACTTAAACAGTATTTGAGTATCTGGGAGATTCAAAGGCACATAGCATTTCTGATGTTGCTACAAACTCACTCTTCAGGGATACATCATAAGGAACCACAATTTTGAAGTCTGGATCACAAACTTTTTCAATAAATAAAGTCTGGTGCGCTTTTAAACACTGTATGTCAACAATTAATGGAGTTGCCAAACATTTGTTCAGGTATACAATTTTCTAATTCTGTGGTGACATCTAACATCATCACAACTGAGGAGGAGGAAGTCAAATGAGGCACAACTCCCTTCCCAACGATGTGTGCACAAAAAATCAGTGTTAATTCAGCCCAATTACACTTTTAAATCAAAGCTTTGAAAAAGTCAGTATACATCTTATATAACAAGTTTTATTAACCATACAGTACATTAGCATTTCCTCTGAAAAGCTTAGACCTTGCTAAGCAGTTTTAATGAAAGCAATAGTATAATGCTATCTGCATACAGAAATCCACTACATTCACACAGACAACCTTAAATTTCTCCAATAAACAGGCATGTCAAAATCTACAATTTACTGAAAACACAAAGTTGGTTTTAACAAAAGCAAAAATGTTCCTGTGGTTCAGTAAAACCTGTTTTCTAACGTGAATAGGTTTTGCATACATAAAGACACTAAGCTTGGGACAAAAAAAAAGTATTTCCTAGAAGTGCACAATGAGACTTCAATTTTTGTAGGTATGAAATGGCACGCAAACATACAGATTTGTTGTCGATTATTTCTCTCTCTCTTATAAAAGATTTACCGGGCCACAGTAAAGCAGGTATTCTTACATTTGTTCTTACAATGACCTCTCCCCTCACACTAAAAATGTCACATATAGAACATTTTATCAGCTGTCTTTGCCACAAATGTGTCTTCTGTAAATTTGAATACTATGCCCTTCAGACCCCCATGACTGGTGCAACAATCAAACAACTTTCAGAAAGCTTAACAATACCTAAATTTGCCGGTTTTCCTTTACAGAAAGTATATACAAGTTTATAAATCCACGGCAGGGGTATTACAATTATATTAACATCAACTCATTAACTGGATTCAAAAGATACTTTCATTCTGTAAGGACTCTATGGCTGCTGCCCATTCCCATCAAGGCACTGTACAGTCATTAAATCTCTACTATTCTCCAAGATGCACTGAAGAACATTGTGAACATGTTTAAGTTGTTAAAAAGCCCTGAGTCAGAACTTTCATATTTACCACAGGCTTAGCTATAAAAACGGCACATGCTAAAACTTCTGTGGATAACAGTTTTGCTTTGTCAACACAAACAAGTTATGAAATGCATAAAAAGACAATAGTATGAATTCCAGCAACTTACGCAAGAATGATATGCAATGTACATTGCGGCAAATCACAGACTTCCATTGTATGTAATTTATACAGTCAGTAAAAAACCTCCACGATGTGTTCAGACATCAAAACTGATGAAGCAAAACAAACCTGATGTGTTCCCCATCCCTTCCCAAAGACAAAGAACAACTACAGAATAATTCAGTACTTTGACAGAAAGGAGGTAGCACTGCTAAAAGTTAGGCTGTAGTGTTGTTGGGGTTTTTTTAAGTGAAAACTTGACCCATGCAGCACAAAGAAAAGGATAGGCTCCTCGGTTCATCAGCTGCTACTGGAAGAGTAAAATTAAGTTTCTGATATTTAATTGTGTAGAGGAAGCTTAGACTGCTAGCTCAAAGCAGCTTCTTCAAACAACTTAGTGTTTACACAAACTGGAATTAATACTGCTAAAATAATTAGGCATACATAAAACTTCACTCTAGAAAATATCCACACAATAAGTACTTAGATTATTTTTAAAAGACCATTTCACATCTTTAAAAGAAGCTAAAATATCGATTTTAAGACTATGCTAACAAGGCACAAGTACTTGTGCAAATCTGCTATATCCTCACCCAGACCAAGTCAAGCACACCACCTCCTAATCAATCTTTCCCATTTACAAAGTAACTTGTTTATCCTCTTGCCATTGTAACTTTCAGCATCCACTCCAGCAAAAACAGATTCCTCCAAATCCCAAAATACAAGTACACAGTATTTCAACAAATGGAAAAACAGGTAATACCCCAAATTTTGCGAAGTGCCACATGAGCTGGGGATGTAGCAAGTGACAGACATTAGGTCTGGGGGGAAAAAGTCAAATACAGTTATAAAGAAGTTAACAAGCTACAACTTTTTAGCATATTCTGTTAGCCTCCTAGGTTGTCTTTAAATCATTGTGTACTGATGCGACTGTTTATGTATTTTAAATGGAAAAAGTGAAAAGTACTTTACTTAAACATCTGAGCATACCTCACATCTGAACAATATATATTATTAGGTGCCTTCTTGCTTGTTTCAGAAACAAACACGTATTTAATTCAATTTAATTTCAAAACTGCTATTAAATACTGGGGGATAATCATAATAAACAAAGCTTGCAACTCTCACATTTTACAATTTTACAGCATATTAGAGATAAATTCCTTACTGATTTTTGTCTCATTTTCACTTTGCTCCCTAGTAACAGTGACGATAATGAGATTTACACTTTCATCTTCTGTTGAAGACGGAGGCACAATGACATATCCTCAATTCTCCTACATGTTATGATCCCCTTTGGTCTCCAACTGAGCTTCTGTTTTTCATGCTTCAACTATTTAAGTGTTATCCAATTAAGTATTTGCACTCTGTACATGTTGCATGGATGATACCAGACTAAACTCTGTGAATGAACTTCCTAGCTTCCTCAACAACACCAGTTCACCTTCTCCATCAGAATCTAGAAACAGTGTCTGAATCTAAGTATCTATTTCCATAAATGACCCTGGATTTGCAAACTTTTTTCCTCATTGAAGTTTTTTGAAAGGCAAACACCATGTAGCCTTCCCAATACAAGATACAGCTCTTTCACCTGTTAATATGCAGCCCATGTTAATAATTCAAGCGCATTGGTTAGCTTTCCTAGTTTTTCTAATTCAGCCGTTTCTCGTGGCACCGTGATAGCACTGAGCTGACATACTTTAATTTGAATTGGCACACAACATTGCCGAATGAGTTCAACCACAAACTTGTAAGCAGTCACATACATCTGATGTGACTACTGTATAGAAGACTGCAGCTGCTCCTATAGCGATGCCTTCAGTCATTGTCTCTATTTCCATAGGACTGTGCTGGCATCCAAGTATTGAGTGTTCTTACAGCTGCTCTGTCAAAAAGTACAAGCCTAACAGAGCACTTACCTATCTATGCAACAATTATGTGCCCCCTGCAGACAAGGAGTATTTAACATTCAACTCCAGTTGCCCTCCCAGGATGCTTCAGATCAGTTCTTACTCAGCTGAATTATTCAACTGATGCTAAGCCGGAATACTTTCAAGTAATTCTGGCTTGTTCCAGTGAAAAAGAATTAGGAAAATGCCAACTACTACATTGAAGTTTCAGTTTTGAGCTGCATTACCAAGAAGAAATCCACCCTGCCTTTGTGCTGACAATAGTTTATAGAGGTCCCCCTGAAGAATAAATAGGACACAACATTCAAAACATGTCTACCAGAGCCAGAGGAAACCTGATGCATTACAGGCTAAAACTCAGAATGGATTGTCAAACGGCACATCCTATTATAAATTATTTTTAGACGAAGACTGACAGGAAACTGAAGCCTACTATAGAAAGCTCAGCTGTCAAACACACTACAAAAAAAAAAAAAAAAATCAGACTAAGTGACATGCATATTGGCCAAATGGAAATTGCAGTGAACACTCAGGTGCACCGAGAGCTTAGGTGGAGATGGAGTAAATGCTGAACTGAAAAAAAAGCCTTATATCAAAAACCTTCCAAAGTTCTTTGAAATTTTGGTATTTTAGAATAGGGACCCAAGAAGCAAGAAACGGGAGGGCTATTTCATTTGGTCAAGAAGACAGATATACAGATCATTCGAGAACAAATGACTACTAGTACACAAATTAAAACAGACTACCATATTGACTCCAGATTAAGATTGTGTCCAATGAAAAATTACTGAAAAGAATGATGAACATCTGCCAATTCCGGATCAGGATTAAAGATGGCTATAGAAAGGCTGTGTATTACATCACTTCGCCATGTTAAAAGCCACTCTACATATATTTTTCCAATGTAACACTGTAGTTGTTTCCTAGAAAACTCTACTCAGTGTTTAAACCTCACAGGTTAAAAGATCAACTATCTTCACGGCTTACTAGTAACATTCTTCTGAGACTTTTGCCAATGTTTGCACAATTCAGGTATATCACCAGTCTAGATTGATTTATCTGAAGAGATAATTTTATGCCTTTATCCTTCCTTGGATCTTCCCCTGAACTATCTCTTTTTCCACTTTTTTGACATGCAATGAGAACTAAATGAGAAATTAATCTTAGCGGCAAGCAAGGCATCTAAGTGACTCCAGCATGAATTTCTTTATTGTTCTGCAAGAGCACATCCAAACGAAGTCTGCACAACGGCAAAGGGCTACATAAACCATGCACTCAGAGAGTTGCCGAATCACTTAGGAGTAAGCACATATTCCTTTTAGCTACAAGAGATCCTTAAATCAGCACGCTTTCTTCCATCCAAAAAGACAGAAGGATGTACTTGTTATCAAATTGTTAATAGTTTGCAGTTCCTGACAAGTAGCTTTTTCGCAGTCAGAAACACCTCTGCTCCTTCAGTGACAGCTAACTCCTTCAGCCAACTTCAACTCACCTAGGCATGGCTCACAAAATTCACTGCTCTGTCAGCAATATCTTCATTTGCAGTATTACCCAGTAATGTTCACAGGTAAGTTCTGGTTGTTAACACTCAACTTAGATGAATAAGCAATATTAAATCTTCCCTTTTGCTGTTGACACTGTTTGCCTGGAGACAACAAAATTAATTTAAGAGAGGAAATCTTGCAAAAATTGCTATTTTTTCCTAATTTGTATACCCAGAATTCTAACATAGCCCCACATATACATATGTATATATATATGTTCCTCCACAACTGACCAAATTCATTCATCTCAAATGGATGACCCATTGCTTGAATGTTTTCCTTTCCAAGTTAAAAGCAATTCCATACAAAATTAAGTGCCTGGCAGAATTAAGAAATCCACTTTTTAAGTTAGCTTGAACCTGTTACACTAAAGTGCAGTTTTGGGAACATAATGTTTCTAAACTAGGCTTTGTCTTATTACTGTTTCCTTCCCAGCAACAAAGGGTGTTACAAAGTTAGAATTACCTTAACATCATATTTTGAAGCCTGACCTTATGGGAATAGTGTATTTATTACTACTTTGTATACACTTTGTATTGATTTTGAATTATTGTACCTTTTAAGGCAGAAATTATAGCGAATCATAACTGTCACAGGAAATTTCAACATTCTCCAGAAAAGCATAAACAAAAAAAATCCAAAATATTTATATTTTATATTAACTGATAATATAAAAAAAACCCCTTACATCACTGGACACCTGATACATAGATTAAAAAACATGAATGAAACCAAAATAAGATTGTCCCTTTAAACTTTAAGGGGAAGAAGATGACAGAAAGAAAATGCAAAAAAAAAAAAAAGACTGCTTAGACTGCTTTAAATTAGCTTCAGACTTCGGTGTTTTTTTAAGAGTAAAGCTAAAAGCTGACTGTTCAAATACTGTTCTCTTATTTGGTGTGTTCACAGTCTTTAAACAATTACCGTGTAATGAACCGGTGCTACAGTATTAGAAATGTTTTCATTAGAACCCTTGACTGCCTTTCATACTTAGTGATTTAAATACTCAAAGCATCCTTGCTATTTCACAAACTACTAAAAGACAGGGGTTCCACTACTCAATACAAAAGGATCCTTCGTTCAATTGCTTTGCGGCATATCGGGCATTCACTCATTCGATCTCCACAAAGTTGACACGTTCCATGGCCACAGAGAAAAATCATATTCTTCAGTCGGTCCAAACAGACAGGACACATAGTCTGTAAAAGATTTTGACAGGTTACATAGTCAACAGCAGTAGTGACACAGTATCAAGTATGCAATATCTAAATTATTGAAATTTAACAATAAATATGCCATCCTAAGCATAGCAGATCACTGCCACAGCATAACACAGCCACTAACCTGAAAACTAAGTATTTTTTTTTTAAATAACATTTTTACTTCACGTTGACTTCTAATATTTGGGTTTTTCCTACCCCATCATGACACACAAACTATGCAGTTTTTTTCCAGATATGATTCCTTTCAGTGAGGCAATCTAGTAGTAGGTTAACATCACATTTTCAATATCATTACCTAAGTTTGCAACACTAAAGCATCCTTCAGCAGCATTCCCCTGTACGTCTTGTAATCTTCCAGGGAATAAACACAACACAAACAGCTCTGTGTGTGCAACGCTCAGGTAATGATTTACTAATTTCTTCTCAGGCTACCTAGCTATTCATATACTCACCTTTAAACACCAAGCACTGAAGACATGCAGCAGTAACAAAAATGCTGCATAATCAATATTATATGTAAAGATTCAATACTGGTAATTCCAGCCTTTGTTCATGGAAGTTATCTAGATTTTCAACCAAAACAACATGTCAGGTTTCAGATGGAAGAGCAATTTAATGCGTCTGTGACCTTCACTTGTAACAGTAGCACAGCAAACTTTTAAAATCAGTTTTAATTGCTGAAGGTTAAAGTGACAGCCAATGCCCAAAAAAGATCTCCTGAAGTTCTTCAACAGCAAAGTTCATTTTGTACCAAGCCACTAAGGAACAATGTCCTTCAACTTTTTTCACATTCAGAAACTGAAGTTTTGGTAAGGCATGTTCCTTCACCATAAATATACTGCAGCCACATAAGGATTTCATTCATAACAGTTTATCAAATGTTAGTAAATGAAAAGATGTTGTAATAGATGACAATTGTTAAGACCATTCTTTAGTCCAACAAATCAAATATATGATGTCCTCAGATCTGAGACACACTACACATACCTAACACTTACAAATGTTGATCTCATAACATGAAATACTGACAGGGCTCATATTTCAAATGCAAATTCATTTTATCACTACCTTGCACCTGTGACTTGTTTCCACACTCATTATTTGGGGGTTACTTCAGTTCATTCTTCTCATGAGACAATCTATAGCAGGAACCCTACTCAGCATAATCTTAAAGTATACTTTCTATGGAATCAAAAGATATTACTTCCTATGGTAGGTAGCTTAGTTGAAGACAATTTGCCATCGATCTGCTTATAAAGAGTTTAAATTGCTATGGAATCTGGCCAAATGCCTATTTGTATACCAGTATAATGGGCTAGCAGAAATGTAAAACTTGCAAGTAAAATCTTATGTCAATTTATGTTTTAAAAAAGCCCTTCACTATTTTCAAAACTGCTGTGCTCCAGCTTTGTCAGAATTTCCACAGCACTGTAAAACACTCTCAAACCAAAAATCTGCAAAAGACCAACTATCCGTCACTCAGTCCTGATTATTTTTCCATTTGCACCAAGCCATCACCTACACATCCCAACGGGGCAATTATAGCATTCTCCCTCAAATAACATACAGTCTTCAAATATCAATGGAACACCTATTTCCAATTAATATATAGCTGTCCTGAGGCAAATGTCTGTAACCTGATAGTACTGACGTGATGTCCTTTGACAAAGGACTGACAAAGCAAACCCGAATCTTAACTTTGAACAAAAAAAAACTTCTGGCCTTTATTCTATGTTTTTAGCTCAATTATTTGCTTTTGTGCCTAAATATAATGTCAGAATTACTGAAGTTACAAGGGTCTGCTTCTCTCCAAATGCCACACCATCATCTGAAAATGAAAACATCCATCAAGGGACTCAGAAATAATCAAAAAATAAAATCTGTTCGAACACCATTACTTTTGATTATTTCATCCAGTGAAGCACAGAAATCTTAACATTTTCATTTTACAGACCTTATCTGCAATTGCATGCAACTAATTGCCCAATTTCTCCTGCTTAGAACAACTGCAGAGTATTTAAAATACATTAGCTGTTGTATGTCTTAATATGATACTACTTTAAGTTACTTCACACAGTAGGAGAATTCAGCTGGCAGGAACAACCAATCTTCCTGTTTGCTATGCACTTCTAGTCTGACAGGACTTCTCTTGATCAGTTCAGCAGTTTCCCAGTGGGATACAAGCCCAAATATCTGAGTTTCAGCCAACTTTCAAGGAGTGTTCATTACTTAAACACCAGCTTATATGCACTTTTACAGTGGAAGAAAGTTGCATGCCTTATACCCAATTTCTGTCACAGCTGCAGGAAATAAGCAGTATCTGTTTCTACTGTACTATTAGTTTGTTAGAATGTTTTCTGTGTGAAATCACTTTTTTTTTTTTTATCTGCATGAATCATTTCACTCTGTCTTTTGAAAGAAAACAAATGGTATAAAAAGGCACTATACCTGTTCTATGTGAGAATTCTTTCTTTGGATAAGTAAAAGTAGTCTGAAAATGTGCTCATCGTACCTTTAAGTATAACTGGGTTTGCAATTCAAACGAGGTGTTTGAAACTGCTTGAAATATCAATTCCTCATTGCTAAAAATATTTTTTTCCAACAGTATACAGGTGCACCGTGACAAAATAAATTTATTTTTAAGGAAAAAGTGATGTAAGTATGGTGAAGGAACATACGTAAGATATTAGACAGATGATGGTGATTATGTATGAAATGGAGTGAAGGTATTGCAATTACAGTCAAATGGGTTCACATTCAGGGAATCCCTGAAGAATGGTGTGGTCATCAGATGTGGGAGATTCTGTTGACATCAGCATCACTTCTGCTTGGCACCAGAAATGGTTTTAAAAGCTTGCTGCACTAACATATTAGATTATCATTGAAGGTATGAGTTGAAACATAGGATTATACCTGCTGAAAGAGAACAAATTATTTTTAAGTACAAAAATATCAATGTAAC
>Ga0181612_179602_pt1 | contig 14397 bp, 8 predicted proteins | sample HoacroProtozoa21_FD_119630 | JGI IMG/M metagenome (GOLD analysis project Ga0181612, IMG submission 119630) | Hoatzin crop microbial communities from Cojedes, Venezuel. Combined Assembly of Gp0051906, Gp0051904, Gp0051908 | reverse complement strand
CCAGCGCCCCTGAGGACACCCCTCTGGTTTCTGCCATTCAGCCAGTTCTCTATCCACTTCACCGACCACTCATCCAGCCCACACTTCCTCAGCTTCCCTAGGAGGATATCATGGGAGACTGTGTCGAAAGCCTTGCTGAAGTCAGGGTAGATAACATCCACAGCTCTCCCTTCGTCTACCCAGCCAGTCATGTCATCGTAGAAAGCTATCAGATTGGTCAGTTCAAGACCAATCAGAGTCAAGTTCCTTGGCTGGCTTCGGGATACTCTGAGTATGGGCATTCGGAAAAGGCTGTCTGCGTCTTTGCTGGGTGCTTTGTGGGCCCATCTAGCAGGCAAAAGAAGATCTGATTTAAGGGTAAGACAAGTCTAGGTGTATCCAGTCTCTGCACTGGAATGGTTCAGGGTGAGAGGGAAGAGAGCGATTTGAGAGAGCTGCTTAGAGCTGCTTTCCCTCAACGGGAGCGTCACGTTGGCGCTGGCTCACCGTAGATGAGGTCACTGCCTGACGCTGAGTGACAACAGTGTGACTGTTTGCTAACCAAGGGTCCTTCAGGACTGTGTTCCGATGGAAGGCGACTCAGTACATCCAGTCTGTAGTTACGGCAATAAACTGTGAATGTAATAACATTGAGGAAGGTCATGGCTGTAAAGTCATCTGTTCTGTACATTATACTTAGAGAAGGACCTGTAACTTGATGTGCTGCACTTTGTGAAGAGCTCGTGTGGAAGAGTCATGACATAAGACAGCAGAGAGAGTCGAGAGGTGTGCGTTTTCTCTAGGTTGTAGTGAAAGGCAGACTGCTCGATGAAGCAGGCCTTCCAAGGTAGCCGAAATCCCTAGGAACAGGACGCCTGCGGGAGACTGCGGCTTCTGTACCCTCTGTCCGCAGATGCAGCATCGGAACAGTTTTTGGGGGGGTGGTTTTGTTTGTTGAGGTTTCTTCCTAAACAAATGAAGCATCTAGCAGTAGTTAAATTCATATAAGCTGTAGCTAGCTAAATTAGCTAAAATAATACTTCACAACTCTCTTTAGTGTGCCTTGAAAGAATAAGGGGTTTCTAACTTGGCTTAATATGCAATCCCATAACTTGGGTTTTCTTGGCTTTGTTCCCGTCCCTGCCCTTCTGTTTGCTGACAACAAATGCATAACTACAGGTCAACTTCAGGTGGTGTTTTTCTGCTTTAGGTGACCGATGCAGTGAATGAGTCGGAAGTTGCTCAGTGCAGTGGTAGGTAAGTCATCCGCAACAGAAATGTGACGGTGTCGCGCACGGCAGCATTTAACCGCTGTATTTTTTTGTAGCTGCAATATAAAGTACCAGAGCGTGTTAAGAGCAGCTGTGCATGTAGCCAGCAATGCTGCATTTCCTGGAGATCAGCAATAACCGCTGGGCTGTAAAGTGGAAGAAACTGTCATATACGCTTATGTGGTGATCCCTAGTCAGCATGTTGGGGGGAAAAATCCCCTGGAGTTAATGGCTGATGTACTTGCTTACACAAGAGTATTTTTGCATCTCTTCTTGTCTCTGGCACAACTGAGTGCATTTTCTGTCTGCTTAAAAAACTATAGCAACCAGACCTCATCGATTGGGTTTGTTAGTTGCTGAAGAAAAAAAAAAGTATCTTTTGACGTGAAGATATTAACAGGATTCAAACGTACAGATTTGTTGTTTGAATCCTAACTATAATCTTGATTTACTAGATAAGCTAGGTGCTACATAAATGTGTTTTTGCAAGGAGTTAGTTGTCTTCCAGCCCCAGAAACTGATGTAGAACAAGGGTAAGGTTCAGGTTTTTCCCCTGGTTATCTTGTAATTTTTTTACTGGAGTGACTGCACTTTTTTCCAGGGAAAAAAAATTGTTTTAAACTTCAGGTTGAAAGTAATACATATGCAGTGTTATATCTACCCAACATTTCTAAATATACCTTCGAGTGGAATCCAGGGCCAACAGTTCCACACTTCAAATACTTAAAGTTCAGCCACTTTTCTATTGCTATTTTCCTGTCACAAGAGGGGACCTGTCCAGACAGAGGCAGGTGTTCACCATGGCTGTAGTTGGAAGAATGACTGAATTACTCTGTAATTGTCCTCCAGTTGTGACCTTGCTGCAGGGAGAACCTAGCGTACAGTTTTGTGAGTGTACCCTTTAATCTCCATCTTCAAAGACTTACAGTTTTAAATATAACAAACACCAGTAAGTATAAAAACAGATGATCATTTCTTCCAGTGTAATTTTGTTACAACAGAAGTGAAGATATTTCATATTAAACGCATCCATGCAGAAATGTGTAATACTTGCTTTATAGCATAGTGGATAACAGAGTCTCTCCAGCACTTGGAATAACCTGGGCAAATCAGCTGCTAATGAGACTGATGGTCAGCCGAGTGTCCCAGCCAGAACAATCGTCTGGAGTTGCATCACACCACACTGGAAGTGTGAGGACTTTAAGAGTAGTTTTTGCTCCTCATCTCCCTCCATCCTCTTGCTACTACACAGTAAAATTGGAAGGTGTAAAAGGAATAAAATAAATCTTCTGCATAGTAAAGTGTCCTGCTCCAAAAATCTATCAAAACTACTTTGGAAGAATTACTAGTAAAATTAAATTCTTCCAGGATGAAAGTGGATGCGTAAGTATATAAATGGTGGTACGACTGCACTGAGCCTTGTCTACATGGTGGAAGAAGATCTTTTCCTACTCGGATATATGTTCACCAGCCTTTCCTCACGAGTTTTCTGAAGGCGAGTAAAGGTGTGGGCAGGTGGAAGCTGCACAGTGAAGCATGATGTGGAAATCCCCATGTTAGGGAGGAACTGATCTGTAATGAAGTTTTAGCAGTATGCTAATCTAGAAGCAGCATTTAGTTGCAGTTGCGTACCTTCCCTGTTTCCAGACCCAAAGGGACTCAAATTCAGCCGGTGCTGCTGGGCCTCGTGCTGCCATGAAGGACAGCCGTTCTTCTATCTGCAGGGCTTCAGGAATGATATAAAGCAGCTTTGTCACCAAAGAAGCTATCCTATTTTAAAACCACTTGTTATTAATATTAGGATTAAAAAAAAAAAGAGATACTTGATTTTAACATCTTACTGTAATAATTAAAATTGTACTGCTTTTGTACTACATGGGCATATCTAGCTTTGTAGAATTTCCATAGATTTTTTTTGGAAATGGTTCTTTTCCACTCTTTTCCTGCTTTCCAGTTCCTTCCCCTCACAGCAAAAGCTTCTTTACCCGCTTCCATTAAATTTCAAACCACACACCCCCATCCCCTCGTTCTGTTTGCGATGGCTGAAGCTGTGTGACCACCAGGCAGTTTCAGAGCACAGGCTCTGTGATCTTCCCGATGCTCTGCTCTGCGTTGTTGGTTCTGGGTGGCGTTCCTGGTCAGCGGCTGGAGCGCTCCCTCCAGTTCTTCTGTCCTTACTGCTAGGCTCCTCGCAACATTGTTCTGCCAAAGGGCACCTTCAGCTGTTTTCACCCATCCATGGAGCTGTTGCTTGTCTCCGGTGGCTGTTGTTGTCAGAGCTTTACGTGTGTGTTTTTCTTTCCATCTTTGCATTATTTATCACAGCGTTTCCTGTTGTCCTCAGACTGCTGCTGTGACAGCTGCTCTTTCTCATCGTTGCTGAATTCATTGTGACCGAAAACTCAATGACCTCACTTACGCACATTTTAGACCGTGTTTGGTGCATGTTATGTGGCTGCCTGCTCATATCAGCGTGTGATGCTCACTTGGGTCACAAACTCCCCCCTTCTTCTACCTGCTTCCCCAAGCAAGAGCAGTGTCTGACTTGTTCCAGAGTCTTCAATTTTTTCTGTGTAGCTACATTGCTCACTTTGGCAAATGAGAACCTTTTGTTCTCTATACTCTTAACAGTAAAATCTCTTCAGCCTTAAGGCCTGAGCTGGTTCTGTGTTCACAAAGCTGCCGATGGTGTGAGCTTCCAGTCCATGGTTAAAGCTTTGACACCTTCCATAAATACAAGCGCAAAGCAATGACACAGTGGGTTTGTGTCTCTCAGGAGCACGGCGTTAGTGAAACAGCCACCTCCTCTACCTCCTATATCCTTCTCCTCTCCCCCAGTAATGCCCATTAAGGACAGAGCAGCCAGCTTTTCTTGGGGAAGCATGCAGCTGTGGGGCTGAACGGCAGAACTTCTGTTTAGCTGTATGCTGTCAGCTGGAACCCTCTAGCAGAAGACTTCGAGGAGAACAGAGTATGACACAAGGAAAAGAGACAGGGAGGTGTGAGTTCTCTTGAGGAGAACAGGCCCATCATGACTTGAAGCTGAAGGAAGGGAACTCCAAGCAAGCAGGAAGGAGGAGGAGCTGCTTTTGGTGCCTTCTGAGATCTCTTCAGTCACTGAAGGGGTCCTTGTGCAAATGGCAGAACAAATTGTCTCCAAGTCTTGCTTCCAAAATGTCTTAATTCTTTGTATTTGCCAATGACCATGCCCTCTGGTGTTTTTTAATAAAGCCCAACCATGACGCTTTGATCTTTGTGTACTCAACCTAAGGAAAAAGTGAGAGTGCTGTAGCTCAGAGGCATGGCTACCTCAGCTGTCAGATCCTTATGCTCCATGCCTCCTTCCGAACCAGTTTAATGAACTAATGCAGCACAGGTGACACTCAAATTCTTCTCTTCCCTTCTTGGCCTGTTTACCTGGGACAGGAACTTTAGCCAATGTATTGTACTGATTAAAAAAATAAAAAAAAAGCCACAGATGGATGAACAGGAGTCAGTGTCAGCCCCCTCCCAGACATTCATTTACACAAGAGCCTCAAAGCCACGGCTCCAATCCCAGGAGCTTGGCTCACTGTGAACCATGTTCAGAACAGTCTGACAGACGTCTCGAGGCTCAGGTTTGTAATATTTTGATACCCCTTTTGCAACCGGGCTGCTTGCAGGAATGAGACGTAAGTGTTTATGTCACAGATGTAACCAAGTCCCGCTTTACCTGGTGAAAAACAGCTTTCCCAACAAATTTAAGCAACATCTTACCTGAGCAAGTCCTCTCGTCATTGGCCATGTTGGTTCTTAACTCTCCAGCTGGAGCCTCCCATCCGAGTCAGAGTATGCTACAGTCTGTGTCCTGGCTCGCCCTCACACACAAACCCCGAACCTCTGGAACACAACTGACCCCTCGGCCTACACTCCAGTCAGGCACTGGCAGCAGCTCCGTGCTCAGCGGCGGTTTCTGCCCCTTTTCAGCAGCTGCTTGCAGCTGCAGCCAGAAAGCTGGAGCGGTGTCCATCTGACAGCAGAACAGCGTCGGGGGCGCAGACCCGCGTGACGGCTGAACAAAGCATCTGCCTCTGTGGCAGAAGTGTTGCAACGTGCTTCATTTTTAACAAATGCAATGTAGGAACCTTCCCTTTATACAGCTTTATTCGTCTTTGGATTTCCCAACTCAGATTTGCTTCTATACAGGAAAAAAAACCTGAAGTAATTTTTACAAAGATTTACATTCTAAAATGTATTAACTACATCATCTTCAACCAGCAAGACTACATTTAAATATTTTTCTACACTTTGAAAAGAAAGGTTAAATGACACTTGAGAAACTTTTGAGCAGTTTCAAATGAATCTGCAGACCTGTGGTGTATCTGCAGTGGCCGTTTTCTGCAGAAAGATCACACAGGGTTCTGGAAACATTGCTTTGGAAAAGTAGAACTGAATTCATTTGTGTTTGGTAAAGAATTTACACAACTGACCTATTAACAAAACAGATTTAGCAGAACACACTAAACAATCTCATTAGAAGTTTCTTGATGAAATCACAGTAAATTGCTACTGTTTGTTACAAATAGGATTCGTGGAAGGTTATTTTCAAAGTTATATGCGGCAAAACAAACAGGTGAAATCTGAACAGGATTTTGTCCATAGCTGTGACAAGCAGCAGTTACACATGGAGATAACATGCAGCATCCTAAAGCCACTCTTGGAAGGTTTATTATTTTTTTAATTCGAACACAAAACCCGCGGATTGAGACAGGGGGCAGGTGCTGGAGTGTTCCGCAAGAAGGATGCATTGGCATTACAAATGCCTCTCTGGTTTTGCTGTTGTTGGGGTTTGGTTTTTTAAACCAGGCCCTAGACAACAGAAGATACCTTCCTGACTGCACAGACCTCATCTGGCTCAATGATACCGTAACCCGCCGCCACCACCGCTGTGTAATGCTTCTACCACACAGTTCAGAACTGCAGACTCGGTAGCTTCCCCTGCCTGAATCGGGACTTGGGTATGGACACGGGGAGCCCACGGGTCGATCTGGACGACTCCGCTGCGGTTGTTCCATGCTGTTTGCCAGTTTTAGTCTCTCTCTCTTGTGTGTGCCAGCACAACCGTCGGAGCAGCTCCGAGCTTTCTGGTGTAGCTGGAACATTAAATCAATCTCCAGCTATGGTTCTTGAATTCTTTCTTATTGCAGAGCAGCCATAACTAAAGAACAGTTTTGCAGTTTGACTGTAAACATAAGCATTTTCTCAACAGCTCAGGTCTTTGGACCTCTATCAGATGGTGGCACTGTGTTTTGCTGCTTGCTTTCTTGTTGCTGGCTTGGTTGGTTTTTGGTTTTTGTTTGTTTTTTTTTTTAAAAAACACTACTGACCTTGACTATTCAGTGTACTGAGACTACTGTGAGTGGTTTAGAGGAGAAAACGTAATCAAATGTAGATGTTCAAGATTTCCCTCAATTCTAAACTACTTTAAAAAAAAAAGTGCCAATGTTTACACCAATACTTCTCTAAGTCTGTGACAATGTAAAGTTGCTACAAGGAAACTGTAAACTTCCCAGCATCGCATCTTTTAACATTTATTCTCTCAGTACAGGCTAACGTTACCAAAAATGCAATTCTCTTAGCAGCCTTCAGACAAAACACATGATCTGCATAACAAAAACAACTTGCAGTCATCAAGTATTGTAAACACACTTCCAAGGAAGCACCGCACACCCCTTTTGCTATGTATTTACAACAAAATCACACCGTTTACAAAATTACTGGATTCAAGTGGTACAATTTAAGCACAAATACTTCTCAAGCTTAAAACCATTTTCATTTACTACCATTCAGGAGGGTTGGGGGGAAGGGGGTGTTTGTTTTAAAAGGTACAAACTCTAGATAACATGTCCAACTGTTTTTCCGATGTTTGAGTGTTCTCTACCTGCAGCGCCACAAGCACAAACATCACCACAATAGCTCTGTTACTCCTCTAAAAGAGGAGCAAATCATGAAACAGTGACATTTTACAGTAATAAGATCTAAACTCAAGAGCAAATATTGCCAATATTCCTGAAGACTCGCACCCAGCCGGATGACAGAAGGGAGCAGGCACCTGCATCAGTAACAATTCGGTATTTGATTCCTCGACATGCGACCCTCACTGACTGCGGCCCCAGGAGATGGAGCCTCTGCTCGCAGGCCAGCCTAGAGGAACTGCCCTCACCTGGAGTCCTCAGGAAGTTTCTAGTAAAGTTCACCCTCACAATTCTGGGCAAGGATGGACATGCTTGATTAAACCCAAAATAGCCCTGTCAAGGCTGCAGTTTTCCTAACAAGATGCCTGGCAGTTTTGAAGGTCTTTCCTAGTTTTCTGTTCCATCAGAGCTTTGGATTCAGTTTGGTACTGAAGATATCAAAAATGACACAATTGGGTATTTTGGTTTTATACTTTATGTGACTGCTAGCTACAGCTTGAGACAGGAAATTCAGAAGGAAAATCTTACACAAAAGCCAACTGAGAAGCCCACCTGAAACGTGTAAAGTGTCTACACACCATGTCCTGACAGTACTTAATTCATGATGCAAACATAAGGGAGGTCGACCTTAAAACTGGTTTTGTACTTTCCAAGTTCTCAAACTGCAAACAGCTCCCTGGCTCGTAACTGTAAGGACGTGGCTGTCATTCTTGGGCATCTATGGATTAGAGAAGTCTTGAAATTTGTTTGTTCTTTGGAAAAAAAAAAAAGTAACCTTTTAAATGTAATAATTGTTTAATAAGCAGTAGCTCAACAACTTAATCTTCCAACACACTTTAAAATACCATATAAAGATTTAAAACATTTAAAAGCACATTACTAGTAATGCCACCAACAGTTAAGATCCCAAACGAGAAAGTTTCCTCACTGTCCCCATACCACGGTCTCACATTTTAAAAACTTCATGTACATTATAATCTGGCATGGTGAAATATTGTATTGCTATTTATATGAGTTTGGGGTTTTTTTTGAGAGGCTGCAGAAATAATTTTCCTTCAAAGTTGAAAGACGAATGTAGAAAACACATTCTCCAATTTAAGTACGTAATTCCTTATTACCCAGGTCAGTTCTGCGGGGTGCTTTGGCAGTCAGGCTTCCCCAGCACTCTCTGCAGAGCTGCGCGTTGCCGGCCCCGAGCTGCTCCTGCGGCGGTGGCACTGAGCTGGCGAGGGACGGGCGCACGGTTGCAGAGGATGCGGGCGCTGTGGCCGGGCACGGGCAGGGGCACCCACCCGGCTGCACAGTCCCGCACACAGCTCCGGCTCAGCCTGGCTTTGTGCAGAGCAACAAGTTCACCAGTGGGTGCACATAACATGTTTTGCTCTGGCGGGAGGGGGAAGTATATATATTACGTATATTTTTATATAAAAAGCTCTCAATAAAAAAATTAAAACTCAAGAGTCTACATTATATGAGTATATATTGTTAAGATAACTGAGCAACAATCTGTTCTTGCTCAGGTTCATTAATGAATTGCACTACTTTGTGCTAAAACTTCTACATATTAGCAGCATCGTTATCTCACCGTTTCTAAACTGTCTTTATAGCACATACACCATACGCAGCTTTCTTTAGAGATGCTAATAAGGTATCTCCTGGTAAACATAGTTAAGTGCATTACGTATACTGCTTTTTGCATCAGTTACTGTAACCAACTTAAAACCAGATGCAAAACCAGTCAAATACTTCTACCAAGTACTAGTTCTAATGACCCTTCACAGCCTGTTCAAATACTAAACTTGCCTATGTTCCTGTGTTTCACCTCATTCAGTTGGTGCTAACCTTGAACGAATATTCCAGCTTTTCCCAAAGTTGTTTTTGTTCAGCATTTTCCAGCTCACAACTATGACCACAAATACATTTGTACACACACCAGTTGGTTTTTTTACTTTCTCATTCAACTTCACACGAGTACGAATTTTTACAAAAGATGAACAAAACTACAAGCTTTACAGAAAAGCAAGAGGGAATACTAGTGTCTATAAAATACTTAAAACATACATACTTAGTTCCAGCAGCAGTCCTGTATACAGACAGCATATATATTAACCGTAAGTAGATCCAAGATGGATGCGTGGTCAAACGAGTTGCTTGCCACTTAGGGCCATCTGGTGCTTCCACTGGGGCCCATCAGATTCGAGCAGTCCTTTGCACAGCAGCTACTCCACAGCGTAACAGCCCAGCGTGCAGTTGCCTGCTGCTGCTCTCATCGGCTATCACGGAGAAAGGCAGGATTTGGGATCAGCACAAGGAAACGCTGGAGCACTCTCAGCAAACAACAGGATTGTGAATTCCAGTGGACAAGCAAGAAAGTCAACCTGAGGCTTGGTGTTTCCCCAAGAGCAGCAGCAGCTGCTCCGGGACAGCTGCAGTCCAAAACTTCAGCATTCGTCAGCCGTACGAGGCGAAGGTCAAAGCGTCTTCCCGCTCTCCTGATCAACATCAGCTGTCCCATCTCCATCAGTTACTGTGCCCTAAGACTTACATCAGCACATATCAGAGTTACGGTCACAGGTATTGCTATTCATGCTATCTATACGTCATGTAAGCCCAGCCATCTCTTCTGTGAAATTTAATAGCTCGAGCTAGTGGTTGTAAGTAAGCCGTGTCTTAAGTGCTATTCTGCCACCTCAGGCTTCTAACGTTACAATCATCCATGGTGCAAAGGAAAGCCCCACCAAGACAGTATGCCCAATTTGAATTTATACAGTAATGCACATGAATTTATCCTCTTCTCATTCCAGCACTGTATGTATTTACTGCTACGCACTTAATTTTGCCTGCATTTTCAAACATCTTTGCATTTTGGTACGCTTTCAATATGTTTGTACTTTTACATTTTTTTGGCTGCTGTAATTTTCAGATCTATTAAAGAAATCAATGTAAGTAGCATGAATGGGAGCAGTGCAATGAGCAATATATATCTACATAGTTTTCCTTTAGAAGAAAATACCCACTAATGCTGTGTTTAAAATCGTTCCTATTTAGAAAAGTAAAACCAGCAGTCCATTGGAAAAAAACCCCAACCAAATCTACAGACTAGGTGTTCCTATACATAGTGATGAGGAACCAAAGCTTTGAAGGTCTCAGTGCTTCTTTATTCACCAAGGAATATTAGCTAGCTTCTGTCCGAGCATCTCAATGCGCCAAATCAGTCTGACTGACACTCAGAGCTCTTGCGTCTGTCAGACAATTATTTCGTTCCTGCGTGAAGGGGAAAAAAAAAACAACAAATAAATTAGGCAGCTGTCCAGACAGTTCAAGCCAATAAACACAATTACTAGTTTGAACAAACAGGAACAAATATAAGGGACTACTGCGAACTGGCCTTGTTCAGGCTGGGCAGGGGACACTCTTCGGTGTCCTAGCGAACACTTTCTCCCCAGCGCTCAGCTAGCAGAACTGACAGGATCGACCGATCCATGTACACACGCTCCACAGTCCTGAGCCAGGTCTTGCCAGAAATGCAAGAGCCCATCTATGGGACCTGCCACGAGCGCGTACAGATGGGTGAACTAGAAAAGGTCACAAGAAGTGAGAACTAATTTTAACATGGCAGCGGGCACACAAGCCAGAAGTTACTCTCCGGGAAGTCCCATCAATTCTAGACCAAGGAGCCAGCTTAGGGGCACCCAGGACATGACATTTTGAAACCTTGGTGCTGTTGCTGTGAAGAATTATGCTTCACCCTGGATTATTTTTTTTGGCTGCAGTTCACCCTAAGCAAAGTTTTGCATATGCTCCACACCACAGAAAACTCTGTGGTGCATTCATTAGAGATAATATATCTAAGACACCTTTATGCCACTCAACAGTAAAATGAGAGCCATATAGCCTGGGCTTTTGTGCTACTGTAGGACAAAGAGTGATGAAGATCCTCATGTACAGTTTTGTTAGTACAGGAGCAATTTTATCTTGCTAAAATTAGTTGCAGTTACTGTGTTAGTAAAATGCACAACAGTGTTTAGAACGCGGGACATTGCCAGCTTATTTGACAACATAAGAAACAGCGACTTATTAGGTAAAAACAGGAAAGGGGACGTAGCAGTCGGGCACACAGAGTTAAGCCAAACACGGTTTTCTATTAGCAGAAGCATAACATAGATCAGACGCCTTTTAGAAACTGCTCCTGCGCAACCTCAGCAACAACTGAAGTTGCCTTAATGGAATCTGAAAATGTACAGCAATTAAGATGACTGGGCCCTCTGCAATAAAAGGGCTGAAGTAAAAAATACTTAGTAACTGGGCTTTAAAAGTTTTGGGGGTTTTAATTAGTGTCTACAAGAAGCCAATGCTCTTTACGGGCTGGACTTCAGCACTTGCTTAAAATTAAGCATAATTCACAAAGTGTTATGGAACATTGCCTTAAGCATATGCTTTAAACATCTTCCTGAAGTAGGATCTTAGTAATCACTAGGAGTTTGTTGTTTTATTATTTATTGTACTCTTTTTATCCCAAACCCTACTAATGGTATCTATTTTTGTAAGAGTATTGTAGGGCTTCTTACTTGAAAATGATCTTCAGTAGCCTTGCCACCCATGTTAAGAACATTCAGAGAACTGGCACGCTTCATGCTGCAACCAGGACAGTGAACATGCAAGGATAAACCCATCAGAACAGCTGAAAACTAACAGCTCTAAAAACACAAGTACAACAGCGAGCAACGCACAGTTACGGGAGTTTGAACAATGCCCCCAAACTGATCTGAGGGATACTCTAAGGTAACTACGTAACTGTTTCTATTCTGTTCTAAATTACATATAAACCCCCCAAAATTACAAGCTCTTCAGAATTTAAACATTTCAGGCAACTAACTTATTTCAACTCAAAATCTCAATTGTTAAAGCACAAATTAATACACTGACTCAGCACTGATTTTCAGTTAGCTAATTCTGTTTCAATTTTATGCAGCTTCCCACAAAAGCATCAAAACATTCAGACAGTTCAGGAAAAGAACGTGAAATACGAGGAAGTTTGTCACATAGGCAGCATTTAACTTGGGAAAACTAAAACAAACATTAGTTTAGTACTTTCTATCTCATCTAGGTAAGTCTCCAGAATCTGTTTCAAAAAGCGTTCAAAAATATTTTTATTTTAAACATTTCAAATTGAAGGGACACAAGATGGTTGCTGCTGTTAACTCTGTTTATGCTGTTGGCTTGACAACGCTCTGAGCAGCGGTAACAACCACCCTAGAGTACTGTGTTGAAAGCAACAGATAAGGAAAATAAAATTAATCACCTACACAGGAGTCACTGCCAGTCAAAACATCACTGCACTAACTGTGATTTCTGCTGGTGTTTGAGATGAGGATTAATAATTTATCTGCAGTTCTCAAACATATACAAAATCTACCAAAAATATTTTTAAGTGTGTATAATGAAATTCAAGATTAGCCTTAAGCTTCCTATCACATGATGACTCCAACAGGAACGTCTGATCTCCTTTAGCCCAAAGTCTCTGTACATTACTAAATGTACTGGGGGGGGCTTGATTTTTCACTAATTTTTTTCCTCTTTAATGATTTCAAAACTACTAAATGAGTATTTGGAATATGTATTTGATGAGCTATTCACACCACAGTGAATATAACACCTGCAGTGCTCCCTCACAGCTTGAGATAGCTGGCTGCCGCACAGTTCCCAGCGCCTTCCGGTAACACGGAAAGGTTTATCCTAACAGATCACATTAGACATTAACCGGTTTTTCTTTCTACTGAAGCAAGACTACCAACAAAGTCAAGCACGAGTTTTAAATGCTTTCATAAAGCAAAGGCTTAGCAGAATAATGAACCAAAACACTAACAAACAGAGGCAACAGCTGCCACACAACACAGGCTTACTGGTTTTTTGCTAGCATTAAATTTACATGTTTCAAAAGCCAGAATGCACACAATTTAAAATATCTGACGTGAGTGTTAGCAACAACAAAGCAAGGACTCATACAGAGTATATACACCTCTCATTTATTCAAGGAAACGTACAACAGAGGTTATATATGGAAGTCAAAGGAAGTTAATCTGTAAAACACAAACAGGCATTACATAGAACTCTCAGAAAGAGCATAAAGGTTTATGGAAAACATTCCAGGGAGCTAGAAAATCCACCACTAAAAATTTACACATGTATTTTTAGGTTCTTGCTGAAGTGCCACTTAAAAACTAAAAAAATCCATCATGTGCAAGATAATGAGTGAGTTTGTGCGTGTGTTGTGTTTTTTTTTTTTCAAATCAACGTACTTAAGAACTTTAGTCTGGCAAATGCACTTCTGATTCCCTTCACGTTAGAAACATAATTGCCCAAATAGCAAGGACACATGCAGTTGTCTTCCTGGTGCATTAAGTAATAGCAATAACGAAAGCTTTTCCTTTCTTTTAAATTACCACTATTAACTGTTCTTCTACATGATCAAAATATTAAAATTGACAACATGAAAACGAAGTCTTTCTTTCATGCTGTGATAACAATGTTTTCCTATTTGAGTATTTCTCATTTAGAATCATACCAGCACTGTCAATTACTATTTACAGAAGCACAGTATAAGCAACAGGTGTAAATACTTCAAAATAAAGCAGCCTTCATAGAGACACAGGCAAGGAATGCAGAGGTGTACTGGTAAGGAGGGAGACGTAAGTCTTCTACGTAGACTGGCTGACTTAATAGCAAAAATTATATATATGTATGTGTTATCTCAGCATTCAGCTTATCAAACACACTAAAAAGCAAAGGTTTGCATAATAAAAAAACTGAATATCCCTTATATTAAACTCAGAAGCAGAAAAAATCTATTTCCTGAAGTTTCTCCAGGAAATGAAATCAAAGTGACTTCTTGTAAGACTTGTTGTATTCTCACCCTGAAGAAGAGAAGGCTGCGAGGGGACCTTATAAATGCTTATAAATATCTCAAGGGTGGGTGTCAGAAGGATGGGGCCAAACTCTTTTCAGTGGTGCCCAGTGACAGGACAAGGGGCAATGGGCACAAACTGAGGCACAGGAAGTTCCGTCTGAACATGAGGAGGAACTTCTTCTCTCTGAGTGTGATGGAGCACTGGAACAGGCTGCCGTGGGAGGTTGTGGAGTCTCCTTCTCTGGAGATATTCAAGACCCGCCTGGACAAGGTTCTATGCAGCCTG
>Ga0181612_152986_pt1 | contig 14397 bp, 11 predicted proteins | sample HoacroProtozoa21_FD_119630 | JGI IMG/M metagenome (GOLD analysis project Ga0181612, IMG submission 119630) | Hoatzin crop microbial communities from Cojedes, Venezuel. Combined Assembly of Gp0051906, Gp0051904, Gp0051908 | reverse complement strand
TCCTTTTCAGCTGGGCAGCTTTCCAGCCACTCCTCCCCAAGCCTGTAGCGTTGCATGGGGTTGTTGTGGCTGAAGTGCAGGACCCGACATTTGGCATTGTTGAAACTCATATAGCTGGCCTCAGCCCATTGATCCAGCCTGTCCAGATCCCCCTGCAGAGCCTTCCTACCCTCGAGCACATCGATGCTTCCGCCCTGATCTTTACTTTATCAACAGACTCTTTTTTTGCATAGCTGCATACCGTGTGACAAAGTTAAAGTAATGGTCAGTTTAAAGTTTACTACTGGGGATTTCAACCTTGCAGCTACAAGGGGAAAGGTCTTAAATTTTTTTCATTACGATCTCTGCTGAAAATGTTGGAGCATGCCTACAAATAAGTACTGTTCCATAAGCCAGTGGGATCTTCCAATAAATACAAAAAGCTGCCTGCAGTACTGACACCATGCAGATCTGTTTGCTTGTTTGTTTCTCTTGGTAAGCCAGGAGTTTTGTTACAATAGGATGCGTATTTTGGCTTCTGGAATACAGCAAAGAGCACAGGAAATCATATGTGCTGACAAAAGGATTTTGAAGTTTTGTTAGGAGGAAACAGTTTTAGGGACTCTACTAGGAAAACTCCACCCATCTTGATATATAGTGTTTTAACCACTATCTGTTTAAAAAGAATGACTTGCATGTTACGAAGACTATGCATGTTTTCTTTTAGAATAATTTTGTTCTTATTTTCAACCCTTTCTTATACACAAAATTGCATGAATTTAAATTAAAACCTTTTCTATAAATGTTTCTATTGTAACTGCTGCACTTTGCTGTTGAGTTCTGTGTTTTTTCAACATACGCGACTCTTCTTCGACTATGTAACAGAAACACTGCTGTTAACAGAAGCTTCAAAGGGATGATAATGATTTTCATAGTACATAGCTTGTGGGTCCCTCCCTGTAGCATCTTTTAATAAGGAGAGGGTCTTTCTCAAACAAGCTTAACATATGCTTCTTATTAATCTGTTTTTCCTGAAGTGATTTAAAGATGAAGGACAAAGCACTGCCAAGAACAGTGGAACAGAAGATTCACTCTCATGGGTGAGGGACAGTCAGGAAGGCTGCTGTCTCAGGGTTGGGATTTCCCATCCATGCTGGATACACTTGGCTGGGCCACTGACCATTGTTTCAAGTGATATGCTGTGCTGGCTCCCACACAAGGTGATTTTTTTGATGTCTCATTTACAGTACAAGCTCTTTTCAAAGTGTTCAGTACAACCTCATTGTGGCTTCCATAAACACAGGGGAAATTCCTGGCATATGCCAGGAACAAGAAAGTTGAAGGCCCCTCAATGACTGAAAATGGGACTGAGCCCTTGTTGAAGGCACGTGAACCGGGAATCTGAGAGTCAAACTTACCATCTCCCTTACCTCCCACTGCAGGAAAAAACTTCTGCTGCCTTGCTCTTCTGCCTGGTCTTTTCTCTATGGCGGTGTACATCTCATGAAGTTTTGTCATCATACTGTAAAAGTATGGAGTGATGTCTTTGACTTGTTTAGCAAGGATAGTGTCTGACATGGAGCTGCTGTTCCTTAAAGTTTTCCTTATTTTGGAGTGTCTGATTCATCAAGGAAGCTGTACCAGTCAAGGCACCCCTGTTAGACTGTTTAGAAAAAAAACAAGGAGAAAAAAGTGAGGTGAGTACCAAGTGTTAAATTCATTTAGCCAATCTGCTGCTATTACAGCATTGGTTTTGACGCTTTAGCTTTGGTATATTTTTTGCTGTACTCTGAGGAGAGAAACCTGTGTGACAGAAATGAAGAGGACAGTAGAATAATGGACAAATAGTCTCATATGTTTGGCTGTTCATTCACGGGACTTCATTGCTTCTTTAGTCTCATCTCTAGCCATCTGCTCTCTCTGTCCTCACATGTCAGATAAACTCTCAGGGGTCACATCTGTCATCTGGTTTTGGGATGTTGACCTGCTAGGACAAGAAGGTCAAATACATAAAATATAATAAATTGGTCAATATAAACGTTGACTGGTGAAGTTCCATTTACCAATTAAAATTTTCCAAACTAGAAACACTCTCCTTATTTTAAGAATGAGACTTCCACGAAACATAGAAGTCTCCTTACATATAGGTGGGGCTGCCTCTTGACTTGTTTCCTACTTCCAGATTTTCTTTTCAGCCGTGGCAGGAAGACGGTGGTTGTGACAAGAGAAAGAGGAAACAGAGAAGCACAGCGAGCAGCCCTAATTTTTCTCAAGTTTAGAAATAGCCTATGTGTGCAAAACCAATTGTCGGCAGCTTTCACTCATTTCAATGATGGGATTTTTTTTCCCAGATTTGACCAACCCTGTTCACCAGTCTTTTCACATGCATGAGTCTGAGTCTCTCCCCCCACGCTGGGCTGTCATTAATTGTTCTACACTTTGAAAACTGCTTATGGCTCGCTATGGTGGGCAGAGCTTAGGCAGCGGGGACCAGCTCTGTTTAAGTTTAGTCCATTATAAGTATACTGAAGTTTTTTACTGATGCGTATGAGAGTAAGAAATGTGCATTCTTCCAAACCATTTGCAGTGAGTTGCTGTCAGCCATTCCAGTGAGATAAGAGAGAGTCAGGCCTGACGTCCACTCTCCAGAAGAGGTATGAATAGCATTATCTGGTTTCTGAAGTTGGGTGCAACTTTTGTCATGAAGTTCATGCCTTACAACAGCAATATTAGGTAGTATGCAAGCTCATCAGTGGGGAACAGAGTAGTTCTGGGGTTAAAACACATAGCTAGGAGTGAAGACACCACTGCTCAAATTCCAGCCTGACTATTATAAACTGATTACACTATGAAATTCAAAGTTACAATTTTCTGTCATTACATCTCTTCTATGGGTGCTGAAAGCTGAACAGCAGTGAAGACTCAAACCATTGTGTCACATAGTGAACCGTGTTATGCAGGGGTAAAGCCAAACAATGGAACAGTAAACACATCCAAATCCCATCTGTGTTACAGTGTTCCACAACTGAGACTGGAACTACACCACGGGATCCTGAATTGCAAGTCCTCTCAAAGGAACTTCCTAAAGAATGGTACCATTTTTTCACTTACGTTATTACGTCAGTCCAAAATACCATAATGAGTGTCCAGATCAGTTATTCTTTTTTTCAATCCATTATGTTTTCTAGGCTAGTGCCAAAAAACCTAAGCATTTTCATTTGTTACATTCATATGAGACTGACCAACATCCTTCTTCATTTGGGTGCACAAATGTAACTGTACGTGTCTGTTCATATTTTTGTTATTTTTGTTGGTAGAAGAACGGTTCTGCTTTGCACAGTTCTGTCCTGCATGAGGAACCATCCAAGCCTATGCTCTGGTCATTACATGTAAAATGGCAGAAAAGAACATCATCTTTCACACTCAGACGTAAAGTAGAGGTGAAATGAAAGGTTTAGTTGCAATAACCTTTGTTGTTTCACCTGTCTGCACTGATGCGGGCAAGGTGCTAGAGTTCATCTGCTTTTGCTTTTTTAGCGAGTGCATCATCCTGTCTCCCTTTGGTCCTGGGGACTGGGTGGCAGGTTTGCTTTTTCTGAGGGGATTCTGTTTGCTTTCATCTGTAATCAGAAGACTGACGTACCACACCCTAGGTCCTGAGGAGAGCTGTCTTCCGTCGGTGCAGCAGGTCCCAAGGAGAACTGGAGTTCCTGAGTGTCAGGTGGAAGAGAGGTGGGAGGACTTATGTTCAGCCTGGTCTGGTTTAAAGTTTTGGACATGCTGTAACTTTGATTAATAGACTGTTCTGCTCCAAATATTTCTTGGATGTCTACATTACCATTTTCAATTGTGCTAACTCAAACAAACCAGCAATCAATTAACTAGAATTACAGTATGACCAAAACTGTAGGCTAAACAAAGCCATCGTGAAGAAACTGGCTTTCAGCCCAGTATCTGCTGATGATGGGATGTGAAACAGCCTATTGATTCTGCAGCTCTTGAATTCTTGTACAAAAGCAGAAACAATGCTATTTGCCTTTTCAATAGAAAAAAAATCTCATTTTATTCACAATCTCCACTTGGAAAAGGCAAAGTACATTACTGAGACAGTTTTTAGGCGGTTGTACAGAAAGAAGTACTTTCAGCACATCAAGAAAACCTCAGGTTAGAGTTCTACAAACTTTGAGTAATCAGAAAGGCAAGAACACTAAATTTTAAACTATATTTGTATGTCTGCCTGTCAAAAATGTTGTGCAAACTTTTTTTTATATTTTCACCTTTTCAAGCTTCCAGCACTTCATGCAGAAATCCATTTGAGAAGACAAAACAGCTATGTCTAGTTTCTATGCCTAATACTGTGATATTTAGTGCTTTTCATCTGGCCTCACATGAAAGAACCCTAAAATTCTATGAAGATCTCAGATTTGACTTAAAAGTTTCTAGCATTCATGGTTCAGGGGAGAAATTTCAAAACTTGGAACAAACGCACACAAATGGCTTAAACAAGAAGACAAACAACAACAACGGAGAACATTTTCAAAAAGCTCTTAATTTTAATTAATCTTCTGTTCCGGAGGAGCAGTTTCGTGGTTTTTCAATACGTGAGGGTTGCTAATACAAAAAGTGTGCAGTAATTGTAAAAGTAACAACCAGTCCAGCTGCATTCCCTGTGCAGAAACTGAGAGGGACAACAAACCATAAATAGTGGTGTCACCGCCCCTCTTTGCCTCGGTTAAGGAGTATTATTATTCTAAACACAAAACAAACTATTGCTTAGGCTCCAGCTGAAAGTTTCAAAGCCTCATAAATCTGCCAGGTCAAAGCCAATTTTCGCTGGAATTTTGGAAGGAACTTCTTTTCTTGAGAGAAATATCCAGGGCTAATTTTAATTTCCTTTTCGTACTTCTTTTAGCAGCATTGTCCAAAACTGAAGTGTTCTTCAAATGGAAGAATATGAATTTTCCTCTGATTAACCTCATTCTATGGACGCATGCAGTTTAGCATCAGCCTACTATCGCAAACCCAAGCAGCACAACTGCAATGGGTATATATCCCCCTTCAGCCTGGAGCTGCTGAGAACTGCCTTCAGGCAGAGGTGGACCTCACGAGTCACGGCACATTAATTACTGATGGGCTTTCGGTAGAGCAGCGCTGTCTAAGCTGTCGTCTGCAAGATCCTAGCCCAGACAGGTACACAACCTGCACAGAGCCGAGTCCTGGAAGGGGTGGTGTTGGGCGGCAAGCGGGCAGGATGCAGCATGGGAGCAGAGCAGCTGCAGCGCTGCGTGACGCCGAGCGGGCCCAGACGGTTCTGTGCCATGAAACCAAAGCAGAGCTCAGTGCGAAGTCTGTACGGAGCAGGGAGGGGCTTGTGTGATAAAAGGTTTGGAAACCGCCGCTGCTGAGGAGAGTTGCTGGCTCCAAAGTAAGGAGAGGAAGGTTTTTATTACTTGTTTTAATAAAAACGAAAGTCATTCCATGAAGGCTCAGCAGACAGCTGAGGCAATATTCAGGGAAGTCTACTCCAAAGGAAGGATGCGTGTGTGCGCTCTCGAGTACGCCCTTTCGAGAGCATTTTTTTGGTGCTAATTTTTCTGCTTTGGAGTATCTCCAAGGTGGAAGGGGAGATGGGACAGATCAGAAATGGTGGGGTTTTCCTCCCTTTTCTTAGTCTATTTCTCTTCCGTCAGTACCTTCCTGCTATAATACTTAAGTGTCTTCCTTCATTCATTAAGTGTGTTCTACTTGGAAAACCTGCTTGCAGCAAAACCTGCTTGCACCACAGTATTTTCTAGACTCAGTATTTTATCTTTGTAATATGTGGTGCTATATGTTTTCTCATATGCTAAAGAAACAGTATGGGTAATGTAAGATAAAATGTGAGGTCTCTTTCTGGGGACGTTTATTCCCGTTTCATGATTACTTCTGCAATTCTGTTCTTCTTCTACGCAAACAAATTTGGCCCGGAGTGTCAATGAATGCAGTGCTAGAATAGTCATGATCAGTCCAAGATCCCCACAAAGAACTTGACAAATGAGAAAGGTGGCAAAAGAGTAGATTGTAGAGCGAGAGAGATTGCTCAAGATATTGGGCATTGTGAGACAATCTTCTTTTTTTTCTAGTTGTTATATCTTTTTCCTCAGACAGGGACAACTGACTTTAACAAGAATTTGGCTTAATTTGTTTTGTGGAAGCATACAATAGGTTCATAGTCTCAGTCTGTCAAAACACATGGTCCTGGGCCTAAAAAAGGTGGCATAAAAATGGGGTTTTCTTAGTGAAAAGAAGAAAGGTGGAATAAAAGACTACTTCACATAGTTCAAGTGATTAAGGTAGAAAAGACAAATGTTCTGCCTGTTATGTGGATTTAAATAAAGATGTTCCTCTGCTTGTTAATTACTGTCAAAAGGGACCTCATTCTGAGAAACATGCCAAAGAACTGTTTCTTTGTCTACCATGCACAACAGCTGTACGGTAGACAAAGAAAGATCTCTGTGACTCACTTGTTATTACACAAAGAAGCAAATAACAGTGTCTGCATCTATAGGTATTGCTTTCCAGAGAATCAGTTTTATGTCATACCAGTCCATAAGATTCAGAAAAATAATTGTAATATCCATTGGCCATAACAACATGTTGTAATTAAAACAGACTTTGTAAAACAAATTCACAGGCTTGCCAGCCTTGTTCAGCTTTTTTTCTTTATTATGTTGGCCCTGGGAGTCTATGTTTCACCCTGGGCTGTCCCTGCACTTTCGGACTTGTCCCTCTACCAGGACATCTCCCCACCTTATTAACACATACTCTTCTTGAGGGGAGCTCTGTGCAGCAGTGTACAACACTGACGTGGTTGTCTCTTGGGGAGCACAGCTGTGAGGACCTTCCTCCAGGAATGGCAAACCAGATAGTTGTTAGGTGTCAAAGCAAATTTAGCCTCCAGGCACAAGCACTCTTAATTTTATTTTTTTTCTCCTAGATAAACCAAGAAGTCTTGTGCAACCTATAGCAGTGTCTTGTAGGTGAAAAGAAATGTGCAGCTGAAGGGATGTCAGAGCTTTTTCCAGCAGTATTTGTGTCAATAAAACGGCCCGAAACTTTGTTTATAGCCTTGGCAAAGCTATCATAGGCTGAATTAGTCACAGCAGCAAAGCTGTCTGCTCACCAGTAGAGGATCTTCACTTGACAAACTTTTCCTATCAACCTCATGAAGTTTAACAGGAATTACTTTGTCTACTAGTAAAATCTATAGATTTTTACAGACCCTAGAGCTTGGTTTTACTCTTTACAATATTTTGCAGAAGCAAGGTGAGACCTTCTGGCTCCTAGGTCCTTCTCTCTCAGCTTTTCTCCAGTTGCTGTTGGTAACTGTTCAGTCTGCATGGGTGAGTCTGCAGTGCTTTGCTGGAAGGCAGCAGAAGTCAGTGGGGCTCAGGAATATTGGCCTATTTCAGTGTCTCTCTCAGTACATTGCCCAGGGTGACCGCCTCTCTTGTTTAGCCAGTTGTGTGGTTATAATCCCATCAAATATTTGAACAAGAATGTAATTCCATGACATAGTTTACAAATCCCTCTAGATTAGTATTTTCAATCATCTGTTACAAATTTGTGTACCCCTGTGAAGTGAATCTATGTCTACCAAAGTAAACCTCCTTTTCTCAACTAGTGATCTTTCAAGGTCTCCTGAAAGTAGACCGTAGGTTAAAGACACACTCAGCACCACTTAAATTGTAAATTCTCTGGTGTAGGGATCACCTTTTCATTTTCTACAAGTGCTGCATACAGTGCATTTGTCACTGTGCCTTGTAAGTACTATTGCAGTATAAATAATAAAAGGCACTGTTACCTGGGGGCCTGCAAAAGTACCACTCTGTAAGTTTCTGATCACTGGATTTAGAATATTTGGAAATTATATTAGTTGCCCAGAAGCAGGATGTGCTTCATGATGGTTAGTAGACTACAGGTATGAGGTACACATCGTCACAGCTGACTGAATTTGTGTGGTTGCACCCTATCTTGTACAGCTTTCATGAGAGGAGATGCCAAGACTGAAAGAAAACATGGGAGTTTCGTGGACCACAATTACAATTTTGTATTCAATTGTTAGCCAGTCCTGAAATGACTCACAACACAGCTGCTCAGATTTACAGGCAGTTAACAGATGTAAGTGTTTGTTAGCTTTTTTGTTCAGTCAAAGTGATGTAGTGGGACACTCTTCTGGGCCAGATGTATCATAAAGTTGAAAGTTTGAGGAAATGGAACAGACTTGTGTCTCTTTCTCGCAGCAGTTGCTTTGTGTGTGGCTAGGAAAAAGATATTCTGAAGGTGACTTCTTCTGTCTCATCTTGAGATAGCACAGTAATCTAGTAACAGTATTCAGTGAAAGCCAGGCATTGTCTCTGGGACATCGCTATCTCCCTGAAAACTACAGGAGTCTCTGATCTGCTATTTCCATAGACTCCAATTTTTGATGTGACTTTATTTGGTAACTCCTGCATTTGCAGTAATACTACAGTGTGCTGGCTGCTTGACTGGTGGAATTCTTCTTTCAAAACATTGAAAACTGACACTCAGTTTTGCCTGAGAATCATCAGAAAAAATTTTCTGCTATGTTAACATTCAAATTTCATATATTTTATATAGATAATTGCTTTGTGACCAGAGATAGAATAAACAATACAGGACATATCATATAAACAAGTGTTTACAAGATGATGCAATACATTCTCTTTTCTAAATGATGTGGTTTAAATTTTGGGTTGTTTCTTGTACCACCCTTCTATGCTAATTTTCTACATTAAATAAAAGGAATTAACATCACATATCATAACAAACCACTGACCATAACACTTTAGGGTTCTGTTGTTGTTGTTTTGTGCTTTTTTTCACTTTCTTCTTCTATTTTGCTTCCTTGTCATAAAATCATAGACTCATAGAATCATTAAGGTTGGAAAAGACCTCTAAGATCATCACTGAGATCTCTCTTCCGCGCTCAATCCACCTTATCTGAGGTTGAGGCACTGCCTTTTTTTCTCCCTTCTGTCTAAAGTACTCTGCTTTTTTACTTTGGTGTATGCAACTATTACAGAATCAAAAGCATCCATCCGTACTGTAGGTTGCAAGATTTGTACAAACTGTAAGAGATTCCCTGTCTTTTTATCAAAGATCTTCATTTCAGGGCTTACATCCTTCTTCCGGGTAGGTACTGAGTGAGGTCAATGCAAGTTCTCATCTGGGGGTTAACAGCCTTGAAGAGCACAACTCCTGATAAGGCTTTGGGACTTCCTTTTCCACTGGCTTGTCTGCACTCAGGTAGACATGTGCAGAATGGAACCAGAGCTGGTTGGTTAAATCTTTGTTCTGGCTTGATAGTATCTGATACATCACCTTCCCCTGGCCAGTCTACAGCAGCTGAGCATGTTCAGTATAATTTAAAGTTGCCTGAGGGCTGTGATAAATTATGCCTGCTGCCCATGACCTGTTTGGCTCTTTCCACTCCTAGAATTCACTAAGACATAGGAAAGTCTTTCCTCCAGATAGCTTTTTGCTGCACTAGCGGCTTAGGACAGCATGGGATGCAGCTTTTTATGAGGCTCGGGGTGGCTGAACGGTGGCACAGCAGTTATCCGATAGGTGCCTGGGAATGCGTGCTGCATTAGACAGCGATACAGCAAAGGAGATTACAGTCCTCTTAGCTCCCTCTTGAAATCTGGTCCTTGGGATCTTCTCCGATCCATGCCCAGAGAGCTGCCCTTGCAAACCACCTGCTCCGGTGTCATCATTTTCTGGTGGCAGCAAACCAGACTAAATGCAAGGGAGAATCTTGGGCCAGTCATGCTTGAGAGAAATACTCCAGGTACTGCTGCTGATCTCAGAGCAGTTAGCCAGTGGCTGAATTTAGTTTATTGCTTAAAAAAAGTGCATTGTTATTACTCATTACTGAGATGGTAGTTTAAAACAATTAGTCTAATTATCGTGGAGCATTGTGCTTTGAAAGGAACAGCTGAAAGTAGAGAACCACAAGATTTTCATTTAAGTGGTAAAACTTCATTTAATAACCAAGATGAGCCAGAAGAAACCAGTGGTTGTACATTTAAAGGAGTTTCCTTTAAGTTGAAGTCGATCCCTGTAATCAGATGAGCTCATCTGCCATTTGAGCAACCTCTATTAGCAGTGTTGAAACGTAACTCCTAGTTGCTGCTTAAAGCAATTCTAACGTACTCTTTACTATGTTCTTAAGACCTCAGATTTGATCCTTGTTTTTTGTGTATGTGGACTCACCACAAAGCATGCAGCAAGAAAAATCCCTTTTATAAGGCATTATCTTGCAGCCCCTAAATTAAACACACAAACCAAAGGCCTCCTTGTGATATCTCTTATTACTCTTTTTCTGAATAATCAATTTAAGCTAAAAAGAGGCAGCCGAGTTCTGAAAAGCAAGTGCCTCCTTGTGTGCCCAGTAACCTGTCTGCTGCGTGAGCAACCGAACAGAGAAGATGGAATGGCTGGGATCCTGCTCCAGCCTTATTTTGAGTGTCTTGTTGAGAGAAAAGGGGTAAGTGTCCTGCAGGGGTTGTAACAGTTCATCCTTACCTGGTGGCTTTGATATGAGGAGTGTGGGACTAGTGGTGACTTTCTTCCAGAACAGGGTGACTGAAGGCTGTGCTTGTCCACAAGGTTGAAATTAACTGCTCAATTCTAGCCTTATAACCTAAAATACTCCCAGAAAAATTTAATTGGGAAGGAGACAGCCCTTGCAAGATTGAAACCTGTTTTTTCTTTGTGAAGTTGTAGGTGCAAATGTTTTCAGGAATAAGTCAGCAGAAAAACTTTCGGGGAGGGATCAGATAGGAAATGTAGAAGGCTATTATCTACCAAAGTGCTTAAGAAAGCATAATGAAGTGGAGATTGTGCTTAAGAACCAAGGCTTGTAAGGAATTTGAGACCTGAGCTGACAACATAATTGTCTTAGCTTTTGGATTTATTAGAAGTCTATTTTGTGAAAACTGCAACTGGTCTGCGTGCTTTTTTTATGAAATACAGTTGCATTTGTGGAGGATGCAAGCAATACTGCTGTGTGGAAAAGCAAGTGATCTCAAACATGTTTACTTCTGCATGGAAACATTTCCAGACAAAAAAGGAATCAAACCCTCTCCCTAGAAAGATGAAGTTCAGTCAACTCATTCCACGTAGCACCTTGTTGTTTTCTTACGTTGACAGTCTTCATACTTGTAACACCTAAACTTCATCATCTTACTCCCGTTCTCGATGTGCACTACTTGTTTCCCACAGCAAGTAGCATGCAAAATCATCTTGTATTTAAAGTACTTCCACATAAAATTTGTGGTAAGATTGGGAGTAAGGACATTTTGAACTTTGTAGTCTGTGATTAAAAGTTTTAGCACCTGCCGCTGTAAAGACTTAAATACGCTTCCAACTTCTGTTCACACAGGTATGTCATCAGCTTGGAGGTAACTGAATACCTACACGACCCAGGCATAAAGTAGGTCTGATAGCATTTTATTTGATATTAATGATTTTACTGGAACATATAACTACTGGAATGGTTGTGTGCTCCTTGGCATTAGACTACATGAAAGAGTGTGTTCTATTAAACAGGGGCATAGTTCTAAAAAATCCCACACTTAACGATATTGCTTTGCAAAGCAAATGAGGGTACCTGTGCCTGCCAATTAAATTGCATCGTGGGTGGAATAATTAATTTGGATGCTAGGCAAGGAGCATATTGCAGAGTTTTTAATTTTTTTTTATTATTATTTAGGCTGACTAGGGTGTGCCCAGGTTAAGACTACATCTATTTTCCCTGCCTTACACCCTTGTACATGGCATGGATGCAGCTGCTTGCTTCCGCAGCTCCCCCCCCCACCCCCCAACCAAATCTGGGATGTATCTTTCTGTCTTTTACGTGTGCGTGTGGCAAGTAGTAGTTTTCTGCTATTGTAAGGACAGATTTTTTTTTTTTCTCAGAGTCTAACTCAGAACAGGTAAACTTGTGCTTCTCTTCAAGTGAATGCTGAAATTCATCATCAGTCAGCAAAACTAAAGTGACACAGACTTCTGTACGTTTAAAAGCATTGCTGAGTCACAGCCAAAATGAGAAAAACATTAACACGACGACTGGTGCAATTCAGTCCTGGTGATGTAAAGAAATGCTATGAGGTTTGATATCATGTCTATATGCACACACCTACTGACAGACTAGTTGATACAAGCATACTTCTTAGAAAAATGGAAGATCCCAAAGGGGACAATAACGTTATGCTACAGATCCCCAGCTGCAGTAGTAAGCAAACCGCTTTCAAGCGGTCCTGACCACGGGTGCGCAAGTGCCTGACTGCAGGGGCAGCAGGAGAGACAGGCGAAGAGCTGATGGGTGGAGCTGGATCCCACCTTACATGCAAGAGGAAGGCAGAGTTCCTGCTGCGTGAGGCTACGAGACATGCTGTGAGAGCGAGTAGAAAATGACGGAGGCAGGGAGAGAGGAGGCTTGTCTCCTGCCTGTGTGCAGGAGCACTGCCGAGGGTGGCTGAACAAGCTGCTTGGGACCTACCCCCCCAACAGGCAGGGCTGTCGCCGGTGCCCCAGGCCTTCTGGTGCACGGGCAATACCCAGGCAAAAGGTTCGGTGGCCTCCAGTCTCCTCATCATTCATGCCCTTTTCCCAGCAGTCACCTGGATTCCCTTAAGAGACAACGGCTCCCGCGGTTTGTCCATGTATCTAATTCCTCAAAAATGGGTGGTTCTTCAGAAACACTGTTTTGTATTAAAGTGTGGTAAAACTTGGCCTTTAAACCTCTACCATTCTGCAGCAATGATTGTACTCTATCAGCCAGTCGACGCAAAACTGGAGGTATGTGGTCAGTTCACTGGAACGCTATTTTTAGCACAAGCAAAAAGAAACCAGACTGGCTCATGATCAGCCCTTTGGGAAAAGGAGGTAGAAGGATGAAGAGAGAGGAAGATACTTCTCCTCTTGAAGATTTTTTCCTTTTAGTCACAGCACCGAGGAAAAACAAACTCCATATGGAACAGATCATGTCAGGCCTTTAAAACATATTTGCAGAGACTGTTACAGTTTCTTACAGGAACTTGGAATACCCTGCGGTTTCGGGTTTTTGTTCTTCTATTTCCCATTTGGGAATGTGTGTGCATTTTCATTTGTTTTAATTTGGCCCGAGTTAAACGCATCAACCAGTAGTTTGTTTTATTATTATCTTTAAAAGATCTGACATTCCCTGATTCCCCCAATGGGAAAGAGTTACAAACGCTTCTCTCCTAGGAGTTTAATTAGGCTTTTGCTGCCCCTTTTTTTTTCCTTTTTTTTAATTGGCGTGCAAACAAAGGCCAAATTTTTGTCCCCAGCACAAGGCCAGCGTGTAGTGTGCTGACGCAAAGATGCGTGCTCAGCTGGATGCTGAATTCAGACATGGAGCAGCCTCGCAGTGCAGGAGATCATGCCCAGCGGGCTGGGTTTAGTGGTCACATCCAAAATTACTTGCCCTTTCCCCGTTTGCCCCGTCAGCGACTGTGTAGAGCGCCATTCCAGAATGTCAGCCGTGGGGTCCAGCCTTCCGTGATCTGGCTTTCCTGCCCGATCGCTCAGCGATGGCTCGCAAGGAAGGAGGGGTGGGGCGGGACTCACCCCTTGGTGGTAACTGTGCTCTGATTCTGCAGTGTGAAGAAATGGTATGTGTAAGAACGGCTGTCACTAAAACACTTCAGGTTGTTCTTTATTTTTCCTTAGCTGAGAAGCTAATATAGTCCCACTTATTAAATGCAATCCTTTGGTTTGAAATGTGGCCAAAATTAATTCATAAATGTGTTAATCGTTTAAAATTCAGCACTGCTCTGGAGCACATTCAATGTGCGTGTGGGGAAGGAGCTCGGGGCTTTTGAATTCGTGATACAGAAACAGACCCTGCCAGAGCTTTTTTTTTTTTTCTTTTTTTCTTTTTTCTTAAAGCTTCCAGTGAGAACAGGTAAGATGAGGGCAAGCACTGGAACTTCCCGCTTTTCTGAATTACTGCCTCAATGACTTCTTTTGACATCTTAAAACTATGAGCTGTTCTGACCTCCCAAACTTCCTCGTATCCCACGTGCTGTATATTCGCATGAGGGAGAAACGATGTCACAGAACAAACGCGGCTTTACGGAACGCCGAGTAAGGAAGGAGGTTTTGCTGGAAACCCAGGGTTCTGTCGGGGCTCAGAAGAACCAGGACCACTGAAGACGTATGAAGAACTCAGGGTTTATTTAAGCAGTTTCTGTCTCCGTGCGCGTCTTACACAACATTAAAGAAAAGTAAAGAGTAACTCTTCAGACTCACCTTTCCGCAGAAGACGGCCAGGCAGGCTGCCAGGAGGCAGGTGTAGCCCCTAAAACCCCTCTGAATTTGCACCAC
>Ga0181612_151356_pt1 | contig 14398 bp, 8 predicted proteins | sample HoacroProtozoa21_FD_119630 | JGI IMG/M metagenome (GOLD analysis project Ga0181612, IMG submission 119630) | Hoatzin crop microbial communities from Cojedes, Venezuel. Combined Assembly of Gp0051906, Gp0051904, Gp0051908 | reverse complement strand
GGTGTTGGGGCGGGCGGGTCACAGTCCCCCCCCACGCGTGGCCCCGGGGCCCTGCCCCAGGGACAGGGGGGCTGGAGAAGCCGCAGGCGACGGCCGTGACAGCCCCCGTGTCCCGTGGCACACGCGCACCCTCCACCCCGAGCGTGGGGGGACCGACTGCGGGGTGTGGGGGGGGGAAATCTGCTTCGCAAATTACCGTTGGTACCAAGTGTCCCTTCTTATCAAGACTGGACGGGTATTCAATTTTCTCTTCAAACGCCTGCCTTCTGAAATGGTAATAGAATTTCAAATCTAGGGGAAAAGGGAGGGGAAAAACTGAATATGCAAGGATTAACAATGAGAGACAGAGACAAAGGAAGAAATTATACCAAAAAAATATAGTCGGAGCCTTTGGAGGAATTAATTAAATACAAATATAAAGAGAAAATTAACAGTCTCATTCTTAGGAGGGGGGAGAAAAGGGATATTTTCTGAGTTTAATTAACCTTTTTTTGCCAAGAACAATGAAGAGGAAGGGGGAAGGGAGGGAGAGGAGAGCAAAGACTCCTAATTGTTTTGCCTTGTAGGAGATAATTACGGGATCTGCCCGGGTTGGGGTCTGCCCACGCGGGTTTGGGGTGCGTGGGTCCGGCTCGGGCACGTGCCGGGGTTGTGTGCATAGAACAACTCATTTGTTGGCCCTAATTGGCAGGCAGATCCGGAGGAGCGAAGGCAGAGCTGGGAAGCCCCCCGGTCCCCCGGCTGCTCGAGGAGGGCACGTCCCCTCCCGGCAGTGCCATGGCAAAGGGGACAGCGTTGGGCACGGGTGGGAGGTGGCTGGTGGCCACAGTGGCTGGCAGGGCTGCGAGACGACCTCCATCCCCATGCTCCCAAACGTCTCATCTGCAGGTTTGGTGTCTGCAGCGCTGGGAAGCGTCAGTTGCTGGGCGGCAGCTGTGGGGCAGGACGGGGTTTTGGAGCAGCTGGATGCCAAATTAATGGTCTTTGTCACCACCGTCCCCTCCTGGGGAAAGCAGGGGAGCCAGGCAGCGACAGCAGGGTGAAAAGTGACGGGACAAGGAAAGGAAAGGTGATGCTGACCCTAAGACGAGTGCCTGCCCACTGAGTCTTTGCTGCCTTCGTGCTCCTTGCCCTGGCACCTCGCTGCTTTGCTGCTGCCCACACCGGAGCTGTTTGGCCACCACAAGACTCCAGCAGAGGGGAAGGGGACAAAGCCAGACTGGAGAGCAGGAGCGCGGGGACTTCAGCAGCAGCCGAGGCCATGCCCCGCCGGACGGAGCGGCACGGTGCTCCCCCCAGGCCACGGGCACTGCCAGGCCCCAGGCTCATGCTGCAAGCTCCACCATAACACCCACCACAGCTCGCGCAACGCCAGCGACCGGGAGCGATGGAGGTCGGCCAGGCAATGCCCCATGGGTCACTTGGACAAGGGGCAACGAGCAGCACTATCCTCCTCCTCTGTGTGCCTCTCATGACACCCTTTTGACACCTCAGAGCCACGGGGTTGGGAGCAGGACCTGATTCCCTTTAACCCCTGGTCAGGTGAAGCAGACATTTCGCAAGGACTCATCACACAAGTTCCTTGGGCAACCACCCATGGAGACATTCTCCACCCCTGCACCACAAGCTCTCCCAAATAACGGCAAAGCCCCCTCCTCTCCCTGCCAACCCCGTCTCACCGTGATTACACCACCACCCGTCACACACGTGCTCGGGTGGGCGATGGAGATGCCGGGGTCTGCGCTCCTGGACGAGGCCGCGGGCAGCAGAGCTGGCTTTCCAGGCGGGATCGGCTGCGCCGAAGCCCGGTTTCCACTGGGTGATGGAGGGAGAAATTCATCGTCGCCAGGCAGGAGGCTCCTGCAGGGCACAAGCTGAAGACCCGGACCTCTGTGTGGGTCTGGCCCTGCCAGCACGGCATCGCCCAGAAGGACACACACACGGCCCAGGAATCGGGATGGAGTGATTAATAAGTTAAAACCAACACCAGCAAGTGTTTATTTAACAAACGTGGCTCCGTATCTGTCCAGGAATAGATTGCAAAATTATTCAAGAGTCTTCAGTGTAAATTATTCTCGGTAAGGATTGTTTAAATTGCAAGCTGGGAATATTACTGTGAAGTGTACAAGGTATGTGGTAAATTATGTAACCAATTTATGTAATTTATAAATTGAGTTACATAAATTAGCTACACAAGTTACAGCATGAATGTCAAATTGTATACTCAATTGTCAGAAAAATAGCTTAGCATCAGATTAGTTTGAGGAATAATCCAGACAGTACAAAGTCTGGATGTTACAAATAAATAAATAAATATAAATATCAAACCATATACTAACAGCTCAAGCTAGAAAGTTTATTAATAAAGTGCAACCACTCGCTTGTTGGGGGGAAAATCGAGGCAGAGACAGGCAGCTCAGTTTGCTTTTCAGTGTGCGCAGACACCCCCAGCATCCGCGCCCTGCAAAGTGCTTTGGGAAGGACAGAAGCTACCGGAGCCTTCTCCAGATGTCCGCGTCTCACTCCTGGGGTAAGGAACACCCCGTCAACAGCAAGGGGCTACAGAATCACTGATAACTTTGCCATTAAGCAGTTTAGATGAAGTGCACCGTTACACTAATTCATTCAGTGCACACAGGGCCACGACTATGGAAAAGCCCGTGAATTTATTGCACATCTCAGACTCACCTGCTGTTACTCACCAGCCCAAACTTCTAGGACTTGGAGGACCCTTAGGAAACCAGAGCCAAGGCTGGCAGCTTTCCCCAAGTTAGCAGTCAAAGGAACTCTTCCAGCCGCTCATTTTCCACTAGCACCTCTCCTTCATGCCCCCACGTTCAGCACGGGTGAGACAGCCCGGGGCCACGCACAGCAGCTTTGGCCATCCAGACTCCACGAGACAAAAGGTGCTTCTTGTGCAGTCTTCAGACAGAGCTCTGACATAGCTTCAAAACCTGGGAAGGGTTTTTGGGAGGGTATGTGGGGATCTGGAGCAACAAGAGGAAACACTACAAACCAGTTTATAAATTACTTAACCTAAAATCTGAAGGCTGGATGGGAGTAACTGCTCTGGAGCAGACGAAGCAAGGAGAGCCAGGAGCTCTCCCCGGGGAGCCTTGCTCACAGGGTGGCCCTGTGGGCAGTGGCGGGGCTGAGCTATGTTTCATACTGTTTGCTCTGCTGTCCACGTTCTCAATGGATGCTAAAGGCTTCCGAGTTTCACAACTTTTTACCTTCTACTCCTCATTTTAAAATCTAATTTTCCTTCAAGTTGAGAATGGCAGAATTCTCCTCTCCTGAGAACAGCTGTGATTATGTTGTCACTGCTTGCCCAGCAGTGCCGCAAGGGCTGTAGCAGTGTTAGAGCATCAGCTTCCAGTCCCAGCCGTGACTAGAAAGCGATCTAGAGCACAATTCTCTTGAGCGTAACTTATTAAAACCTCCCGTTAATGGGTGTGCTTAGTTTTCCCAGAGAGCTGCCCGAGTCTGGGCCTCCCAAGCAATTCCACAAGGTCAGCGCTGGTGGGCAGTGACCAAGTTCACGGTCAGAAGGACGATATAGATTGCCTTAAAGTTATGGTGTGCACATGGGTCTCATTTTTCTGTGCAGTTCCTTGCACTGTTGAATGAAGATTTTTACCCATGCTTTGAAACACCTGGCCCATCAGGCCCAAAGGACTGCCTTTCTCCTGATGCCACACTTGTACACTGTCACCTTGACACTGGATTCCTACAGCCTGTACAGATCTAACCCCACGCATCGGCTGAAAACAGCCTGGAATAAAACTACGTCAGCTCGTGTCAGCAACAAGCAACGCAGGACCACCTGCAGCCTCCAAAGAGGACATCTACTTTGTTCTTTGAGAGGCTGAAGACCCAGACCCTGCTGTCTGAGGGTGCTTCCAAGCAGATTACCGGCTTAGACTCTGAAGCACAATTTCTCTTCTCTGTCTGTTTGGCCACAGACTAAATTGCGGCCCTTTCCTTCAGACAGCACAGCTCGTGTTTCCTGGCAACGGGGAGGTCAGGCCAACCAGCGGCTGGGTGGAACTGACAGCTGGCACTGAGGTTTCACGGCTGGGTTTCATTAGGATGTTGGGGAAAACAGCCATGAAGTATATTAAATATATTACTGTGGATATTCCATTTACTAAACCGCTCTCCAGCCTGGGAATGTACACTTCAGGGTACCAGAAGGCACTCTATAAAATCATTTGAATGTAGTCTTGAAATAAGTGGATGAGCGTTTTCTCTTTTTGTAAGCTCTAACTCAAAGCTCCCACAGCACCGCACAAGCGCCTGATTTCAGTTTGGAACAAGCCTGGCACACAGGTACGTCTCCTGGTCCGAGTTCTACGCTGTTTGGGCAGCCCCGTCCACCCTCCCACCGCCGAGCCCCGAGACGCAGTCGCACGGCCGCGCTTGGGCGCAGGTACAGACCCGACGGCCAAGGGCGAGTTCGGATACCCGCAGCGCACGCGGACACCAGGCTCAGCCTACGCGGCCATCACTGAGGCACAGCGCTGATCCATTTAATCCAATAAATTGCAACCCAAGGAAGTTGTCCTTAGTTGGCAACAGTGCACTGGAAGGTAAGGAATAGAGGGAAAAAGTCCCAACACAAAGGCTTGCAGAAGAAAAATAACTAAATAAGGATTAAAGGGACTATGACGGCTGTTTCATTGAAGCAGCCCATAAAGAGCAATTTCTCTGCCTTTTGTAAGCTTTTATTCTGGCTGATATGATTTAAGCTAAATCCTGAACTGGCATTTCCCCCCCCCATCTCGTTAAGAGCCATGAAGGGTTGTTGCAGTCACCAGCCAGACTTCAGCAGCTGAAAGGCCACTGAAGGAAAAGTAAAGAATTAATTTTTAAAAAGCCATGCTCACACACGGCTTTATCAAATGGCAAAAACTCAAATCTCTCCCTTGGTTCAGCCGTTCGGAGGGGGAATGCACGGCAGCACTGGCAGAGTTCCTGTTTACTTGTTTTATGATGGTTGTAATGAGGAACCCATTAAATTAATAGCCGTGCTTTATTTTTAATGTTATGTTTAGCTAATCCTGACTTACAGTGGCACTCCCCATTCATAGAAAATAAAAATCAAACTCACTATGACGATGGACTCCAAGAATGGATACGGAGAGATGTTCGAGAGGTCGTAGGAGGGAAAAACACCGCCCTTCTGAGGAGAGTCACCGAGCCCCTCAGCGGGGGCCCCTTAGAGAAATTGGCTCAGGCGGTTCAAGGACTAAAGAACACAAGAATTATTTAAAGCTGCAAGAAAAAAAAATAATTGCCAGATGGACCCATTTTAACTTCACTAGCACCTCAGCACGAGGTACTGAAATGCAGAGACATCCTCCCGCCCTGACTCTGTGAGGAAGCAGCCCCTCGGACGGCTCAGCGGTCCAACGCTGGTGATGTTCTCCTTACCTGTAAGGTCCAAGCTACTCACCATGCACACACTTCAGAGTATGCACCCAGGTTAACGATGCAACTAGGTCAAAACAAGCCTTCTTAGGCCCGCGGTGGATCTGGGGAAGGAGCTGCCCGCCTGGAGACAAGCACCGACCCAGGGCGAGCACACAGCCAGCGAGAGCTGCAGGAGGGTGGCACCGGCTCAGGGACAAGCAGCCCCAGGGCACTCCCCAGGTCCACCTCCCGCTGCCGTACAGCGGCCGGGCACCGCGTCCCCACAAGAGTGACAGGCCGAGAGCCTCCTGGCACACAGCTCCCAGAAGACAGCAGCTGCCTCAGAGCAGGTACAACCCCAGTAAAACCAGCCCTTTATATTACAGAAAAAAACGGTGAGGACCAAATGCAGAGAACCCAGGAGGACCGCGAGTTTCCAGCATGATGCTCAGAAAGCTACGAACCACGGCAAGGCTGGATGACCCCATTTCCCGCTTTGCAGTCTGGGTGACCCAGCAAGGTCTCCTGGTCTTAAACAGCGATGAGAACTTTTTTTTTTTTTAAATCTGTAGAGGAGGAAGTAGGGAATGGCTGAACTGCATCCATCAGTTTGCCATAAATGTTAGCAGTAGGAGATGGGAATGAAGACAACTGCAAACCTGCTCCAAAGATACCAGAAATCGTACTTATTTCTAAATAAACTTATCGAAAACAAAGGACGGGGCAAGGTAGGGATCAAAACGAGACACCAGGCCCCCACTGCCCCTTTCTCCTGCACGCCCTGGGACAGCAAGCCTTCCATGAGGTACCTCCCCCACAAAACAGTACAGGGCAGCAGGAACCAGACACGAGTCCTACCAACATCTCGTAGCACATTGCACAAATGAAATCGCTGGATCAAGCACAAGCTAATCCACCGAGGGCAAGCAGCAGGAGCATCTAATTGAGGCCGTTTGCAAGGGGAAACCAGCTTCAGGAGGAGTTTGTTACATACCCCACAGGGAGCAGCTGATTTCATCTTCAACTTGGAAACAAAAGTTTGTTTGCTGCTCTCCCCAGGAAGAGGACAAAGGAAAGTTCTCTGCCATGTGCTGACCTCTGTAAAACATCTGAAAAGAGCACATGTGTCATTAAATCCAAGATACACTTTTGACACGCAGCCCTCCTGAGACCAGTGGCTGCTCCATTCGCTCCCTCTGGCTTTGCCCCGGGCTGCGCAACTACTGCTCTGCCAGCATAATTACACCCCAGAGCAGGAGACGGAGGGGCGTCACTACTTGCCCTGAACAACCTCAGCACGGAGATGACTACCGGCCCAGGCTAATCACTTCAGTTTGCGTCACCCTTCACTCTCCCAAGACATCAGCGCAGGAGAACTGGGGAAGCGACCAGAAACCAAGACACATAGCAAAAGCAGAGCAGTAAGGCTGATAGATCAGGAGGGCAGGCGAGTCAGTTCAGGAATATCACATCCATCTTCTCCAAGGGGACGGGAGCAGGTGTGGGGCTCCAGCACTGCAGGACTCTGAACAGCCCTTCAGGCTCCCGTGGGCTCCCAGAAAAGGGCTGGTAACTCTGCAGTGCTGGGTGCAACGGCTCCCTAGGGCGGCAAAATGAGCTGTTGCAGCTGCAGGCTGTATTTTATCTGGGTGCACGTAGTTACAGCAACTCTTGGAGTGGGAAGGAACGAGCGGAGAGTCCTTGTACCTATCCTGCTTCTAACCCCGAAAGGCCAAGTCACCAGGCAGAGAGGAGAAGAACATGGTCCTGAGACGCGTACAAGACTGGCAATGAAGCGTTTTAGGGAATCAGACATAAACAATTTAGCAACAAGCTACAGACAAACACTTTTAACCAGTTTGGAAATAAAAAATAACAACAACTTGAACGACAAATTGAAAAATTCTGCCTGGAAAAAGAGCACACAGCATGAGATCACAGGATTCAGCAGACTATAAAATAGGAAATGTGCCCTACTCTTCTCCCCCTACAGCTACACAAAACCCTCCTACATAGGTTACAGACACGCTTGGCAATTGCCTTCCTCCTCCAGCCTCTTCTGTTGTAGACAAGGCAGAGTTGGTAGAAGCCTGAACGCAAAGAGGATATTAGATAAAGCATCTTGCAAAGCCAAGTGTGAAATATTAACAACAGGAGGCAATGGGTTGTGTTTTTATGCAAGATCACATTTGATGCTTAGAGAGCCTGAGATGTTCTTGCACACCAGAATCTCGAAGTCCTTGTTGAATGTTTCATTTAAAAAGCTGCTGAAGCCTACTGGAAAATTTCTATCAGTTCTGTTATTTGCTGTATCTGCTCTAACTTCGTTGGTTTTGTTCTTTTTCCTTTCTGCAACACTAAGAAATTATGCATGAATAAAAAGGTTCTTCCTTCCATTCATCTGGCCAGTTTTAAAACAATTCATACTCTTACAGTGGGCGCTCTGCAAGCCTGTATTTTCACATGAAATTACCACAATTGTGCACATTGCATCCCAATTACCGGACGCATTTGTACACACAATTACCCAATTTACACACAGAACTGCAATGAGAGGGCAGGCAAAACGGACATGCAGCTGTTCAGCTGAACGGAGCACTGCGCCCGAACGGCAGCTGGCATGGGGCAGGTTGGGTTTTAGCAGGTGAAACAGGTCACAGATAGTCCTGGGCACAAACGAGCTCCTGTTTATCCAACACATGCAGCACCGACAGCAGCGTGGCTGGCTGCCCCTGCCCTACCTCAAACTTGCCTTTGGAGGAAACTGCCTCCAATTCAGCTTCTACAATAGATGCAGACCTTGTTTTCCCACTGTCCTAGTTGCCCATTACTGCCAACTGTGTGAGGAGAACAGCTATTCAACACTGGACACCAGGCTCCAGGAATAATGATCTCTGCCACTTTGGAGGGTAACTGACACCTGCTGTCAATCTTGCATGAAAAAAAAAAATCACACTCCAAATATCCAACAAGCAGCCAAGGAGAAACGCAAGGAGAGGGAGCCTAAGAGAAGATGCAGGGCCTCTTCCTTCTTTGCAAGAGCCTCGGCAGTACAGGAGCAGCGAGGATGAGGGGAGAGAAAACACTCACTCGAGAAGCTGTGTTACCTGTACGTTCTTCACTCGGATGGCAGCTGAGGCTCTGCAAACTGAACTTCATCTTTGGCAATTTCCTATCGACGTCTCTGCTCATCGCATTTTTCCCCAGGCTCAGATACCTGAGCTGACGATTAGGGCAACAGCAGCAACAAACCTGCTCCTGGGCACTAGGAAACACCAAAAGCAAAGGACTGCCTGAAAGGCAGATGGGACCACAATCCCCACGGACACGATCACCAAGAAGTTTGTAGACATTCATCACAGAGTAAGCTAAAATGAAACCCAGCATGGCAGGACAGAGGAGTTTCCCACTCCAAGGCTACACGATGAACTGATGTCTGTCCTCGGAGCCTACCAGAGACTGGGAGTTAGGCAAGCTGGTTACTGAAGTGCGATGACATGCAAGAGGTATATTTTCAGCTAATAATCAAGCAGTCCCTCGCCTGGAGGTACTGGATGGCCTTAGAGTGCCACTTTGTCCTTGCTGGGCTGCAAAACAGCCGCAATGCACCTGGACAACATTAGCTGGAGATGTTACATTTATGATTTTATGGCTGATTTTTTCCCCCTACCCTCTATCAATTGAGTTCACTGTCTGAACGATCACATCTGTTTATGTTCCACAGACACCTGCGTATCTTGAGATGACAGCAACTCCCTGAATGCTGTAATCAGTTATTTCTCAACAGAGGAATTGCCAATTTGGTAAATAAAGCTCATTATAAAAGAACATAGAAACATATTACAGTTGCCTAACAGAGAAAATTGTCCAGTGCTGTCAGATAATCAGCCCTGGCATCATAGTCCCCCCCAATTTAGGGCAGCTGAAATAATGGCATGCAAATTACTCATGCCAAGGCAACATTAGATAGGGGCAAGAGGAAAATGCAGGAGAGACAAAATTGGTACTTTTCAGGCCAGCAATAATTTAAAATCTAGTCAGGGATATACCTTGGTGCTCCAGATTTCCGCATCCAGAACCATAAGTTTGGTGGCTCTGTAGAACCCGACTATCCCAAGCAGATCCAAAAGCCAGCATGGCAGCAGTAGCAAAAGCCCACCCCGTACTGCTACGAACAGATCTGAGGGCACCAAGTGTCCTACTTTGGTTTGGCAAACTTGCCCTTCCTTGGGTACATCAAGTTTGACCTCACAGTGATAAAAAGCTGGAATTTTTTGCAAGATCTGAGACTAACAGAGGTGAGCCACGGGTAAGCAAACATCGCTTTTGAGGAAGAGGGTTGTGGTTTCAGCACTCCACGAGAAGGAAACGCATTTCATTGCTTTAATGAAGACATAAAGCACTAAGTTGCTGCCTAGAGGAAAAAGAGACGAAGCAGAATATAACACCGAAAACAATTCTCAGCCCCCCTCATCCATTTTCATAAACACTACATTAAGCTCTGACATGACCTCCAAAAATTCATGTTCACATTCTTCAGAAACTGTCAGATACAGTCAGAGAAGACACAAGCAGTGAACGCTGCCAGAGAAGCTTTAGCCAGAGAAGGGGAGTCAAGTTACCAAGCTCGACCTGCTCCCCCGGTTTGCTGACAGGTCCTTCACAAATCTGAGGCACCTGCCTCAACAAGGATGAAATGGCAGAGGCACACAGCTCTCACCGTCCCTCAGCTCGGCAAGGAAAGGGCTCAAAACAGAGCACAAGGCTGAAAGGGGTGCTGGCTTACGGCAGACAGAGCAGGAACTGCACAGAAGAGCTGGTGCAGAGAAAGATAACTTGGGCTCTGCATTCAACAGGCAAAGGTTTTTTCAGTGTGATTCACCAATACCAGTTCCTTTCAGCCAGGGCTCTGCACTCTTCCAAGTGCTTTCAAATAAGCCAAAGTCATTCAGCCCGGGACCAAAATGAACAAGTTTTGTGATTTATAAACTGTGACTTGAAATCTTTCTACTCACCATACTTGTTGGGAGTTTTTGTTGGCATGGGTAGGAGGCAGAAAACAGCAATTTACAAACTTGTGGGACTGAAAGTATCTCACAGCACACAGTGACCATTAAACACTTTATTGTTTAGAAGGGATCCTTGGAAGGGAAGAAACACGCCTGCTGGTGTAACCGATGGGAGCACGTCAGGAACAGTTAATCCTAACAAGCTAGTCAGGGTTACTTCCAGGTACCTCAGACCCCTTTCTCCAGAGCAAAGGGACGAAGAGAACAGCTCTTGAAATGCAAATATGGTTGGTGAAACCAAAGCTAGTGCAGGGTGAAGAAGGCTTGTGTTGGGCAAGCCTCCAAGCTACAAGCTGTGCTGGAAGCACTTGGGGTCAATATGATTCTTTACACTGTAATACAGTAAAAAAAGGAAATGATAGCGTCCCCCTCTCCCGGGACCCTCCTCCCAGCTCCAGAAACATCCACTGAGACTGATACATGCAGACAATTAGGAGAGGAATCATGTCGTCGTGTTGGACCGCGAAGGGCAGAAGGCACCGGATTTGGTCAGTGTCTGTCCAGAAGGATGCTGGGGATTCCAAGGGCATCTGTGGTCCCTGTCCTCTGCTCTTTGGCGCCTGATGTTTATGCAGAATTAACTAACAGCTCCTGGAGGAAAAAGGAGACAAAGGAAAAGGCAGCAAGTTAGTTGTGCAGCTCTCGACTGTTTCCTTCAGAAATGAAGGAGTAATGTTGGCAGAGTGAAAATCCCACAGAAAAGTCACCAGGTTTCACCTGCTGTAAAAATACAAGACACTCCAGAGGACTGAGGACGGTAGAAGCAAGACAGCAAGTCCTGATGTCAAAGGTGAGACTGATTCTGTGAACAAGAATATACGGTCAGTTGCAAATGATTAGGGTTTGTAAACCCGATGGCAGGAGAGAAAGGCCATGGTCTCAGGTAAGCCTCAGAGCGGCTGGGTGGCAGGAGTAGGTGTAGCTCCATGCTAAGTCCCAGCAGGACACAGGAGCACTTCGATTAGCTGCCATCAAACATGCATACACCACTCACTCATCCTGGAACAGCATCAAGAGTGAGCACTAGAGAGGGGAGAGGAAGAAAGAGAGGGACTCAGAGGCTGCCCTAACTCCGGACATGTTTGACAGCCTTTCTCCTATTAAGACCCAAACTCTCCTCCTAAAATTCAAAGCAAAATTGTGCCTGCTTTATCCCCGCAGCAACCTCCTGTTTTCCAAATGCTACATCCTCAGATCCTGCAGGTATGAGCTGGGGACTTTTGAGTGGCAGAAAAAACAGGAGGCTTTCGGCCTTTTTAGGATGTAGAGTGCAGAGCCAGCTATGGTCTCTTCCTATTTTTATCTTATCAATCCTATAAAGTCAAAGAAATCAAACCAACAATGTCACCCACAGTGCATGAGAACACACCTGGCACCAGCCGTAACACCTCTCCCTCCGGGGATCTGAGGTATCGACGCTGGACCCTACCTCAAAACCTAGGCAATCAGCTCTCCTGCATCAGCAATGGCATCTTTGTACCAACAGACTGCTGGCGTAGCTACGTGAACAGCAGACTCGTGTAGGGCGATCCCATCAACACGCTGCGTCCTTCTCGTGCTCTGGATAGCTGCAGTTCCATTTTGCAGAGTACACAGTACTCAGCCATGTTTAGAGGAGCCTGCTAAAGCCAACTACAGAACAACAACTGAATAGTTTTACCAGGGCTGGATTTGAGCTCGGTTCTACTCTCCAGACACTAGCCTTTCTTAGGAGAGAAGCTGTGCTTCCTTGAATGCAAGTCAGAAAGGAGAACATCGCAGAATAACGACACTTGGCAATATCTGTTAGAAGGTGAGGATGTCATTTAGGCTACTCCTGCATAGCAATTGATATTCGCTGCCTAACACCCACAAGGCCAGCACATTCAGTCTACACTGGCCATGCTCCTCCAAAGACAGCCCTATCTCTAACAACAATGAACTGGAAAAGCTTCAAAGGACTCAAGAAGAAAGAGAAAATTGTTTGCCAAATTATTTAGACAAAGCTTATCCAGAAATCTGACAAACTAACCATCAATATTACTCGACTGAGTCTAATTTCCCACGTAATTTTTCTCATCATTAGTGACTTAAAAGTTTTGCACAGAGCAATACATTTTAAAAACTCCAATAGCACTCACACAAATTGTAATAAGTGAAGCAGCAACAACTCGCAATCAATTTTGCAATAAAGTAATTTGCTGTATTCACACTGTAACACTTCAGTGAAGTGTCGAGGAATGCTACATTTTGTGAAAAAGCCACTAATGTGGCCACTCTGTGGTTAACCCTTATGGATGACAGTAAAACCTTTTCTTTTAAGCAATTTTAAAGAATATCATAGTTACACAATTTCACGTTCAGAATCATAACTACACATTTTCACTTGTTTCTTGGGAAAACGCAAACAGCCAGCACTTAACCTCAATCACTTCTTTCCAGCCTAACCTACCCACATCCCAGGGACGCATGGAGCTGGAGGCTCATAAACATTCCTTGTGCAAAAACATCAGGTTCTATCTCAATCTGGATGACTAAACTTTCCCCAAACCTTCTGCAGAGCGAGCACTGTGCCCAAAGCCAACAGGCCGCCGGGCAGGCCAGCCACCAGCTGCCTGCTGCGCACTTGGCACCAAGGGAAGCTTCTGCAGAGAAAGGATGCAGGCAGCGACACTGTCAATCAGCCCACCCTGCTCCCAGTAGTGCCCCGGTACAATTACCTCTAAGACCAGCCCGTGCTGGATGGAGCAACTCGTTAATATCCCCTCCCTCATCAGGGGCGTGGAGTGCTCATGACGGTTACAGGGTTGGCACTTCTGGGGAACTGAAGCACTCCCAGTACACAACCGCCCGCACAGAGGGATGATGTTCCCAGCTGTTTCAGACTTGCCTGCTCAGATGCTAACCAAGATCTGGCAGCCTTTGCCATGCCAGTGTAGACCACCACTATCCTGAAGCCGCTAATATTGCTCAGGTTCATTTCACAAAGGAAGTGACAGCAGAGTACGGTCTCTGGCTGGCTGTGAACCCGTGCTCCGTCGGATCTTCTGCACGCGGTGCAGGCACGCCTGACGGCTAACAGTGCTGGTGGCCAGAGGTCTCCTCTGCCAGCTACTGTAGAGTGTCACACAGCCACTGAACGGCGGAAGCTCTGTAGGCCTCATGGTCTGTCAGCCCATGATACAAGTCTATGCTTGTTAGAATACGCGTATCCTTGTCTTAATCGTTCCTAGGCCACCCGTTTATAAACCTGTGGCTAACTCCTTAAAAGCACAGTTGCATTCATTTCCTGCCTCACATGCTGTGTAAGCACGGAAGGACACCATATCTCTAAGACTAAATCCAGCCTTGCTAAGCTAACCATTTACACCAGCATTTTAATTCCCCCCAACATTGCAATCATGCCAATACAGATCTGGCCCTCCCTCATTTCCTTCCAACCTGGAATCCTCCCTGCAAGATGCTACCAGGTTGCTATAACACTTACCTTGAGGATAAGCAGCCAGGCAAGGGAAGGAGCAGCCTTACCTCTCATACACACCCTTACCATTCACCAGACAAGCTGCACGCGCAGCAAGTCCAGGCAGCTTGCAGCCACCAGCTGTTCCCACACGACAGGATACTCCCAACTAATCGAGTTGAGGCTCAGCCTGAAGAAGTTTGGAGCCTCACCACAAACAACTGCCCCACAGTTGGCATTAGCTGGTGTCTGCCACAGTCTTAGCAGAACAACAACAGAGGAAACAAGCAGCCTTGGCGCGCACCACACGCTCACGCGAATGAGAAGGGACACTGCCCTTCTTGCACAGGGAGGGTAGATGATATTTAAAGCCACAGCCAATGCAACGCCAGGTAAACACCAGGTTCCAGTCTCGATGAGCTCCAGCCCAGCGCCTCTACATATGAACGCTGCGTCCACACAAAGCGGTCCATGC
>Ga0181612_121103_pt1 | contig 14398 bp, 7 predicted proteins | sample HoacroProtozoa21_FD_119630 | JGI IMG/M metagenome (GOLD analysis project Ga0181612, IMG submission 119630) | Hoatzin crop microbial communities from Cojedes, Venezuel. Combined Assembly of Gp0051906, Gp0051904, Gp0051908 | reverse complement strand
GCCCTCTCAATGAGCCCCGCCAGCTCGTGGCCAAGTATCCTTTTTCCCCTTTGAGACAGCTGCGATGCACCTGTTGCCAGCAGGCCCGGTGCTGTGTACACCTCCCCATGGTCAAAGATCTCTCTTCGTTGAGTTTATTTCTCTGCATTATTATCTGGGATACAAGCTACTGCCTTACAAGTGTCCACTCCAAACAAAGATACGGTAGGCTGTTATTAAAGATGGCCAAAGACATTTGGCACTCTTTTCTTCAACCTCAAATTCTCGGATGTGAAATCACCATTATCATATCCAGGACCCAAAGGCAAGCAATTATTTGAGGAAAATCTCCCATCTGTACTGCCACAGTCAAATCTACTCTGTTTTGTCATGGTTCATCTTGGAGTGGAAGTGACATAAAATCTCATGGTTTTAACAAGAGATTTTTTGGTGGTTCACTCATTAACTTGTCTGGGGAAGATAATGTTAGAGCAGGTGGTAATTTGAGCCTTTGAAAGCATGCTAAAAGCATAAAAGAAATCTGAAGCATTAAGCCTACCAAACATTTTCCAAATGTTACACATTTTGAAACTCTGGGATAACAAAAACAGTTAAAAAACTCTTGGGTTTGGAAATTCTCTTTTTTTTAAGAGTGGGTCAAGGACATGGAAACTTTGCTGGAGGGTATTCATACTCCCAAATTAAACCAATATATAGGAGTCAAGTGCTAAACATCTCCTTGATTCAAAAGGCCAATGTCATTACCAAAGCAGGAATTTACACTCTGAAGACAGAATAAACAACCTGCAGTGCATCACAAAATGATAGATCACTTTTTCCCTCTAACAAGAAGGAAATATTCCTTTCAAACACTACAGGCAATTTATTTTTCCCAAGTCCAGAGTCTGACGCCTATCAGTCATCAGCAATTACTCTCCACTACTCCCAAACACAACCCTTAACGCTGACTGTAACTCTATTCCACCCAGCAATGTCAGTTCCCAAGAACCATTTTCACCACTGCCTCTCCAGGGAACTGTTACTCAGTTCTCATCCAACCGCCAGTTCTAAGCCTTAACACACATGCAGACTAGAGAAAAATAACAGTTTTGTACAGAATATCATCATTTCACAGATACTGTAAATCTAAACATCATCTTTTACTTACTGTTATAGAGCTAAAACCCTGCCTTTTTGAAACCACAGCAACTGATGGAGTGGTTCACAGAAGCGCAGATGATGTAAGAGCTTTCCTCCCAGCCAGATGTAGGATAATAGCAGAGTATACAAACACTCATTCATCTATCATATGTAACCATGACTGTCTCAAAGTGGTAAGCCTCCTTCTCCTGCTTCCCCGAAGTACAGTTCTAGTTTTGCTTGACAAGGCACATAGCAACACACCAGCTCACCAGTCATCGGAAGACAAATTTCAGCTTTCACCAAGCAACATCTCTGTGAGTGTGTGCTGGAGGATTAGAGACAATCACAATAAAACTAACTCTTTGTACAATTTGGATATGATCCAAAACATCTAATAAATTACAAGAAAACTCAAAGGATTATAATGGTTAGTGAACTACTGCACATAATTCAAGCCAGAGCTTCATTAATATCTGCATTGAGCTATATCTAAGCTATAATAATGTCTTCTTAAAATATCACATCTTGAGTTTTTGCAGTTACAAATATAGGAATATACACATGTAATTGAGAGAAATCAACATTAAAAAAAAAGAAAATCATTCTTAGAAATAAGCAATTTCCCATTACCTGAAACATTAAATTAGTGTAATTAACTGTGTGAATAAGACATTGCCTTATTCCTGATTGACACAAATTCTTTTAATTTTTAATCCTCTTATTTTCCAGATCTATATTTTTTTTCAATAACTACTGTTATTTTCTTCTAGTTTCCTCAGCTGCCTTGCAGATGTTTTTGAGACTGTAAATGTGAAACAGAACTTTCTTCCAGGAGAGGCGTTAATCAAATACTTTTCTGGAGCTCAGACTACCTCTAGACCAGACTGTTTTTCAAACAGGCTATAGACTGGTGAATTTCAGCTTATTCTTTAGATGCAGAACACCGATACCTGTAACATCTCACAGAAACAGTGCTAAGCCCGTGGAATGGAATAACATGCCGTGAGCATAGGCCAGCAAGGCTGAAATGTGACTCCAGGCAAGGCTTGAAGCCAGAGCAAGTAACTCAATGAAAACATTTCATACCAGGCATTACTGATAATCCTGTGGTTGCAGTAGTAAAAGCCGCTTTCTGGAATCACAGAGCAGCCTAGCATGGACAAGCAGGGTTTGTTTTGCTTTGTTACTAATACTGGAAATTAAAACTTGCTATTACAAACCTTCTACAGAGAGATTTGCTTTCACTTCAGCTACTCCCCAACCCTTTCACCTTTCAGCTATCATACAGCACTGGAAAAACTTGAACACCTTGTAAGTATGCTTGGGAAAATATTTTTATTTTAAGTCAACGGTTCTTTGCCCATTATCTGATCTTCTGCACCGCAGATACAGCTCCAGACAGTATCCAATGTTAATTTAGAAAAACGGCTTTGAAACAAGAGTGACTTTAGAACTGCAGCTGAGTGCCAGCATTTCAAGGCTGAACAAGGTAACTTTCTGTAAACGCTGAACAGTATTTCATAGGTCTCCTGGGTTTGTGTAAGGATGAGAAGGGAGTGGAAATTAGATTTGTGAAGGCTAGGGGTGACAGGAATAAAAACACGGTGGTTTTCAACTCTGCAGGCTTGAATCTAACTCAGACACTAGTGAGGATTATTGTTAATAATATTGCTAACAGATCTTACAGTTGGAGCGATGATCTTACAGTTAGACTTGATAATCTTAAAGGTCTTTTCCAACCTAAATGGTTCTATGATTCTATAATTAACTCCTTAAACTTCTTCACTGTAAACTCCTATAGAGTTTAATAAAACACTACAGCCCTTCCACAGACTGTTGGAGTAATTCTGGAGAATTTAATAAGCAACTCTAACTGCAAACATCTTGGATCTAGAACTTTAAAGAATTGCTCTAAAAATTCAATACAAAAAAACTTGCTTGCTATTTGAACATCATCTTAGATGATCTTCTTTGAATGTCCCACAAGTCTATGGTTTCTTCAGAACCTACTTTTCGCTAAGATCAGTTTTTAAAGCCCTTATGGCTATGGAAATTTTTTTTTTTTCTGATGTATTACATTTTGAAAAGGCAGATGGGCAGTGTTTAAAATGTATCTTTGTTTTGTAAGCTTATCTTTCTAGAATCAGGGAAATTTAGCCTGGAAGGGCCTCCTGCAGGTCACCTAGTCCAAACCACTGCTGAGAGTAGGGCCACTATCAAAGCGAGACCAAGCTGCTCAGCACCCTGCGCAGCCCTGAGCAAGGACTGCCAAGGACACGGATTCCCCAGCCTTCTGAAGCATCCATGTCAGTACTTTACCTAGTTTAAGTTGCAGGAGAAGCCTGAACCCTGCTATAACTGCAGAGTTCATTTTTCACAGCACTGAATTTCTTAGAACATTTTGTTAAAATAGTGTTACAGCATTATAAATATTAATGTATTATATAATTAATATGTTAGTGTTGTAGCATTATAAATATTAATGCACATTAATGTCTTACTTTAATTGCAAAAAGTATAACTTAGCATGCATAAGTATGTATTATGTGTCAATTATATAAAGTATATTGCACATAGCACAATCATATTCATAAAATACATCTCACAGAATAACCTAAAGATAATTACCAGGTCGCCTTGGGAAGCCTTAGGGGCTTTGTTCAGTACTCAAAGAATGAGCTATAATTTTGAAAGAGATTTACTGTGTACTTCTTACAGCCCAAAAAGGCCAATTCCACCAGATAGGCACAACTTCATTCTACAGGTATGGCTGCAGTGAAGAGTTCAGGTCACCACTTTCTATCTGAAGGAACTACATGGGTGATACTTCCCGAGCAGCTTCAGCTGGCTCTACCTCCTTGGCTTTCAACCAAATCCTTTCTTAAACACAGCCATCACACAAGTAAGTCACAGCACTGCTCACTGTGGCCTTGCTATTGCATTCTAAGTAGTGATAGAGAGTTCACACCACAGGGGTCATGTAGCTCTTCTCAATTAAGTCATAACAGGTTTATTCTGTTGAAAGAATGACAGTTTTCTCTAGGTGGTCTATACGCATGGGATTTTCAGCAGCAAAACTGCAGTGATACAACTGGAATGCCATAATGATACCTATATAATATTCCGTAGTCACAGAGGGACATATTTGCATAATTACCAATGCACTTTCGCTAGTGAACTTCCTCATGTAGATGAGTTTCACTGGTGTTCATTTTGACTTCCAGTTCCACAGTAAAGTCCTTTTGATCCCCCACCCCTTCCTGTGTCAATTCTTACAGAAAACAAATTTGACCTTGGAAATCAACATCATCACAGATCGAACATGCAAATGGAAAGACCCTAGCTAAGAAAAACCAGTCCCAAAGCCTGGTGTCTTCCAGCAGCTGTAGGCAGCACTGCCTGCAGCAAAGTTTAAGAGCTCAAATGGGATCTGTCCCCACACTCAGCCTGCTCCAACAGCATTTTCCTACTTCCTTTCCTACAAGCATCACTGGGTCTTCTGGCAAGAAGCTGACAGCCCTCCCACACCTTCTGGCCTAGTCACTAAAATTACTGAAATCAAATTTCTGCCACTTCTCAAGGGCCAGGGACCAACTTCTTCATGTGTTGCTAAAGTGATTAACCAATGCAATATTCTCATGTAACAGGGAAAGGAGTCAGGAACTGGATCCAAGCACCTCCCTCGGGACATGTTCTGAGCTCACTGAACGTCCCTCTACTTATTCAAGAGGCCAAGAACCTTTTATGGTGATCAACATCTTCGTCCCCCTCCACCTAACCCATGGAATGGAATGGAATTAGTACTTCCATGGCTTGCGCAATCAATCTGCAAGCATTCACCATCACGCTTTCTCCACACCCAGGGGAGAAGCACCCTATAAGTCTCTGCAAGGCATCTCTCTATCTCCATAAAATCCCTTCTTGGGCCTTCCTTAGCACTATCACCCACAGAGAAGTCAAGGCTGGTGAGCACAGCGCCCTACAGGAGTCTTCTGGTGCACCCTCATGCGCAATGAATGCACCTTTAATTTTTACCTCCAGTATTTTGAAAGCACAGGGTTTACCAGTTCACCACATATCAAAGACAATTCAGTCCCAAATCTTCTCTGGAAATAGGAAATGTTTGGCATCTGCCATGAAAGCAGCTGCTGTGTATCAGGTCTCTGGTAGGTCTGTGACAGCTCTTTCGTGTCCCCGCACAGCGTGACAGTGAGCGACAGAGCACCAACTCGGGAAGGCTGGGCACTGTCCAATTTGACAAAAACACACACCTTCACCATTGCAAACACAGAGGGAAGGGTTTGATTTTGTATTAGAAACACGCAGTAAGGGAAATATAAATCAGCCTTGGTATAACCATGTGCGTCTGCAGAGCTACGGCTGAAGCTGCGCCTAAAAGCAGCTTGACCTTTGCCCACAGCTTTACTGGGAGTGACAGGGAAGTACCCCGTTACCACTCAAATTAAAAGAAAGCTTTTGCACAGCATATCACCCTGGGACAATGAAAGCAGTTATCTGACCACACAAGTGACAGACAAGACTTTGTGCGCACTGGCCAATTCTTTAAGCAAATCAAGCACCAAGCCATGACAATCTGACAAGGGCTAAGAAACACCGACACTAAAGAAACAGGTTTCTGCCCTTTCGGGAGAACTTATTCTGACAAGACTATGAGTACAGAGAGATGGCAGCTTTGTTTAGACTAGGGCAAATGTCAGGAGCAAAGGCAAAAGCGCTTTACCCTACGGGAGCTGCTGCTAAAGCCATCACAGACACGAGTGCTTTGCACACAGCGCCAGAAGCCAACTCTGGAACCTTCAGCGCGACCTACACATCCCTGAAAAAAAGTGGATTTCAACTGGCAGGTCAAAATGCTGAACAATTCCTGTGATCCCAGAGAGCAAATCTGAAATCCTGTTACCTTGCATGAAATAACACAGTGTGACTTACATGAGCAAATATCGTCTTGGCAGTGAAGAGTTCTCCTACAGGAAAATACCTCCAATCAGGCTGGAGTCTCTTACCAATTTTAAGAAGCACTTCAACGCTCTGATGGTGGTTTTTATTAGAAACCTTATTGTATTGCAAACTGTGAAATTCAAGGCCTCCCTCATCTGACATTGTGTAACAAGGATAGGCGATAGGCAATTTTCATGCTCAAGCAGGTCGAATCACTCTAGATTGCTTTGCCACCTAGCAATTTTTCCACTGAAGAAGCAGGAAATTTTGGGGGACAATGACAAATTGCTGTCTGTGGTGGGAAAGGCAGCTGCTGCTCACAAACATACGGGGTGAGCTCTGCTGAGACACTGTGGAGAACCCACACTTGTGGTTCCCCTCCCAGAACTCACCTCCCAAGAAAATCCAAAAATTAGGAAACAAGCCTGTTTCCAATACTGGGATTTTAAGATCTCCCTTTTCTTTCTGCTTTAAATCCCATATTTTATCTATTTATTCTTATTCAGAGTAGATTTGACAAATTTAATGAAAGCTACAGCTCTGGAATGGACCTGCATCTTTTTCACCAGGACCTGCAATAACAACTGTCATGCTGCCCTCTGCATGACCTTCGCCTGTGAAACGCATATTTCTCTTCGCTTTGGCCAGGCCTTGGCAGCTTTACGAACCCCAAGAGAGGAAAGGAAATGAGGAGACACTGAGACAAGATAGAAAAGGCTAAACAGTGAATGAAAGGAAGAAGCAGAGTAGGGGAAAAAGCAGGAAATTAAAAAGGGAAAACAAAAGGAGACACAGGGTAGAATGGACATATTTAAAAAATCCTCTTTCTCATTTGTTAATTAGAAGTGTGGTCCCAGGAGCTTATCCTGCCAGCAAGACACAGCTGGAAGCATTTTGGTGGCTGGGTGACTTGAGCAAAGGTAGGGAAACTGGAGAAACAGAAAGAGAGCAGCCCTAAAATACTAAAAGGGAGGAAAAATAAAGATTTTGAGCAAGAATATCCATTTGTAAGTGACCTCTCTTTATGTTCCCACGTGGTTGAGCTCAAAATTGTACCTACTCACAGAAAGGACAGAGTTAGCTGGAGATAAAAATTATCCAGGAGAAAAGGGAGCTCAGGCTGGCTGCAAAAAGAGAAAAAGATAAGAAGATAAAAAAGTAGGCTTGCACGAGCCTCCCCTGATTTCTGATATTCCCCGTCTCTGACAGCTTGGCTACAAACTACAAATATTTCCTGAACAGAACGTGCAGTGTGCTGCATATGCAACAACCAGGCAAAACTGCCAGATCAGCATCTTCTGTTTAAGCCATTGACTTTAGCCAAGGGGGAATTTATTATCCACCAGTAACTGGACAACTTAAAGCATCGATAAAAGTTGTCAGGGTAGCAGGAATGATGATTTCACATATACACTGTTATTTTAGTTTGATCCAAACACCACTAACAAGAGACACTGTTGCCTGGACAAGGTCCTGTGCAGCCTACTGTAGGTGACCCTGCTTTGGCAGGAGGGTTGGGCTAGATGATCCACAGAGGTCCCTTCCAACCCCGAACATTCTGTGATTCTTACTGCAGATTTCGGACCTTGGAATCTGAGCATATGAGGACATGTATATGTTCACCTCTTAATTTGTGTATGCATAGATGGACAGGCGATGACCCCTAGCAGGGTTAGTTATAAAATGTAGCTGATTCTGGGCTGGAGTGAGCAGACCAAAAGTCTTGTTTCAGAGCTGTGTTGCACTGGAATCTGAAGAATTCACCTGGCCCAGTGACAGTGACAGGAAGCAGGAGACGTGCCTCAGATTTTATTGTCCCAGCGGCTGGTCCCATCTTGCAACAAGAGATTGCCACCTCCCGAGGAAAGTGATAAGGCATTGGACCAGGCTGCCCAAGGAGGTGGTGGAGTCCCCATCCCTGAAGGTGTTTAAAAATCGTGTAGATGTGGCACTTCAGGACATGGTTTAGTAGGCATCGTGTTGTTGGGTAGATGATTGGACTCGATGATCTTAGAGGGCTTTTCCAACCTATGATTCTGTGACTCTATGAAAGTGGCAGAAAGAAATTTTAGTTTTTTTTTTTTTCCCCCAAAGGTTCACAAATCTGACAGAGCTCCTCTGTCAGAACCCTTAACACCACTTTTTTATGGGATTAACTGTTTAAAAAAGTAGATCAACACTTGATAAGGTTTCAGAAGTTTTTTTACATGGTTTGATCCTGTTGAAGACTTAATAAAATTTAAGTCTTGCTGGTGTGTCACCATTTGAAAGTGTGTTACTCATGTAGAAATGTGTAACTTGGTCTAGACATGACAGTGTATTGTTTAAGACGAACGTCTTTCTAAATAAATGATCTGTTGTGCATTGATGCGAAAGTGCTCTGCTGAAAGCATGTAATAAACTGTGGAGACCTGTGTATGCTTTGGTTTAGTAATTCAAGTGTCTTGTTTTATTAGCCTTCTGGATTTGACAGTTACGATGCAAAATCAAACAGTTCTTCCTGCTTACTGAGTGGCATTATTGACTTTCAACGTTTGTTTAGAAATAACCATTCTCAAGATTAATAAATTCTACCATAAAGGAGAATAAATTACTTTATTAAGTTACAGTCTGTAATGGAGAGAAATAAATGACACAAAGATATATTTTCCAAAGAAAAATAGAATGATTCAGATAACCACACCAAGCATAGCTTTAAAGTTCTTGAAAACCTAGCTAGTTAGCTAATGCTAACTTCTACAATTCTGGAAAATGTAATTACTAGTATTTAATAAGAATTTTTAAACCAGATGAGTTTCCCTTTTAAATTTTCGTTCTTGAAAATATGTTTTGTATTTGAGGGGGTTGGTTTGTGCTGTGTCTTGTATTCAGTAGGAGTTCGGTAGTGGAAACTAAAAAGGGAGCTGACTTGTGTGTGGTTGAACAGGATTATCTGTTCGCTCCCCCTTGAACTAGACAGAGATTTATCAGTCTGGACCAGCATGCCCCTAGCACTCCCATTCATAGTCAGTTCGTGTTGCCCCATAATTTCTTCAGTGCTTGTGGAAGCATGTGACTGAGCCACGTGGCAGATCCTGCCAGATTCACGCACGCTTCGTGGCCAGTGCTGTGCTTTACAGTTTGATGCTTTCTGCTGCTGCTCGAAAGGTTATTTATAGGCTGAAGTTGTCGGAGTGGAGAAACAGGTATTTCTTTTTGCGGTCAAGGGAGTAACTGAGAGTTATACAGCGAGCTGCTTGCTGAGCCAGTTGCAGATTCTGAAAATAATTAGTGACAATGTTTTCTTTGTAATGAGTGTTTTCTTGGGAGCGCTGGTTCAGAAACGCTGTGCCCTTCAGAGACTCCATCACTAATGTTGTCCCGTAAGAGCAGCCACAGGCCTGGTTAGGTGGCAGAGGCTCTGGGCATGCCCTCTGGATCAAGAATATGGCGTTCTATAGCCTGTGAGAAAATATTAGCATAAACCCGTAAATGAGTAAAACCAGCTGACGTGAACAATGATAAGCTATATCCTGTCCCCCAATTCTTTTTATGCTTTTATGTCAAATCCAGTTCTTTCTGTTCAATGACACTGACTCTAAAACCCTCACGGTAAAAAAACAGATCATATTGCTAAACTGGATTTCGAAAAGGGGTTTTGAATAGGAGTTTGCATGCGAGGTGACCTCGGAAGGAACAATGGGAGATTGTATTTGAATTTTTTTTTTAGTATCTCCTTTGCCTTCAACTTGCTGTGCAACCCTGGAAAACTGCTTCATCCTTTTGCGTCTGTCTCACACATAAAATTAAAATGATGGTGATTAGTTCTATCTGTTGTGGTGCGATGAGATTCAGGTAGTTCTGGATGTGTTAATTGCTTGAGCAGTATAGAAAAATTAACTGAAGTTTTTGGTGAAAAATACTTTCTTTGCAGAGCTTTTGAACCAAAGGATTACTTGAGCATGCTATAAAAGCTTTAGAATTACGTACATTTAGTAACAGTTCAAAGGTTCCTTTGGCAGTATGTCTATAAGTGTTGGCAAGATGCTGGCAATTTCTGTGAGACAGAAAAATACGTTGTAAGGTACAAAACTGGAAATACTGGTCATAATTTAAACACTACAGATTTAATCTCACTCTGTAACTAGTGGTTGATTAGTGATTGAAATTCTTTGGAGGTCTTTGAGGATACAGTGTTGACATTTATGCATGATTATAGTGTGGCGTGTAGTTGTGCTGAATCAGTGATTTCTCTCTCCAGTGGTTTAAGGAATCAGTTTAACATTGCAGTGGTAATTCTGGGAAAAGTTGAAATGCACTTTGCGTTGCCTTGCTTGATAGTAGCAGTACTTGCAGGGCATTTTGGCATACTGCTTACATGGGTGTTCACAGAAGAAAGCAGAAGCAATGACAAATGTTTAAATAACTGTTAAAGGCAATCTGAAGACAGCATTTGATCTGAAAGGATTTTATGTGGCGGGATGAGGAGAAAAGAAATTCATATTAGCTGAAGGAAAGACAGGGCTGAAAATTGACTGGTACTTTGGTTAAGTAAGAACAAAAGGGTGCGTAGAAGTGAATTTTGTCATTCTTACTTGTGCTGAATAAAGATGTTGCAAAATTTTCATTGAGTCCTGTGACTGAGCACTGGATTGGATCGTTAATAGCACACGGGGTTTGGATGCAGTCTGGACAGCTTGGTGGAGCATGGACCTGAGGTGGGCTGAGGTGTGCTCTGCACCACATGCTTTGTGAGACAGCAGGCAGCCAGCTTCAACTCTGACTCGGGTGTGGTATGCATATGCTGCTTTAGTAGCTGGCGTTTGAGATCATGTTTACATTGCACATATTAGACTTTTCTAGGAAGAAAGCAAAATTAATGTGTGTGTTCCATGCCGATTTTCTGGCAGTGACTGTGAATATTTCCAGAATATTTAAGCTCAGGCTATGTCCAAGTATGCAAAGCAGTTGCTCTTCTGCTTTGTTAGTATGTATCTGCTTTATTGGGCAGAGAAAGCTCAAGCTTTCTTGCCTTGTGCCTTACTCTAGACCACAAGTTTGGATCCATTAAATTTGGATGTTACACAAATCTGGATGTCAGTGTGAGTATGGACTGTGCAGTAGAGACACAGCCAGAGTATTCCAAGAGTAGAGGTCTACTGTCAAGTGAAAATCAGTGCTTAGAAAGTTGCGTGATCCAAAGCTTTCATTATGCCACAATACCATTACTGTTAATAGATTCACATATTTTAGGCCAAAGCTATACACTAATCATGGGATAAAGGAGGAATGATGGGGAAAAGAGGCAATTCAAGAGCATTTGTATGGCTACGATAGTGACCAGATGGCATTGTTGGAGTGTTTTATATAATGCAGTATTTCAGGGGAATCAGTTGTAAGTGTAGTTATCCTAATAGGAGTTGGTGCTGATGGCTGTTACCTGTGTTTTAAAACTCTTGTAGCAGAATTTGTTCTCGTGTGAGCTGTTGTGTTAGAATGGGATTAGCGAACTTCCAGCCGGAGTGTGCAGATAGGGAGCGGATATTTGAGGTCTATTTTCAGCTATTTCTGAGAACCTGGGTACATAGTCAACCTAATCTATCCCAGTTCCCCTGGTATCTGTTGCCCAGAACTGGTATGCAAAAGGATGGCTGAAGAGATTTCAAGGTACTGTTATCATGGTTACGGTCCCACAAGACAAAAAATGTACATAAATGGATGTAGATTTTAAAGAGTTATTGTTCTGTGGAGTCTTACAAGCACAGTGTTCTACTGAGTGCTTGGCCTAAAATCAGATTCTTTCACTCTGGATGGAATTTCTTCAAAAGTCTTGGTTTTCTGCTGTTTTACTCTGCTGACCTGCAAATATATTTTAGAGGGAAGAAATTTGAGTCTGTAGCAGTACACAAAATTTCTCAAGATTTACTATGACCTGTACACATAAAGGACAGATAACTTTAATTTGTGTTGTATGAGATAGTGTATCTAAAAATAGTAATGTTTTTCTTTATTTTTGCCTTTATTAAGTTCAAATTTGCTGCTTTGAATATTTTTTTTTGTAAAGAATTTCTTTGTTTCCAGGCATATGCTTAGACAAATAAATGTCTGCATAATAACTGAGTTAAATAAATGTTCCTGATGTGGTAAAAAAGGCCAGGCAGAGAAGATCATTAATTAAGCCTCCTACTGTGCTCTAGTTGTGTGCGATTTTGCTGCTGTTGTGACCCGCTACCACCTCAGAGAAAAGCTGTGGTCTTGGAGCTTTAGAAGACCTGGTTATATTTTTGAGATGCATTAGATGAACTTTCTTTTCTTTTAAGGATTAGCAATTTAATCAGTGTTTTACAAGTTTTAGAAGTACAACAGTGTGGTAAACGAATAGCAGTAAAATCAGTTACAAAATGCAAATACTGTGCAGTGAAGGTTGGCAAAGGTTGTATCTGTTAAAAGTGAAGAGACATGTAGATGTTTGTTTTAACTGAATGCAGCTTTAAAAAGTTTTTTAGTGGACATTTGGGGAAAATCACCTTCTTTCTCTGTGGTCAAATAGACCCATTTTCAGTGTTTAAGTAAGGTGAAATCTTCCTTTCTGTCTGGAACAGCTGGTGCTGCTTTTTTTGTATAAGGAAATTTCATATTCATAATGAATGATTCATATAATGAATGTTGCCTGGCTTCTGCTGCTTAGCTGTGTGTTTGAAAGAAGCACATTTAAAGAAATGCCTAAGACCCTGCCATCCTATTAACTTTTATTGACATTCAAGTCTTCATTCATTTCAACCTGTAGACCAGTGATGCTGAACAGGTTAGCATGACGTGTACTGAAAGCAGAATGTAGGTAACTGTAGTACGTAGCAGAAAGTGGTATGTATGCAGAAGGCTTTCAGTTCTTGCGTGTAGTGACTGCAGAATAGCGACTGCTCCTTTCAAATAGGAGGTTCCATGCTCTTGGGACTCAGGTTTTATATGAAATTTGTTGCTTTGTACATCAAGCCACTTTGTAAATAGAACTTTAATGTGGTTTTCAAAGTAGATATTTTTTATGCTGCATCGCTTTTCTGTTGTTATCAGTGGTAGCTCACGACTTTCCACTGGGAAGGCAGCTGAATATGAAATTGGGATGTTCTATTGCATAACTGACACTAATAAAATAATAGAATGGTGCAGGAAAACAGATACTAAGAAATATGTAGCTTATACCTCCCCAGCACTTGGAAATAAATATTCAAACCACCACGATAAATGTATTTAGATGCCATTTTCCCCTGAAAAAATGGTCTGGTACTTTACCTAAGTGGCTTAAGTTAGAAAGTGGAGGCTATATTAATTTCACTGATGCCTTCCTTTTGGGTTAAGATGGTTGCATAGTGTGGAAGACCTTGCAGTGAAGAAGGAGCACAACTGTGCTTGAAGCAGTCTAAACTTGGAATAAGAAAATGTGCCAAGAGCACATGCTGACAGCTGTTTTTTTCAATTGTATGTGCTCTGTTGTAGTTCAGAGAGCTCCACTGTCATTTTTGGCAGTTTTATGGGTCTTCCTGAATCTTCTACATGAATCTTGAAATGGCAAACTGTCTGGAGAAAGGTACAAGTGCAGAACAGCATATACCAAAAGCCTTGAGGAGAAGTTACAAAGAAGATTTTATACTGTATGCGAAAAAATGAGTGGTTGTGAGGCTGAGAAGAAAGGTAGTGTTGTGGAGGCAAATGCACAAAGGTGAAAACAATCGAACTCAAAGTATTTGTGTGTTATTTTGATATGGAGGTAATTTAGTGGATCCAGCAGAGAATGAAGATGGAAAAGAAGAACATGTTGTAAAAGCTGTGTGTGCTGAAGATCATTTATGTGGGAATTCATTTAAGTGAAAGCTCAAGAAATAGCATGAGGACAAAACATTCCATCGCAAAAATTCAAGACCAGTGAAGGTTAGTGTGTGGGACTCCTGCATAGCAGTAGTTTTTGCTTATGGTGGGGAACTGTAGTCACTGCATTCCAGGAAATCTCTCCTCATACAAATTTTAAAAAAGGACTATTACGATACTGCTGTTAGCTTAGGAAATGGTATAAAATTGCCACCTATGTGATCTTCCTCTGCTCAGTATTCGTGAGACCCCACCTCAAGTCCTGTGTGCAGCTCTGGAGCCCTCAGCACAGGACAGACATGGAGCTGTTGGAGCTGGGCCAGAGGATGCCACAAAAATGATCAAAGGGCTGGAGCACCTCTCCCATGAGGAAAGGCTGAGTGAGTTGGGGCTGTTCAGCCTGGAGAAGAGAAGGCTACAGGGAGACCTTATTGCAGCCTTCCAGTATCTGAAGGGGCCTACAAGAAAGATGGAG
>Ga0181612_109401_pt1 | contig 14398 bp, 7 predicted proteins | sample HoacroProtozoa21_FD_119630 | JGI IMG/M metagenome (GOLD analysis project Ga0181612, IMG submission 119630) | Hoatzin crop microbial communities from Cojedes, Venezuel. Combined Assembly of Gp0051906, Gp0051904, Gp0051908 | reverse complement strand
GGGGGGGGGGGGGGGGGGGTATGAAGATCGAGAAAGTAAGATGCTTGTTTAAGGGTATGCTAAGGAGATTTAAAACAAAACTGCTAGTACTAGGATATGTCCATATGTATTGGCTTCAGGTAAACTACTTAGTACATCATTGTGTGTAGTACCTAGTGTATATATACTAGCAAGAAAATATGCATGGGGCATTTTGATAGTCTTTTGCTTGGATCTGAATTTTCTTCATTGTGCTTTCCTGCAGGAACATATTCAACCACCTCTGCATATGCTGTCTCCACCAAGAGTTCAACAAGCACCGTGAGTCTGCCAACAAAGGTACTGTCTCTTTTCAGTTTCTTATTCCAAGTAACCTGATCGGCAATACAGATTATCAGTGAAACATAAAAATGCCTCATCACGGTTTTTTTATTAAAAAGAGAAAAATAAGCATTTTTTTACTGAGATTTCAAACAATCTTTGAGGAAAGTATAATCAAAGTGCATAAATAGAGACTATTTGGACACAAGTAAGTATCCTACCATCAGGAGAATAGTTAAACATTAAGTGGAAATAAATGGCAAGGCACAAGATGAAATTTGAAGTGAATATTAAATCTAAGGAATAACAACTAAAATTTCAAGCTTAGCACCATGGAACTAGCAACAAACGATGAAGTCCACAAGTACAAATGAAAAAAACCTTTTGTTTTATAAATATGTAAAAAGATGTATTTACTTTCATATCATCCATTCAAGAAAACTGTTTCTCACGAGATTGCACACTGACTCTGCTATGCAGAGGGCTCCTCTACATGAACTCATTTGGACTATTGATCTGTACTCACTAGTAATCTCTTCTTCTGCAGAAACAGTCCAAAACTGCATAGTTAGAACTGTGGAAATAGAGCATTAAAAGTCATTCGCTTCTACCTCCTTTCAAGTCTGTAGCAACAGTAACTCTGCCTCTATAGTAACCTGTCGACAAGGCCCCAGCCCAGTTTGCTTTTTTAAAATAATCTGGGTTCCAAGTAGGAAAGAGACGGGACCTTACTTCTGTAATGCTGTTAGAAAATTACATCAGCTTGCACTCTTCTCATCTGCTAATGCATTTAAAAATACAGCAAGGTAATATGAGAATTTTCTTGAACCACATCAGTCACGCATCTAAAACCAAACTTGCTTTACTATGACATCTTTGTTACTCTTAGGTTCAGTACTTAAATCCCTCAACTTGAAACTTTAGAGAGTCTTCACATATATTGCAAGCTGACCATTTTAATAAAACTGCCACCACTTTTACATGATCAAGATAAATATTAGACGTAGAAAATATTTCAACAGAACAAGTTTCAGAAGTAATGGTCATAGTCCTCCTTTGAACCTATCGCAAGGCAGATCTCCTTCAAGGACTATAGCTTTATATTGCAGCTGATGTAAGTAAAATAAGCAGAAGTGGAAAGACCTAAGTAGTGGGATCTCTGTACCAATGCTGAGAGGATGAAAAGCTGTTCCTCTAAGCTATAATGGTCAGGAGGCATTTTTGTGCTGAGAAGCAGAAGGGAAAAGACTCTTACTATGGTGCTGCCCCTGACTGGCAATTTTATCTTTGCCGTAGTCAAGGGAAATTCACAGCCATCCACCAGGTTTGGAACAAGGTTGCACAGGCAGGAGGCATCTTCACGGGGTACAGGGTTGGGAAGAGTGCACTACTGCTTCATAAACTTGGTGGACAATTTGGAAAGTGGTGCTGTCGCAACCGGAGTGGTGGCAACCCTGTGAGAACCTGCAAGCAGGGTTTTGGACTTGCACTTGCCCACTCCAGCTAGTGAACCCAGAAGCGTGGTGAAAAGGACATGTCAACAAGCAGCACAGCAACAAACCGATGCAATTTGTCCAAACCTTGCTCCAGTTTTCATTCCAGGTGGTATGTAGATTAGGCTCAGCAATAGGAGGCTATTTAAGTTGCACATGTTCAGTTTCACAGAAAATCTTCTCTTTGCTCACTAGCAAGTTCTTCACAGTGTGAGAGGTGCAGCAGTTCACAGGGATCTGCTAGAGGCTGTCATGTAAAGGGACTGTTCGCAGGGATTGGAAACACGGTCACTGTTACCTTAACTACACAAGTTTCTTCCTTTCCAGTACAGAATTGCTTATACCCAGCACATTGGTTAGGGTACTGTCTCTGCTTACGCAGAACTGCTCATGTGCTGTCGCGTCCCTGTAAGGCAAGCAAAACAAGATGCATGACTGGCTGCAGCGACGTTCAGCAACCACATCCTGTGAGGCTTCTTGCCTCCTCTGCCTGTCTTGACGTACGGCACAAGCCCGAGTGCAGGGAAATTCAAGTTGGGGGTGGGAGTACTGAAACACAAGAGATAACCAAGAACCTGTGAGCTGATAGTAACTGCAGTGGCAGTGGGATCCCAGGGCGCTTCACGTTATTGCTTCAACAAAGACCATAAAAGCCCAGAGAAGCACACAAAAGTCACAGAAGCAAATCCTGGAGGAAAAAAAAAAAAGTAGCAAAAGCCAAGAGGAGGAGTGGGAAGGGAGGGAACGAGCTGTATTTGATTAATCCTAGAGCCAACTGGCACCCACTTGACGGAAATGGTAATTGTCCTATTGATACACGCCCACTACTTATTTCCCCCTGTTCCCTCATCTCCTCTAAATGAAGTGTAGTCTTTTCTTAAATCACAGGTAATGTAAGAATATCCAGGTTTCCACCCTTCCTTTTCCTCTGTCACATCCCCACTTAAAAGAACAGCTGAAATATTGACTACATGGAAACACTATGTAACATTACGTAGTTATTTTTAATTTCTGTACTTAGTTAACTTTTCAGTCCTTATTCCAAAAGAACAATTTCTGCTCTATTTGAAATAGTCTGTTACCTCTCATTGCGTACATGACAACTCCTGAATATCTCCATGAAGTCATAGAACAATACCTGCCTTTGTCTGCAGATGCCTTTTGTACTTATTACTTTCAAAGGAGCTCTTACGGCTAGTTTACATGCAAACACTGGGTACATAGCTCCTCAAAAGCAAAGCTCTGCTTAACAGAAATGCATACAAGGGGTCTATTATAGGGCAAGAAGAGTTTCAACAGACAGCCTGTAAATAAATCTAATCAAAAGCCCCCAGAGGGACAGTTTAAATAGTACATTTATTTACACAAGTATCCCACACTAGTTCAAAGAAATTACCCATTTGCAATGCCGCCCCATCCCCTGGAGAGCACTGGTCTTTTAATGAGATACAGAACAGAGTGGCTTAAAGGATTAAGAACTGAAGTCACCAGGAGTCTAGGGAAGGCACCAGCCAGCGCCGGCTCAGTAGCAAGCATCAAGACAAAACGCTGTCCTGGGCTGTGGGCACAGAAGAAAAGCAGCCGTGCATGGCTGCAACTTAAAGCAGGAGGTTTTCCTAGTACCAGGTTGACAGCAAGAGGACCAGGGAGACAGAAAACTCTCAACACCAAGAAATGAGTAAGCTTAAAGCATCATGGTGTGTGAGCATCCCTCTGAGCCTCCAGGGAAAGAGCTGTTGTATTGACAAACCTAATCCAATGCCTCAGCTCATTCAGTCACTCACTTAGAAATGATAAAGATCCCTGTCCAAGTTGCCCCGAGCCAACACCCTGTCTCATTCAACTCCTCAGGACCAATAATTGGAAAGCAGTCAGCTATCGACCTGTTTTTTGAGCAAAACTACACCAGAATTATTAATTCATGCACACCACTGCAGCAACTTGGAAGCGGTCTTTTCAATGAACTTTTCTTCCTTTCTTTAAAACACAGTTTGAATCATCAATAACCTTTCATCCTTCAAAGAAAAGTCTGTGCTAGGATAAAAGCATAAATGAGATTATTTCCACAGCTATGACATTATCTTACCCTCTAAGTGGTAGGCTGCCAACGCTTCAACAAAATAAGCAAAGCCCAGCAGCACTTCAGCTGCTCTCCCTGTATGATAGAAAGATAACGGCCACCTTATCGCTCACAATCTGTTCTTTGCAGCAATAATTAACAACAGGGAAACCTGCAACATAAAACTTCCTTCAGATAGCTTTAAAGTTACAAGGCCTGTCCTGTTCAACTACAGGTAGATTTGGATGATTCAAAGCTCAAGATTTCAAAAGAAAGGAGGGAAAAAAAAAAAAAAGCCAGAGGAAAAAGTACATACCAATAGTGGAAACTTTTGCAATCACTGGCACAATAAATTAGCCTTTTCATATCAGAGCCCAGTTTCAACAGGCCACAGGATGCTGCCCTAGACAGGTTTGTATGCTCAGAGGAAGAGGAGAAAGAAAAGGGATTCCTTTAAAATAAAGCAGTTTACAGGCATAAACCCCTTTCTCAGTAGGGTGTATTTAAATGTACTTTACTTCTTTAATCAAAGAAGTAAGAAAGCTTGCCTGATTGCCTGAGAAAAGCATATTATTTGGATATAGAAAGATAGTTAGTTCAGCTGCTTCTGTATCTGATTACCAAATGTTTCCCACATGATTTTACACAATACTTAAACTTCCAAATACTAGATTTAGTTTTAAAAATCAATGTTGATGAGTAACATATACTCTTCTAGCTACATTCCAGCAAGGTGGAAAATGAGAAACTACAGCAACGATAGTCCAAGACCATCTCTGTGGGGACCAGGAAATTCACCTCTAACAGAAAAGTGAGATGCGGATATCTGGTGGTTAATTCCCTATAAGCATCTATGAAATCTCACCGCACCAAGACACCCACGAGCTGTGATCTCCAGTGGGTCGAGACGCTACCTGGTGCAGGAGGTATCCTGCTGTCTAGACCAAAACTAGCAGAAGGCTAATTCTGTTGCCCAGAACAACCATTGTAATATTTTGTTTATTAGAGGGAAGTAGGCCACATGGAAACAAACCCTGAAGTATATGTTAGCTGCAGGGGATACAGCTGAGAGCTGACATGAATTGCACTCATTCCTCTGCCAGAAGACAGGCTGAACTTGGGTGTATTCCTCTGCTCAGCACCTTGAAGGGATTTCATCTAAAGTGCATGCATTACCTAACCAGGGAATACTTTTGGCAATTTTTGCTGAAGTTTTTCAGACAGGTTCATTTTCTGTTATTTCTTAATATGCTAGCACTTGAGAAGCTAATTCAAGTGTTCCCTAATGTCTGTGTTTGCAAGGCTTCCTCGTGGTGTTCCCTGCCTCCCCATCACACTGAGTTTTGGTCACAGTCCTTCACTGCAGATTCGGAGTTACGCAAGCCATCGGGCACCGTCGGAAGAGCTGTGGCACTACGCTCGCTTTCCAGGCACTGAGGTGCTAGGAGGCCCAAGTACTTACGACGCGAAGTGCTGTATAAACCTGCAAAGATGATAATGATCTCTGAAAGGAAGCTAAAGAGGAGAAATACAGTCCGAGGCCCAGGTCCTACCAAACATCACTCACTGCTGGGTTGCACGCACACTGCTGCTATACAGAAATGGAGCCTAAAGCAAGAGCAGAGACACAGCGGGTATGCGGAAGAGGCAGGGACGGATTCAGGAATGCTGTAGCACTGTTGACAGCTTGAGGTTTTAAAACACGTAATTTTCCAAGTAGAAAATACTTCTGAGTTATACTCATCTCCCCACATACATGTGGAGGGTTGTTTTGTCCATACCTGCAGCTGCCATGGAATAAGTGTCCATCAATTTAAAATTGAACGGTTCCACCTTTACATGCACGGGAGCTTTGTTTGGCAGCACCTCGGGGTTACTACAGCAGGCAGAAAAACATCTTGCAGTTCATCATAGGACTAGTCACTGTGCAGTCTTGAAGTCAAACCATACACCAAAAAATACATCAAAGAATGAAACGGATATCCTAAGGTCATAGCCTCGCTCAGACTTTGCTACGTAAATCTGCAAAAAGGCTACATAATCTTGTAATCCAAGACATTTCAAAGAGAATTTGAACTTAGTACTGTAAAAAACCCCAAACTTCCTATTCTGTCCACAGGTCTCAAACACTTAATATATGTACTTCTCTCATCCACTCAAAATATTCCTAATCTACCTGACGAACTCCACTCCTGCACAATCTCTTCCTCCAGACTAAGGAAGAGAAGGATCATTGCACAGGTACAAAACTGTGCCTAGAGATTGAACTACTCCCAACGGTAAGACGCAATTTGGCTGGAGGAAAAAATGCAAGCTAAGGGCCATCTGACAATCTGAACCCAACTCTTCCTGGCACTTGTGACTATATTCTGGTATGTGAGAAGTTGTCTCGCCCTGTTTTCCTTTTGCTTTCTTAACTTTCCAAAACAAAAAGGGATTAGAGGAAAGGCGTTCACAAGTGGAAATTTCTGCTGGGTGGATAATTCATCCTGTGCTAGCTCTCTCCCACTTCCAGGGCCAGTAGTAAATTCATGTAACAGAATAAATATAAATTTAATTTTACAGTATAAAGGAAGCAGTAACCAGTTTTCTGGAACTACATTCACCACCACCCCAATTGGCCTTTTCCTGCCAGGAGCTGCAAGTTCCATGAGTCTAATTAAATGCAAAAAAAGAGTGTTTTCTTTCACCTGGAGAGCAGAGTTTCTCACAACTGTTCTGCTTTCATGTCCCTTGCAAACCAGTTCTTGGTTTCCTATCTGTATCGGCAGGAAGCTGTACCTTGCAGCAGCCTGTGTCATGTGTGCAAGGGCTGCACAGCGCATACCGATACGTGCTCCGACAAGAAGTGAGAGAACCAACCCTTTCCAAAAGGCCAGGAAACACTGGTAGTTTCACAGTGCTGGTAGCGGTTCCTGTCTGCGTTTCTCCCCACGGACGACGGGGTGACAGCTCTCTGCTTTCTCTGAGTATTTTAATTCTACTCCAGCTCTCAGCCTGAAGCAACAAGAGCAGCAAAGGATATTCTCCATGTGTCAAGGCTGACTCAAGATAAAAGACATCAATTTGAGGGAGATTAACATCCCTTGTGCCATTGGGAAGCTTACTGACCTCACACAAGTCTCGGGTATACATTCACCTGTACCCCCCTCAAGAGCAAACTCCTTAGCCTATCTCATGGAAGAGACAAATGTATCCAGAGTGCTTGAATGGGACCTTCCCATCAGAAGCTCTCAAATATCTTTTTAGGCCATGAAATCTTAGTGTTAAGCACCAGGAGCAAAACAGCCGCAGGCCACAGAGACGAAAACTCAAAAACCTGCAGGACCTTTCCTCTCTGCTGTTTACGAAACACAGAATGGTCATATCCACCACAGCATACAAAGTATGTTTTCTGCTTTCCCCCTTTCCCAATTTTCCTGCAAGTATCGCGTGGAAAAAATCAGGTAAAAATCTGCAGAAGGAAGTCTTCCTCAACATGCTTCTCTCTACATACTTAAAGCCAAGCCAGAACCTTTTGCGAGCGCCTTTAGACTGATTTCTTAGGAAGAAAAAAAAGCAAAACTAATTTGTGATTAGAAGGCACAAAGATGTTCACTCAGATGGAAATATGCCTGAAAAGCAAGGGGAAAACTACCCAATCAATTCATTCAGCTGCCCTAAAGGGTAAACAGCAAACTTCAGCACAGTCTACAAATCCTGATTATTACTCACAGCTTGACCAAAAGCAGATGTTTTTTGTAGCTATCTTCTTCTGTGAAATCTGATGAAATAAAAAAATATGTTGGACAGACCTTGACACCAAAGCAAAGAGAAAAAAATAAGAGGGGGGTCACTTCACACTATTGCTCCCAATGTGAGGTTCATGCCCCTCACTCAAAGAAGAAACTCGCTAAAAAAGGTTGTTTCAGATGGTAGTGGACACTCAAAGAAATGCACACAAAAGAGGCTTTCTGGGTTTCAAATTTACCCAAAAGGCATACATCTTAGCATTCACAAAACTTTGCTTAGCAGCCCATAAAAACCTACTTTTCAAAATGACCTGTCAGTAAAGCAGGTTTCTGGAGCTGTCAAAAGGTCTTAAGAAGAAAACCAAAGCGATCTTTTACATGGGGAAAGCTCCCTTTTCAATACTGGGACCCCATAAGGTGAAGGCTACTTATCCCTTCTGTCTGTAACTGTGAGCCATGGCATGTGCGTTACTAAGCAGAAGACAATTCCCTTTCCCCCTCGTTTTTCCTGAGGAGACCACCTTTTCCTCCCTGCCTGCCCCAAAAATGGACAACAAAACCTCCCTCCGCAGCAACACAAGGCTAAACACTCCTCTCTCTCCTGCAAATTGCAGAGCTGCCTCAGCCCACAAATATTTTTTGCCTTTAAAAAGCATTTAAGATAGTTTAATTGGGCTTTTAATTTCAGGTGGTTGCAAGTAGGAGACCAGAGAGCTTTTGAGTTGCAGTAGCAGTTGTGTAAAGACTGGTGGCTAGGACAAAGGACCCTTAGTCAGGAGCTTTGGTTTGCGTTCTCCTTTCCAACACAGGCCTCCAGAGACCACAGGTGGGTGCGTAACTCGGGAACGGCAAAGGCCCACGGGCTCTTCAGAGGAGCGCTGCCTCCAGTAGTTTCCCAGCCATAAAAATTCCTGCTGCTCCTAGCCGAGGGCACAATAGGTTTGCCTTTACGCTTGGTTTAGGGTAACGAGTAAGCCCGATTCACATCAGCAGGGATGATGGCAGGGTGCTCTGCAGGATTAGTCAGTTCATGTCTGTACCAGTCCTCAAGCTGCAAACTGTGCAGGAGGGAACTCCAAAAGCTAAAAACCCTTTTGAAGATCCATCACCCCATGGACTCGGAAATTATATGCCTCCTCCTGAGGGTTGTCGTCTTTATCCCTAGACTCTTCCCTCAACAACATGTACTGATCACTGTTGTCAGCGAGACGGACGCTTTGGTAGTACAAAGGTTCCCGTGGACCTACTTGAACTGGAGTCAGGCAGCAGTGCTGCGGTTTTGATCCTGGGATCACCATTTTTGACACTGCCGCTTTTAACCACCAGTGTCACAAGCAAGCCTCAACTAGCTTTCTGCAGTGAGGCAAGCAGCAAAAACCCCTCCTCTTCCCCTCTCCTCTGGCCCTACTCTCACTGCTGTGCTCAAAGTAGAAGTTTCACTTTCCCCAAGCTGTTTAGTTTTGACAAAAAAGGGAAAAGTATTTAATTTCTGTGCTGCTAGTGTGTAGACAGTCCGAGCACCTTTGTTAACAGGACTGTGCTGTAAATCTGTGAAACCTGCTTTCAGACAACGTATGCACAGCATTAACTTCATTCAAAATATGCACCTATACCACAGACTTCATATCCTAGGAAATCTGCAGATAAGAGTCCTACAGCCCTTTTAATCTCATTTTATATGCCTTTCTCAGAGAAAACATAAAGCTCCTTTACAGGCAAGCAGACTGTGAAAGACAATAAACCATTTAGCTAAATGCTAAGCATAAACAGCTGCAACGCTGTGCAATCATAAAACGCCATTAATCATTTACATCAGGAAATGCCAAAGTAAGGGTGAACACACACAGCCTTATCTGATCCTTGCGTACACATGTGGGCTACAAGCTTTAGTGAAATTACTTGAGTGCATGACACGCAACGGCTAAATGCAGTTCTGTTCCTTGGCCCTAGGTGCTGACTTCACACGACTTCAAAAATCTGTGTGCACTGACCGCACATGAGTTGTAGCTAGAACTGTTTATAGCTGCTTTTTCTTCATCTTGGAGCATTTTTACCGGTGCTGGATTGACGTCTTCTTGAAAGGGATAAAATTTATTTCTTGTAGAACATCACATAAGACATTTCTGCCCACTTTTAATGATATTTTCAGTTACCATCTCTGAAACCCTGGAGGGACGGCCTTCTGGTAGCATCTGAACACTGTTAAGTCATTTCTTGATGCTCTGTAGGGAGATGCACAAGTGGCTGCAAGAGTTGTTCTTCCAGGATTCCAGAGCAACTTTTCTGGAGAGATTTTCTTTCAGTGCTGCTCTTTTTTATTCAGAGTAATTTCAGTTTGGGGTTTTGGTTTTTTGGTGGATTTTTTTTTTTTCTTGTTTAGAACTCTGAGAGGAGTTTTCTCCTAAATAACAGAAAACAAGTCATGTCCAGTACCTTGCCATTACAGGTAGCCATCACGTAGCTCTTCTGTGACTTTAAAAAGCTTCAAACAAAGCTAGTCAGCGTGTTCAGCTGAAGGCCTTGCACCGCACTCTTTGAGATCTACTCCAAAACACTCCTGAAAGAGGCACAAATGGATCCATTAAGTCCTGTGCACATACAGTCTTCTTGCCGTCTCCTGTGGGATGCTTCAGAGTTTGCTTTGTCCCCTCTGAGGTGTTTGATCTTTTTCAGGGGGGTCTTGCGGCAGGAGGTACACATGTGAAGTTTGCTGACACAGACCTGAGATGCACAAGCCTTTTAAGATGGGCAAGGAGAGCAAGAGAATTCCAGAAACACTGCCACCAGCTAAAGATACTGATAAAGAAACGTTCTAAGACAATCTCTTTTTTATCGTTACAGATGAGATGGAGCTGTACAGACAAATCACTGAAACCCAAAGAATTAATCAGAAGGCGGAGTTACACGGGACTGTCACCGCCGATCTAAGAATCAAAACTTTTAAAAAACGTGAAGGCTTTGCAGCCTCTGCCTGCTGTCCTGTTTGTTTATTTACTGTCAGGTTAGTGAGCACAACTGGCTCAGCACAGGGTCCAAGGAGTGGCAGGGCTGGAAGCAAAGCAGCGCTTCCCCTTCCGGCACCAGCAACGTTCAGTCAGGTCAGGCGGGAACCATTGCACCATCAAAGTAGCCTGCTGCGTGTTTTGACACATGCATTAACTGATAACCTGATAAATGGAGGAGCATGCAAGGTTCTTGGATTGAGTCACAACTCTCACACAGCTTTCCAGAGTGATGGAAGACCAGACAGGTGGGTGTCCTGACCAAGGTAAGTGGAGCATCAAAGGCAGCTTGCTCCCCTAGCCTGAGCCACCAGCAGCACACAGGAGACATAGACAAACGCAGAGGAGAGCTATCTATGTCTTTATGATGCTAGCAAATCTGCTCAAGACAGGAGAAACCCTCTGTTAAACTGAAGAAAGCAAGTAACAAGCACCCAAGCCTTGATTACAAGCTATCATCAAGAGAACCACAGAATTTGGGGGAAAAAAAAAATCACAAGAGGCTTAGCATTTAATGCTCTAAAGTAGTAAATCCACAGCAAATCCTCCTGAATCTAAATATGCCTAAGACACATTTTAACTTACTTTGTAAAGTTTTCTCCAATGCCATCTTATGCTCCCAAACAACTAAGCTCCACTGTTACATTTGCTTTCTCTATATTCTGCAAATCAGGTTACATCCAGTGCCTCGAGTGCCCTTTTGGCATCCCAAAAGCTCCTTCTAATAAATAGTAAGCAAGCCATTTATTCGTATTTACCTCTCCCTTTAAACCCAAGTAACCCAAAAGCGTCCAACCGATTAAAGATGATCTAAGCAGTATTAATTTTTTTGTAGTTAAAGAAAGTTTGCTCTAAAATTATGCACACTACTGAGGCATAATTTTATCACTTAAAAACAGAATGGCCTCAGAAAGGTTTTAGTAAGAAAAAAGAAATACACCTCCCTGTTTGTGCACACTGACACTTAACAAAAATAACAATGGCTGCTGCAATCCAACTAAATGTAAGTTTTTCTTCTCAGTGTTTTAAATTAAGTAAAGACTTACCCTAGTGTGGAAATTAATTAATTTTTCTCCAATGGTACCTTTTCATTTTGCCACCAGAGTCCACACACAGCTTGGGATCACTTTCTGGCTTATTACTTGTAAGACTGGTATGAAAGCTAAATATTACTGTGTTTGGCAAACTTGGTCGAAAGACTGCCTGCTCTTTGCAATAACAAGATTGTTAATAAAAAACAATCACAGTCCATATGAAAAAAAAAAATCCCAGCTTATCACATGAAATGGAAGTTTTATAAACACCTTTAGAAGGAAAGAAAACAAGTGGCAGCCATAATATCACTTACTTCCACCAGAGAATTCCCACTGCAAATGCGTCTGAGGTCCTACAGACTGTGGATGGGAAGAGCAGAGCAACGCACAGAAAATACACCCTGACCAGTCGTCCCTTCCAAGCCAGGCAAATAAATGTCTGATTACACTACATCCCTGGGAGCACGGTGCTTTACTGGCAGCAGCACTGCTACCAGGATAGGGAAAAACACCCTTCAAAAACGAAAACAAGCTATATCAGTAAAAGTGCACTTTTGCAGATAACTGCTTCTACAGCTGGGACTTCTGCTGGCACAGCTATGTCAGTCACGGGTCACACTTCGTCACAGCGCTCGCAGACAGAGCTGTGCCAGCAGAAGTTTGCCATATAGACCTGGTGGGAAACTCAACAGTGACTAAACTGAACCTGAAAATTTTTGTGGTTTTCATGCTGCTGCCAAACTAAGTTTTTCTAACAGTCTAATGATGGGTAGTTTTAATCCTGTGCTGCTGACACGTTAGGATCTCGGCTTGCAAGGACAGAAGAAATCTAAACCCAGCTCAGGAACATGGCAATACCTGTCAGCCATTTACACTGTACTTTATTCTTTAATTAAATACATAAACTAAATTAGAAAGAATCCCTGCAGGAAGAAAAGATAAAACTGAATAAATCAAATTCTGCTGTACTTCAGCACTCACAGTAGACTGCCTTCGCTTTTAATAGCAAGAAAAGAACAAAACTGAAAGTGTTTAACAGGATTTGTTTAGCAGACAGCAAGACACTGCAAAATTCCCACCAGTCACACTGTAACAAGGCTTTCGTCATCTTCAGTCATCTTCAAAGACAGTGGGCAAAGAGATTTAACGCCCGAGCTGACACTCAAACGTAAGTTCTATTTGGACAAATCGACACGATACTGCGGGTCATGTGTACGGTGATGCGTATCGTTATTCCGGAGCATGGAGCAGCGAGATGTTAGAAGTGTGGGCTGCCGTTCTGCCCTGGGGCATAACTACAAAATCAAGCTGTAAATAAACTCCCACCACCCTCCGTGTGGGGGAAAAGAAAGCTACAGGCAAGCGCCTCAGTGCCTCCGAACCTGCCTGCGTTCAATAATGAATGAAGCCATTCGAAGCACAGGGCTGTGGAAAGGAGAAGGGCTACCTACAGGAAGCCAGGGCAGGCTGCGGCGCTTGCATAGAGTGCAAAGCAAACCTCAAATGTAAAGCCTGCCTTTGCCTTTCGTGTGGTATCACCAGCACGTGGCTGTACCTAAAGCAAGCTGCGTTTCGGAAGTGTGACATTTGGCTGTACAAGCACTTCACCATCACTTCTTGTTTTGATAGGGAGAATGCAGAAATAAAATCACTGGCAGTGCTGTGTTTGTAAAGGCCATGCTCCACCTTCGTCAGAGTTTTTCTGGCCCTTCAAATTGGGATACAGCTTCTAGGAATTCCTTGAGTTGTGTCACAGGGAAGACTTTGTTGCTAGAAATAATGTACTTTTCTTTTTAGGGGGGCGGGGGGGAAGCAGCGGGGCAAAACCATCTCAAAGGAACTGCAGAGGCTAAAAATAGACACATTACCATCACTTTCATTATCAGCCATGTCTACACACACAAGAAGTGTAACTGTGAGCAACTTCAGGATGAGGTGTTTTCCCACCCGGGTTAGTTTCAGCTCACGGAGGAGCATGTTTGTGCTCGGCTGAGCAGCCAAGTGTCACAGAGAGGGGATGGCACATGTATGAACTTAATTGTAGCAAATCTCCCCCTCCCCCCCCCGGTTAAATAAGGCCATCTAAAATTCTTATCAGCAGGCTGGCTCGTGAGAAGTTGTAACTCCCCACAGCAAATACTTCACCTATTCAAAGTTTCAAAAATGGCCTGATAAAGCCTATTCATTTAATGATTTCAGAAGGTCAGATAAAACTTGGTGTGGCTGTGAAAAGGCAGAAAGCAACCGAGTCCTCTGCCATATTTCCCAAGAGTACTTAAGTTTAAAAAGCAAGCCCCAAACTGTTGCAAAAACTCAAGAGTTTAGGTGCATTATTTTATTTGCAAGCATCACCGCCGGAGCTGCAAGCCCAGCTCTAACTGCAGGTGACGTTCCCGCCACCTTTCCCCATACAGGACTGCTGTGGATGCGGTGAGGCCCGCGTCTCCCCAAAAACCCCCTCACCAACCCCGCTGCCGGGTCACCCACGGCCCCAGGCGAAGGTCCCATTGGTGACACCATCGCGGGATGATGGCTGGCCCGGAGGGCACTCGGGCCAAGGGCTTGCATTCGCCCCACGGCCGGGGTTTGCCCCCATGCCCGTGGTTCCTCATGCCCCGGATTCACCCCACATTGCCCGGGGTTCGCCTCACGCACGGGGTTCGCCCCCATGCCCGGGGTTCACTTCATGCCCGGGGTTCGCCCCACGCCCGGGCTTCGCCCCGCCGCTGCCGCCTCAGGCGGGGCTACGGGATGAGCCCGGCATCCCCGCCAGCAGCCC
>Ga0181612_174266_pt1 | contig 14399 bp, 4 predicted proteins | sample HoacroProtozoa21_FD_119630 | JGI IMG/M metagenome (GOLD analysis project Ga0181612, IMG submission 119630) | Hoatzin crop microbial communities from Cojedes, Venezuel. Combined Assembly of Gp0051906, Gp0051904, Gp0051908 | reverse complement strand
TGGGGGGGTGGGGAGGAGGGGGGGTGAGGCCGCCTTTGCCAGCCATACAGTGATTTGCAAGTGAATGCAGTGGGAGGGTTCAGAGAGGAGGGCTTTGTTAAGGATCCTCTTATTAACTGAGATTTAAATACAGAGACTCATGCTACCAGCTCAGTTTGATCTGTTTTCAGTTTTAATAATGAGGAGAAAAGCATGCCCATAACCTGTGAATTACGTGAAGAAAAAAATTAATTACCTACACTAGCAACACAGCGTCAGTTGTGTGCACATACTCATTGAAGAGCGCAAAATTCTCCTGTAACACTACGGTGACAAAAGATGTAAAGTTGAAAGGGGGAAAGGTGTGGGAGATTTCTGTCTGTACTCAATAGGTTCACAGTGCTAGTGTCACAGCATAGATAATGACAGGCTTGTCACTCTATCTGAAAAAGGGCATAACATAAAGTTGCAAAATTTGTTTCAGGAGTAGTGGCCAATAATGCTCAGGTCATTCACAGTAATGTATGGATTTTCCAGCAACTGATGAATTTCCTGTTTCGTGGTGCAGCCTGTGTGGGTACATGTGATCACTGTTCCCTGCTATGCCACCAGATGTGCAACATTACAGAATGTTGTGATTTGCTTGAACTAGCATCATGAACTGAAGATGTTGCCTGTTAAAACAGGAGACCTGGAGTGTCATAAATTCAGGTTTTGGATCTGCTATTTGTGCATTTTTTGGGGTTTCTGGGTACTAATGACTATTTCAGTCACTGACATAAGGTAAACATTTTCAGTGGGACTTCTAGGAACTGGTACTTTGCAATCACTTTCTGTACCAACAAACCCTGAAGATAGTTTGCATCAGATGCCTGTTGTGGGCACCAATAAAATAATATGGAATGCTGCAAAGTGTAGTTTTCTGGGCTTGTAGCATAATTAATTTCGTACCAAGATTTCATCTTAGAAAGATAAATTGCAAGATTAGTTTCTAATTATGATATATCGTTAGGGCTATGGGTTCGGTAGTTGGGGTGAAAGGAGGAACCTGTTTATTCTGGAGGAGAAACTTTACTATAACAAAAAGAATGTTTATATCAAATAGCCAATTGAGAAATCCAAGTAAATTACTCCTTTTTCTTTATACTGTTATTATTGCCTTAATGCTACCATCGATGAGCTCAGCAGGCTCATATTCACAGTACACTGTTTCTAATGAGAACCATTTCACCATTAGATCCCATTTAAAATGATTAAGGGATTGATGCAATTTGTATAGACATCATTCAGAGCATTTCCATTGATTTCAGTGGCAGTTGAATACTGAATGAAATAAGTCTTCTCTAAGAATGTTACACATCCATTAAAACAATATTTGCATATGTGTAACAGAGTGCAGAACTCGGTCGAAGATTTTGAAATCAAAAATAAAATCCAGACCCAGAACAAAATCAGTTATCGTATCTCAGCTAAAATGTATAAAGCAAAGTTTTAATCAGTATTTTCCTACCACAGGCAGTCCACTTTAGCAGTGGAACTATTGGAAAAAAATATTTAGTATAATAGTTGTCTCAGCCATTACACTGGAGAGTAAAAAGAAAAGCTACTAACAAGTGCATATCTCTGATGCCCTATGGTCCCAGTGCAGCCTTTAATCTTGGGAATCCTAAAAGATATTTTCTTAATAGGAAGATGTCTGGATAATAAAAAGGCATGAGTAATGGCTCTACTTTTCCCACTCTATTGTTTTTTTTTTTTCACTCTTTTGGCTGCTCTTTGAGAATATTGTGGCTAGTCTAATCAATATTAGGAGACTATCCAGGTACAGAGGAATCCTTGAAACTGGAGATATATACAAAACATCTTCTCACAATACTTACTTGAGCTTTAGAAAGCATTATTCTGTGGCAGCTGGAGGACTGGCCTCTGCTTTAAGGGCAGGCATAGAACTGTTAAATAACAGGCAGAGGACACTCAGATAAATGGGAATGACTCCATTTCTGTTGATGTCATCTACAAATTTTGTAGTAAAACAAGCAAAATTATTTATACTATACAGCGTAATTACTGCTCTCTTGCATATATTTTTCATGGTGTTGTAAATACGGCACAGTAACTACTACAGGGGAAAAAAATGAAATTACACGCCATACATTCACGAACAAGAGGCACTTTTAATGCAAACAGTGTTGCATGATGGGGGTAAAAACTTTTCCAATATACACTGTAAATGGAATATACATCAAAAGTAGGCCAAAAACGAAAAAGTGTAGGTGTGACAGAAAATAGGGAGAAATGGGTGGAAATTTGAGGCTGTGATCTAACACACAGAAGGCTACTCCACAGAGGGGAGGAAAACAAAATGCTACTTCTGAAAAAGAGTGGGCAGTGGAAACAGATATGGAAAAGCAAAAAGTGTACCGAAAGGATGTGGCAGGATTGTTTTTATTGCAAGACAGGTTGTACATCAGTTTTATGTTTTATGAAGTCTTTTTTGGAATCAGGTCTCTTCTCTTTTGACCTCTATTCATCTTCTTTTCTTTACCTTCCTAAAGATTTGTCTGCTAGCGTCCATGGGAAACAGTGAGTACATACACAATCTTCATTGAAATTCTGAACATTTCCTTATTTCACAGAGGCTAAGATCACTTAGCGGTGCACAGAGTTGGGCTGGTTGCCATGTTAAATCATTTTCAGTTCAATCACTGTTTCCCATCATTTTTTCTTGTCCTGACATGTTTTGACTTGACTTGTTTAGGCAAAACTAAATGCAAATAAAACTTTAGAAGAGGAAAGGAATAATCTATTTTTATCCCTAGTTTTTTCCACCTATATGCAGTCAGGAGATGATGTCTAGAAATCTGCCAGTGGGACTTTGGTATGTCACACAATCTCTTCCTATGCTTCTGATAAGCCAGGGCACACCTGAATTCTCACAAATCTGCATACCCACAGATGTCCTAGGTTCTGCAAGGAAAAATTGGTCTGGGGCTTTAGGAGTAACAACTTCCTGTTAATATGCCACTTATATGAGCTTTTTCCATTGGCAGAAATGTTAAATACATATTTAATCTTTCTCAAATAAGACACACTCTGTGATGCCATAAAAACTCAGAGCTGAACAGAATGGAGTAATCAAGAGGCACACAAATAGGAAAAGCTCCCCGAGATTCACAAGAACAAAACTAACAGTTGTGCAACTTCAGCTCTGTTCATTTTCACGGGAGCCTTCAAGGTTCTGAAACATGAAGAAACTGGATCAAAAAATTACCACTAGTTGAAAAGTCAGTTCTAAACACTTCTGTATTTTCACTTAGTGAATCATTTCAAAAGAATGCTATTAGCTTCTTTTCCAGCTTTTCTCCAAGCTTTCTTCTCTCTGTCTATGAAAGACTTTAAATGATTCATTTGTTAAAGAATATGAAGAAATGAATCACTTTGAAAGATTGTCAGAACATTGCTAAATCAGAACTGACAAGCACTAGATTTTGGCTGCCACCCTTTGATATACATAGGATAGAGCGTAAGCGAGAGATTAAGAAATCTTCTGCTCCTTTCCCACTTTTGAACCTCTTCCTTTGGTACGATTATGGAAGGAACAGCCACTGTGTCTTCTCTGAGGAGAATTACATTTCTGTATATGGCTCCAAGTTCCCAAAGACGACATGAAAGGAGGGAAGACTTGTGTGTGAGAAGCGGGAAGAACATGTAACAAGACCAAAACATGGTAAGAACAATTAGACATTGCTAAACTTTGAGCTGTTTGAAAAAAAGCATAGTTAAAACATGTATGTAAGGCAACCCTGTGCCACAAAGACCATTGGATTAGGCTAACACTTCCTGCCTTATTTGTGCTTCCATTTTGAGAAACATAGGAGTAAAAGCTGTGGTTAAGAACATATGCAATAATCAGTTTCATAGCTTAATCTGTATACTCTGTTTACAGCATTTTTAAGTAAATTAAATCCCTAAATTTGATTTTTTCCCAGCTTGATAAAAACTCAGTGAGTTTTTTTAGATAGATGTCACAAAATGACTAGAGTTGTTTGCATACACAAACAAATGCACGCATGTGCATATTTACATATACGCACATCTCCATTTATTTCTGTGAGAATATTTATCTCAGTAAGTCAAGATTCAAAAGAAATATTGAATTAACTTGATTTCATGGGTTAAATGGGTACAAAAACATTTTTAGAAATCACTAGCAGTTTCAAATTTATTTATTTATTTTGAAAATTTTTTTTTTTTCAATCATAAATTAGTCATATTGATCACTTCTATCTTACTTTCTTTTCTTGGTCTGCAGATACAATTTTTTTGAACACTAAAATACAATAAATCGGATTAGGGTTTGCTGAAGTTAAATTTTAAAACATCAGGCCAGATTTTAAAACAGCAAGGCTTTAATATTCTCTTAATATTGAATCAGTTCAAAGCAGGTGAAGATTTTGAAAGTACATAGTAACCAATGTAACTAGTTATAAAAATTAAAATACTCAAATTTTCAATCAATTGACCAAAATGATCACCAAGGCACGATTTATTGCACATACAAAAAGTGAAATTCAGTATACTCAAGTAGAAATGACAAATATTGGATGGAAGATGCTAATACATGAAGAGAAAGTGAAGAGAAAGTCATGTACATGAAAGCATGAGTACCAGGTTGAGTTTCAAACAATAACTCTTTCACAAACTGACTTATTTAGCACTTTATTTTTAAGTTCTATATAAAAAAAATTTACATGGATAATTAGACCTGGTCACAATGTTTAACAGAGATTTTTTTCTTGGAAATACTGGTTTACTGGCACTGATGACGAATACCTGTTTCTTCCTGTTTACTTCCTCTAGCAGTTCTTTAGAGAGAAAATTATGAGCATACAATTTCTGCTTGAAAAGAAACCTTTCCATTTGTATGCATTGTTTTGATTGACCTAATTGAAATAGATTTTCTGGAGGATTTTTTTTTTTTGGTATCTCAGTCTGTAAAATATTTTGAAACTCTTTTACTTGGGGATAGGACTTCCTATTTCTCAGAAATTTGAAAAATCAAATTGAATGGAAAATTTCTTGTCCCCTTTACAGTAATTATCCAATTAATTGCATGGTAATACACTTTTATATGATGTACTTGCAAAAAAATTAGTTTCATCTGCAGGGGTGAAATAATCAAGTTAAATACTATTTTGGTACAGGAGGTAAAGTAAAGGCTGTAATTTGATTTGGATATCCTGAATCTACTTTCTACTCAAAGCAGCATCAGCCTTACCTCCAAACCTTAAGAAAATAGGGCTTCTTAAATATTAATAAAAGTATACAAGATCCCTGACCAGCCCAACAGACCGTATCTTGGACCATATGTGGACCTCCATATACACTACTTACAGAACAGAAGATCAGATCTAAAATGGTATTTAAGTACCTTCTAGAGAAAATCAGTGTATAAATAAAGCATGTAATTCCTTTTAGAAACTGTGCCACTCCCATGGTCAGACATAACCCACCCTTATTTTCATGGACTAGAAACATCACACTGATGGGCCACAGCAAAGACCTCACACATACACACATACACTACCTACCTAACTGTTTCAAGGCAACAGTGACAGACTTTGTGGCTCAGAGAAACACAAGCCAAGTGCTCTGCAGTGTGAACGCCACCTGCTTGCTACAGAAACAACGAACCCTAGGCAGTGCAGATGCACACATCTATGGTATTTGGACTTACTACTTATTTGTAGGGCCATATCTTAAATTATTAAAATTAATTTGCAAATATGACCCTTAAAATAATAAAATTGAAAAATCTAGAAAATAACGAATTTAAGTGGAATTTTAGAATATCAATAAAAATATCGATTAAAAAAACCCCACTTTATTTTATGAAAATAAAAATAGATATTTTGATGTTTCTGACTTGCTAAGGAGCAGCTAGAAAGTACTTTAGCTTCACATGAAATTTCCATCCTTAATTCCATAGCTAGAGTCCACACAAGCTTTGTAGGTGCATTAAAAAATTTATCAAGATGCACTGTTAACCCTTCAGCTGCCATTGCTTCATAAGCTTGATCACTAAATTCTTAGCTTACAATGTGTGATTTGTGAAAGTTGTGAAGAGTTACTGAAGAAAGTCGTTGGAGGAGAGTTGTTTTCCTCTAATGTTGAAGAAGAAGCTGGTTTAGAATAAAGAAAATAGCAGAAGAAACAGCTTTTTTTAAAAAGAAATAAAGCTCTGTCAGGTGACATTCTGCACCTTTATCAAAGGTAAAGAATGATCCACAAACTGAATAAACTAACTTTCATTCTTTCTATATTGGGATAATTATACATGCCTAAATATGTCTATTAACAGGGATCTTCGTTTTTCCATGTAGAATATTCTCAGACCTCTGCCATGTTGCTCTTTGCTGAAGGATGTCAAATAATGCATAAATGCATATTCTTCACAGCACATGTCATTGCTGTCCATCATTCGGCTAATCTCTATTCTTTTTACCTTAGGTTACTTAAATGAACTTGTTCATCTTCTGTGTGGTACTGCTCAAGTTCCCTTCCACTACAGTCCTTGGAGCACAACCAAAATCTGTAATTGTGCCGTAATTGGATCTTGAGATGGAATTAATTTCACCTGTTTTACTGGTCCAGAAGTTAGGCAGTCACTTTAAGCTATTATTTCATCTATAATCATTGGAAGGAGAAGGAGGTCTCCAGAGGAAGGTTCATCCCATTTTAAGATAGCTGTCTAAGATATCTGAAGAAAATTGGAGTTGCTAAGCAACCTCATATGTATTTTTTTTTTATCCTCTCAGCTTACTGTGGAGGGAACCCTGCTGAGAAGCTCAACTGTTTGCCTAATTTTCAGCTGCTGATGATAGGTGAGATGAATCCTGTCCTGAAGTTCCAGCTCATGGAGTTCTGAAATGTCTATGATTCATGTTGTCAAGTATTCAAGATTCCTCTTTCTGCCTAACTTGTTATTAAAGTACGTTTCTAGTCGTCATGAATAGGAGGAAAGAATGAAAGTGCAACTGAAAAATAGGGCAAGAAAGATTTTAGCACATTAACATTTGTTCAAGAATACGATGGCCTCTCACTGTTTCCTCAGAGCTTGGCTTTGCCATGCTGCTCAGTTACAAATAGATATCTATATAGATGTATAGATGTAGCAGTACTGAAAGAATAAGCAATGCTATGGACTAGCTTGACCCGGTCAAACCAATTAGATTAAATGAATTTATAGATAGATTCTGTTAGTCTTGCATGCACAGGAAGTGCACAGATGACTAAAATTTTTCCAATTCAAAATATTTTAGAGTAGAAAAACAAGCAAACAACAATAAGTCCAGTTTGTCAATAGCAGAAGATTTCAAGGAAACATTTTGAATTGTTCAAGACTTTACTGAAGCACAATCAGGAAGTCAATGGGACCTGGTTTGGCCTTTGGATACTTCTTAAGGCAATCAGAGTTCCTGGGCTTTGGTAGCTGATTCAGATTTGAGGACTCAGCAATAGCCTTGGCGGCAGCAACACCTAAGAACCCCAGTCTGGAGTTGTGGTGCTGAAGGCAGTGTCCATCCCTTGAGCTAGAATATGTGGCTCGAGTGACAAGCAGTATTCTCTGTGGGCAAATCTTCTTGGTGCCTTGTCTAGGCTTCCCCAACAAGAATACAGTTCAAAGTACATGGGGAAACCAGCTGGCTCATGTTTTTTGAAAAAATCAGGCCATTTTGATATTCTGAAGAGCGTGAGATTTTTTTTCTGAATATTTCATCCTCTTGATTTTTTTTTAATTACTAGCATTTTGGTCTTTAATTTTGATTTGAAAAAAACCACACCCTGAACTGCTTAACAAATTCTGTTCCAGTCAACTCTAATAGCATTGCTCTCTCTAATAGGAGGAGTGGAAGAGAGAGCAGTATTATTGTGCTCTTATGTTTATATGCCTCCTATTTTCTTATGTGAACCCTATGCCCTGTTTTATGGAACTATCATCTACAGAGTGTTTAGTCTCCTGGCCCTTATTTTCATAAAGCTGTGATTGGTTTAATGTGAAATCATGTTAACTAGAAAAATTATGTGATTTCAAGTCCCACACAATCAGTTTTCTCTAAACTACACACATTTTTGGTAAATATTACTCTAACCACAGCAAGATAATTTAAAATGAAAGGCCCTTATGGGAGGCTCTGTGTAAGATCAACCTTTCTTTTTAAATATTAGAAGCAATGCTGTCTAAATTACATTGAATTCCTGGATATTACCAGGAGGTTAATGGAAAGCCCACAACCATATTTTCTAAGTGTTCACACAGTGACTCTTGAACTTGTAAAGGTTAGCATAAAAATGCTATACTTGTTATTTACTTATTGTTTTTACATTACCTGAAATCAGTGACTGTTTTCTGCTATTTTCTAAGCACCTGAAGTTAGGTATGGAGATGGGAAAAAATAGCAGGAGGGAGCATATCTCAAAATAAGGATAAAAGAAAGGAAACAATGAGAGGAAAATGCATCCAAATTTGAGGCCTCATCATCTGTTTATACTGTTGTCTAGTATAGCATTCAAAATTTATTCAGAATCACATTTTATTCAAAATCCAAAAGATACTTGCATGCTGGTGAAAAACTGTATACAGTGCTCTAAAAATGCATTATCCTTTGAGGTACAGAACAGCTCAAGTTTCAAAATATTATCCTGGAGTGTATAGGTATCCTCTTAAGATGAAGGCCAGATGGAGTAGTGGAGTATTTTGTTGCTGAGTTCCCCCTAACAGCAAAATAGTCAGGTTACTCCAGCAGACAGAAAACACAGTGATTTAGATGTGGCCGGCTTTATACACTTGTGTTTGAATGGGTCTCCAACACTATGTTGTGACAGTCGGTCTTTCTTATTATTATCTGTTTCTATTTTTATGGTGAATAGAGGGCTTTTGTAGAACTTGGGAACATAATGTTCTAGATGCTTTGAAAGCATGTTGTAAGACAGTGCTTTTGCATTACAGAGCATACAGTTTAAATAGCAAAAGACCTCTTGATGTGAGTGGAAGGGATGCGAAGGAACAATACATACGAAACTGTGCTGAAATGACTCCTCTCAGTCATATAGCAGCTTAGGAAAGGGATGGGAGGACTCAGCTCTCCACATTCCCCCTTGAGTGCTTTGTCTCCTCTAGACCATAATACTGATTTCACACCACTTTACAGCAACTTGTGCAAAGCTTAATTGAGGCCACATTGCCCATGTTAATGGGAATGGAATATGCACCCTTTGCTCTCAGACACAGCAGTCAGCTCTTCAGTAGTGCACTGCCTGCCAGCCGAGCAGCAGCAGTTTTTGCCATGGATAGCTTTTGGATTTTTCTGTGGTGTTGTTGGTGTTGTTGTTGGGGGGGGGGTGGTGTAGTGTGTATTTTTGCGGTACAATTCAACGACCACCTGCACCTAGATGAGGGGGCTTTCCTCAAATGGCCATAGGTCTTCAGATCACCATCTTCAAAAATGTAGCATACCTGTGACAATGTTGAGCTATCTCCTGTCTCGTCAGGAGACATTCAGTATTTCTCAGCTCTAACCATTGCATTTATTGGCCAAATGACTATAGCACATGTTATCCAGGAAGCTAACTTAGGGATGACACGGTTCCATCTGCTTGCACATTTTGGCCAGTTGCAAATCACAGCAACCACATGAATATATACAAATCCTACCAGCTTGCCATTTCTTTCCTTTTGGAGCCCTTCTTTCTTAGAAATAATTATTAGTTATAGAACAAAAAGAGTGCTCAGAAGCACTCCCACCCACCAAGATCAAAGCTCTTGAAGTCAGATACTGGAATTAAAAAAAACCACATCCAAAGTAATCACTCTGAAAAGACGAGCCAGACAAACTAAGTGGTAGTACTTCTGAGCTTCTCTGCTGTGCACATAACTTTTAAAACTTTATTTTGGAGCAAATAAAAAAGAAAAAATTATAGCTATGTCAGCTGTAGCAGTTGGGAAAATTAAAACAAAAAAACCCAAATCAAGTCATCTTTCTTGAAAGTCTGAAGTAAAGTATGGGAATAAACAATGCAAACCCAAAATTATGTATTGCAATAATTAAGCTGCCAGTAATATTTTTTTCCTCAGTTTTTCCACATTTGCTTAGCAAGTAATTTATTTCTCCTACAAGAGGACATCATTTTCCATTAGCCTTAGTTATTTCTGAGTACTGAGTCTGTAATTTTGATTGTAGAAATGTATTGTGGTCAATTCAAATATTAAGACTCTTGACTAGGAATCATTATGTCTCAAATTTCAGTAAGAATTTTTTTACAAAACTTCAATGTTGTCCAGTTTCTACCAAGAACCGTCTTTATTGTATGCATAAAAATTAATTTATTGCCTTGAGCACAAGCTTAGCTACTCAGTGTATAGGTTGTTATTAACAGTGAATTCTTTTCTAGTCTCTCAAGCCACGTCAAGCAGAGCTGAGGCCACTGTAGTAAGGAAATCTGCAGGTTAGAGGCCCTCACAGCTGATCAAATATGTAACAAAGAATGTATGTCTTTGCTATAGTGATGTCATTTTACAGTTTCAATGTAGCATTTGCTAACTTTTCTATTGCAAGTATAATTTTGCAAGCTTACCCAGTTGTTTGGAAAAATGACTCTGAGTAATACTTAGTTTAAGTGCAAGAACTCAGCAGAATAAAAGAAATGCTTATGTTTTAATCTCAGTGCATTCAGCTTCAGCCACAGTGCACCATTAACAATTGTCTTGGTATAAAATCTCCAGATTCAGTCAATGACCTGATCTTACCACATTGCCAGTCACAATTCTTCTCTTCAGGGACGGATATGGGCACTGCTGGGAAGACTGAAACAGAGCAGCCACCCTTCTGTTGGCCCCTGCAGAACAGAGCCCTGGGGCGATCCTGCCTCAACACTTGCTTTCCTGTTACTTCTTTGCTCTTTTCCTCGTTCATCTGAGAAGTAACAGAAGGATTTTCATGCTCTTCCTCAGTATCTGAGCCCTAAGAACCACTTTGCTGCCCTTTAGCTTGAAACTGGATGTTTTACAGCAGACAAAAACAAACAGTTGGAGGGCTGATAAAAAGGGGGCTCTGAAGTAAAAGAATTTCCTCAGCGGTATGACTCTGAAGAGCTTGTATCATAAAATTAATTCTCTCCTGCTAAGCTACAAAACTAGTGCAGCCAAAGGGTCCTTCATGTCAGGGAAGATGCAATGATCTTTTATCTCTCAGACCTGTGGTCAGAATCGATATTGGGACTAGCTTACCAGTGCTGCTGGATTTCCTCAACTGTAAGTTGCATTCTTTTAAAACTACCTCTGGGATTTTTTTCAAGACTCCCTTCTCCTTTATAAATTCTAAATTATTAGTCTTTCAGTTTATATACCTTTTGCCAAGCTTCTTAAAAGATTAAACTGAATTTCCTCCCCTTTCCAGTTAGGGAGGCAGTGAGAGTGAGAAAGGAATTTGATTATAGTCTACATGTCACTGATTAGCTTTAAACTATGTATTATCACTGTTATTAACCACTGTGCCATTCATAATCCTAATGACAAAATGAAAAAAAGCAGTACATCTATGTGCAGTTTTCCCCAGGGACAAACACTGTTGTTTGCACTAAGGGGAAGGTAAATCCTAGGGAAATGAGACCACTGCTGAACCCCAGTCTGTCTCAGGCTGCCTAAAACTGTTTGTGGCACTGTAGACCAAAGGGAGGTCTCCTGGGAAATCGCTCGATGTGTCAGAAGAAGCATGTGGTCTGTGTGCACTACTGTTCCGGAGACATTAACAACCTCCATGATAGATTAATTCAGCCCAGATGCTATGCCAGCCTTGCTGTGATAATTCTGACACATTTCCCTTTACCCCAAAGCAGAGCCACTCTCATTTACTCAAATGTAATTTCGCCTCTGACCGACAGCTGTTGTATTTAGAGATTAAAAATGTGTAAAACCTGCAACACTTCAGTTGTTGACTTCTTAGCACAAGCAGTAGGCAATCATAAACCCTCAGACTAATAGGGTTTCAGGGCAAATTTGCTTTTTTCTGACAGTTTCTGCTTCGTTCTGTTGTGTTCCTCTGTTGACAGAAGTTTTGCATTCATTAATTCCTTTTTAATAAATAAATTTTCATGTACAAAATGTAAACAACTAACAAGGGCTAAACATGCAAATAACTGTCAACAGATGTCCACTTTTATAAAAAAATAATATGGTTATGTTTGTCTAAAATACACTTAAGAAACAATTTCTTTAGGATTACCTTGATCAGTGTTTACTAGTCATGTACTGAATGTATGGTATTGCTCCTCCCATATTTCTCATAATGAGTGTGTTTTTTAGAATTACAAACCCAAGGACATAAATGAGTTGCACTTCACAAAAACGTAGAGTCAAAGCAGATTTTTAGTAACCAGACAAGAATTTACTGATCTTTTGATTTTCATTTTTTTGTTACTTTTCAGGGGAATTCTGGTGTCTTTAGCTTGTGTGTGGTGTTTCTTAAATTAAAAAATTGCCTTCAAGCACATACACAGAAGCAAGCTTATCATCCTCCTACTGAGAAGTCATCAGTTTGCCATGGTTGTTCTCCGTGTAGATTTGGGGATCTAGTAAATAGAGCTGACTCTAATAGAGCTGACTCTAATATTTTAACCATTTTTTTAATGTCAAAAGTATCTTAATTAAAAGGCAATGAATAGTTTAAAAGAAAATTTCCGATGTAACCTACTGTACTTTAAAACCACCAGTGCGTTTTTTTGTTTGCAAAACACAATATATGAAGCTAAACTGGGTATGGACTGAAGGATTAATCAGATCTCACTGGTTTGTTCTGGGTATTTTGCCTTTTCTGGCCTCATTTCAAATGGGAAAATATTTAAATATGTCAAAAATTCTCAAAGGACAGGAAAAGCATTTCCTGATATCTGTACTGATATGATCAAGGTTGTTCAGCTTCAGACTATAAATTAAGATATTCTTGCACAACATTGAAACTGATGTATGGCAGAATACGACAGAATATTTTTCAAAGTAGCATGGAAAAAGAATAAGCATATTCACACTAAACAAATATGATATTTTAAATAAAGTATATGTTTAATATTGAACATAAATTTCATGTCATGACAGTGCTATTATTTAAGCCTATGGGATAAGGCAATACAGTAATGTTTTTCTTTGCCACTGAAAGATTAACTCATTCTCTTTCTTATACACACCAGTGCTGCCAGTGTGTCATTATCATTGCTTTCCAAGTAATTACTTGTTCAAGACAATAATAAAACTGGGATTTCACATACAAATATATTATGATTTATTTCCTTTTTACACGCAAAGCAACCTTTTAACACAGCATGAGCTTCAAAAGAGGAATTCAGGCATGCTTGTGAAGACAGACTGAGCCGTGTTCTGCATGGTAAGCAAGCAAATCATACTTTCAGGTCTCGGTGACAAAATTCAGAAGTTTTGGAATATGTGTATATGGTGGATCGCTTGTTTGTTTTTCTGTGTTTTTTCATTCTTCTAGTACTTCAGCAAATCAGGTGGCATGTTTCAAACAGCATTTGGGGAGGTGTCTGAAGATGTGATGATGTTGTGATGTATACTACCCGATTTGGCTTTCTGGATGCTCATGGTAAGAACACCCCTCAAGGATGGCAAGCGTGTATAAAGAAAAGAAGGAAATCGAAGAACTCTGCAAGATCACACTGCAAATACAGCAAATAGAATGAGCAGAGACATGCCAGAAGAGGCCATCCTTCACAGTGGACAAAGAAAGCAGTCCATGCACTTCAAGAACCATTAATTTATTAATAAATCAGTGGAAACTTGATACTTACTGACTAAACTTTTAAAGAGGCAACTTGACACCCAATTATTTCTTGAATAGTCACTGGTTAATACTTTATTGCCTAAGCACATTAGTACCTTGTAGCACTGCCCTGGATTACAGGGTGATAAGAGAAGTGCATTCCCCATTAAAGAAGTTGGAAACTTTCTCAAAAGCTTTGATGTGTACTCTGACCGCAATGGGCAGAGCAGTTCCAGATTCTTTGAAATAACAGTGTTGGAGCCTGCTCTTTTCCATCAGTAATCACATTCCTGTACTGAATCCATGTTCAAACCACCCTTTCTTTTTGCCAAACACTAGAGGAAATAATCTGTAATATTCCTAATGTTAGGAATATAAAGCCTGATAAACTATAAACCATAATGATAGCAGTTGAAGTGTCATTGTCTGGACTGGAGTGCATGATATTTGTGATAACGGGAAATTTGGTGCCTCTTTGTGGGAGACAGACAGATATATATGTTTCCTTTACTTAACTTCTGTAGAATCATAGAATGGTTAGGGTTGGAAGGGACCCAACCCCCCTGCTATGGGTAGGGACACCTTCCA
>Ga0181612_165309_pt1 | contig 14399 bp, 16 predicted proteins | sample HoacroProtozoa21_FD_119630 | JGI IMG/M metagenome (GOLD analysis project Ga0181612, IMG submission 119630) | Hoatzin crop microbial communities from Cojedes, Venezuel. Combined Assembly of Gp0051906, Gp0051904, Gp0051908 | reverse complement strand
GGGGAAATGTGCTTTTCCTTGTCCTCCCCCCCGCTTTCAAGGGTAAAAAAAATCCCTCCCCAAGGGGGGTTTTTTTTTAAAAACAATTCCTTTGGGAAAAGATAGAAGGGGGGGGGGGGGAAATTATATTTTCAGGCAGCTCTCCTCCCCCTTACAGAACAGCAAGGACTGTGTTCAGTGTTGTCTCAACAAGTGAAACTCAGCAAGTCAGCTAGCCAAGCTAGCTGGCTTCTCATTGTGGCTGTCTGAACCCTTACAGCCCTGTTTGGTCCAATGTTTTAAAGAAGCTTCTTGTCAGAAGTGGGACTGGAGAAGGATATTGCTGGACAGTGTTGGAATAGGACCCTGCTCCTGGCTCAGAGCCTCTTCGTGGGCTGGGTGCTCCTCAAGCCCAGTTCACAGCCAGTTCTCTGAAACTGGGCTTCAGGTAAACTACTTGGGCGGCTGGGGCCAAAAGGAACATGTGAGAGGGCTGGTGATGGAGAACTTGGGTATTCACTGAGTCTGGGGAAGGGTTTTACTGAATGGACCAGAAGGAGCTACACAGTGGACTAGCTGTATCTTTAACTATACTTCTGTGCCCAGCCAAGCCTGGGCCATCATCAGGGTGGCACAGGAGTAACCTCATGAAGTTGTGTGTGTGATTTTTGTTGCCTGAACCCAAGAAACAAGCTGCCGTGCCATTATAGGGAGGAAGCTTCACGGGGCAGGCATAACCTCAAGAGCAATTAAAGACCTGAGACAGAGGCAGGTCTCTCAGTCCCTCTGCAGAAAAGGACTGATGGAGCTGCAGAGGGAGCAAGAATATTTCCCCAGGGGATGAAAAAGAGTTGCCCTTGGTCCCTCTGAGATGACTGATTTTCTGTCTTCCCCCGGATGCCTGTGAGTAATTCAAAGGAACAAGTGCAGCAATACTAGTGTAGTGTTTACTAAATGTAATTGGAAGAAACTGTTGCTGCTTACCTCAACTTGCAGTGAAGCGGCGTTCAGGGCATCTAGCCAAGCATGCCAAAAAAGACTGATGAGGAAGAAGTGTGAAATATGAGGCACCGTCGCTACTCTCAACACATGGCTTGTTGTTCCTGACTTTTGGGGGTTTGATTGCTCAGTCTACATGCGGTGCCCATGGAAGGGAAGAAGGGCCCTGCTTGTTCATTTTCTGTGTAAAGTCTTCAGTCTCGTTTTTCACTTGGGAGCAGCCTCTGACCTCAGATACTGGCTTCCCTGTGCAGTTTGCTGAAGGTGAGAGGGTCAAACTCATGCCAGTGAGGAAAGTCATTCACAGAAAAACACCCCCAGCACTTTTATACTAGATACAAAATGTAACCTGTGTCCTTGGTTTGGGTTTGCTCTTCACATTTCGTAGTGTTTTTGCGCTATAGCATATGCGTTGCCCTTCCAACACAGTGACTTCATCATTACCTGTGGGGAGCCACATCAGGGACTAACAAGATTAAGCGGTGGGGCTATAGGGCTTTTTTTCTTACAGGTTATCATCTTGAATGAAGGGTAGGTCAGTAGTAAACAAAACGCTGTCACCCGCTGATGGCCTTCTGATGCCCTGCGTAAAATAGTTGGTGCCCTCAATCTACCATCCCAGAGAGAGGTGCGTGTATCACAGCACTGCTGGCGTCACTGATGCTAAATGCCACTTCTGAGAGCCGACCGGAGAAGGCACGGAGATTGATGGAGACTAACTCTTAGTGCTTTGATGGAAGGTTGTAGTTTATGAAGATTTCAAGGAAAGCAGAAATACGTTTGCTGTACTTGGAATAAGTCATCTGAATCTTATCTTCCAACATGCCAAACACAGCATATTCTGTGTCGAGTGTCACTTCCCAGTGTGCTTTTTCAAGGCTCCCAGTGCTTTACAGCTGGGCTGCATGTTCACAGACGTGGACGGGACGTTTTTATCATGGATGCTGATGTGAAAACAGGTGCTCCAATGTGCAAGCCTCTGCTCTTCTTGATCCTCAGCATAGACTCAAAAGGCTGTTACTGGAAAATTATGACTTCAGGTATAAACATTCAGATAGAAATATGTGGGGGAATTGAATGTTTTGAGTAAAAGAGTAGACAAGATACATTAAAACCACTGCCAAAACACTGTTTGACCTGTCAAAAAAATGTCTATAGGCTGGGGAATGTGAGGGTGTTTTTTTCACAAGGTCGTGAAGGTAAGCATTAACCAAGGCAGATGGGATAGTAAATGAATTTTGTAAAGCCTTGTTCCTGAGTGCTGGCATGTGAAATCAGCGTGACTGATCTGAGAGCAACATCACAGTGAATGAACTGCACACTTCTGTCTGATAAAAGGGAGAGTACTATGGTGACCTGCTAGAGCAACTCGGGCAAGCTTAGCAGTGATTTGGGCTGAGTCACTATGGGAGGAAAATAGCAGAGCAGTGTGAGGGAATTGCAAAGGATGTCTAAAACTGTATTTAGGAAGTGTTTTATAGAGACCACACACTACACTGCCAGAGATAAGAGACTCTGTCTTGCTGTGTATCAGGAGTGGGAGAAATGTGAAGGGTCAACATGGGAAGAAATCTGTGTTGACAAGCACTGAAAGTGTGTCAGATGATTGAAAGAAGTGCTTTCAACTAATTAAGCATGTAGGATTGAAAGGGCTCTCTTGAGACATTGATTTCAGTTACATGCTCCGGTACATCCGTACACAAACACACATATATGTGTGCAGATGTGTGATGTTATATCATCCCTACTATAACAAGCCATCCTTCCCATTAGGTCCAGTAACCTTAAACTAGTTAGGTTTGGGGGTTTCGTTTTTAATTTGGCACTGTTTATGCCTTCACTATTTTCCTGGCTAGTTAGCTTTTTGTTTTCTTACGGGGCATGGTAGCAAACTGAAGTGAAGATGGACTCATCCTGCAGAACAGCTGACCTAACGGCAACCTTAAGCTTGCCAGGCAGGACTCACGTGCTGTCTGCATTCATTACCATTGCCCTGCAGGCAACACCAATGCTGCTTTGGTATCACTTCCCCTCACTTAGGTGGGGCACAAGTCACTTCCCAGCTGGGCTGTGGTCTCTGAAGTTGTAGAACTGGATTAAATGTTTAATTTTATGGATACACATACACGACTGGGAAAACGTTTGTCTATCATATGTCTTCAGCCGTCCTGGGAATAAAGCCTGACCTTACTGGTGGGTTCCTTTTTTGCTTACTAACTTGCTTTCCCTGATGGACTTCCTGCTATCTCTGACTGAACAAGGACCATAGAAACACCACGGCTACACATACATTATTGAACATTTCAGATGTTTATTAATAGATAAGTATGTTGCACTCCCTCCAGTGCTTTCTGCCACCATGCATTAGAAGAGATGTGCACCAAGGGGGATATCTTTGCTGCAGAGCTGGGAGTGATGGAGTGGAGGTGTACGCACAATTGCACATATTCATTGATATGTATAATTGACGTGTACACCTAAAATAAAAATGTCTTTCACCTTTCATGGGTGAAAAGGGCAACTCCGTTAATGAAACCCTCCAACAGCAACCTGCTGTCCGTGACTACGTTTGTCGCTATTTCAAAACTGAGAGCATGAAGCTGTTTCTCTCCCAGCCACTCTTGGAGGCCATGTAAAACATAGACTGGAGAACAGGAATAAAAGGAGAGGAAGGAATCGCTCACTAGAGGAAATTCACAGGAACGAACACTCCAACATATAAAATACTGTGTATTTCTGAGAGGTTATTGTCTATCCTGCAGTGACAGCTTTGAAATGTTTTGAAATACCAAGTCCCATTCTGGCCGCCGCAACTGATTTGTCAGTTAGGAAATGCAGTTAAAAATAGGTTCAAACACCACCAGCAGTGACTGAAAGCAGCAAAGCCAAGAATGGGATTAGTGTGTGGTACTCTTCACATAAGTGCGTATTGCTTAACAGCCTAATCTTCTTACTTGTATAAGCACTGCACACTTCCCAGCCCTCTTGAATCATGTCTGTTGTGCCAGTTAACTGAATACCAGGTGAATGCAAAATTCAAGGATCTGCACATGGAAATGACATCCAAATCATATCTTTCCAGTATGTTAATCTTTCAGATAACTGAACACCAAATACAAATGGGGTTTTGTCCACTTATCCATTTTTCTCCTGAATATCTGTTATTTCCATGTGTGGCATAATGGGAGGCAGAAAAATGTCACAGGGATGCACTAAGAAACCGTGGTTAAAACGTGAGAAGTTTCACTGTATTGGCAAGACATAAAAACATACAAGAAGCATAAAGCATCATGGTCTTTCTCAACAGTTTCTGCTGCCCATGAGGTTTCTGCCTTTTGCTTGTGTTTGAAGAATTTGCTAAATTGTCCATCCATGAGAGCAGAACATGTTGTTGCCCACACATAGCTAAAAACTTGTTTTGTCATGCCTCCCCTCCTGTTTGTCCAGAGGGCAGCTGCAGCCCGTGTAGATGCAGTCATGCTGGCTTTGATTTGCATGCAGTGAGTGCCAGTGGCAGGGCAGACGTGGTGATCTAGGCTACAGGTCCAGACTGGTCGCCCGAGCCATGTCTCAGGGCCCATGCCGCTAGGGCTTGCTTCTCACATCCATCCTGGACTCAGGTTGCGCAGGAAAAAAAAACCCTCAAAAATCATTTGATTTCTGCCCTGACAATAGCAATAATAAGAAATAATGATGTGCAGACCCATTACAAACCATGTTTTCCAGCATGGGCTCCCAGAGAGAAGTAACCAAGGAGCAGATGACCCAAAATGGGGCATCAGTCACCCACAGCCCTGTGAGAATGGGTGCTGTGAGGACTGAAAGGGAAATGTCTGCACTGAACAGTGCACACTCATCACGAATGTCAGAGTGCACCAGGAAAGCAGGAAAAAAAGATGTGACCAAGGATAGGGGAATCCCATCCAGATCCTGAACAAATCCCAAAGACGCATGGGAGCAGCGGGGAAAAGGAGAGAGGGGTTTTGGCATGCAGTTTACTATTTCACTGAGAGTTGAGCATCGCTTGCTTTATGTGGGAAGCCTGCTTAGAAATCCCTGTCAAGGCCGAGGTAGGACCTGCCTCAGATCTCACATCTCCTGGGAGAGCTGGAATGCACACCAGCCTGCCAGAGGAGAGGACAATGGGGAAGTGCAGGGTCCTCGGCATCTCCCGCAGCGCTGAGGGGCCAGAGCACCTGTCCCATTCCCATTGTCTGATGTTCTCCCCCACAGCAAAAGAACTTCAGAAGAGAAAGCCATCACTGTCAGGCATTGCTCTGACACTGACATGGACAGAAATTATCGCTTCCCCTTGATGGGGAAAGAGTGTGGCATCCTGCCCCCGCCAGGGTGAACCGGGTTCCCAAGGGCATCGGGGTATGTGAGAGTTTCTGGCTCCAGTCACTTGAAATTTTTTATCTAGAGGTGTGAAGGCAGTTGTGTGCATGCCCATGCTTGTAGGTATAGTCGCTGAAGTTATGGTGAGGTCGCCTTTGTTCAGTGAGGTGACTGCACTGCTGAAGAGCCAGTTGCCTTATTTGCAAGGAACAGCAGCCCCGCCAACACGCTCCCTTTGCATGGCCGTTTTTCAGTCCGTAATAAAGGTGAGACAGGAAGGTAGCTGATCCAAATAGCTATTTGCAGTTCCAGTTGGTGGGGTTTGCCATTGGCAAATAGGTCAAGACGGGGGGAAACGTCTGGGTGCACGCATAGTTGGGAGGAAGCACAGTTGTAAAAAGCAGAGCGATTGTCCCACCTCCGAGGGGCTCTGAGCTCCTGTGTCCCCGCTGGGTAAGCCCCAGTACCCAGCGTGTCACCACAGTGAAGCGGCAGCTGCAGAGGGAGCTGCTTTGAAAGCACTGAGCTTGCTGATGCATTGCAGAAAATGTGGGACGTGTACAGGCGAGAAGCCACTGTGGATTTTTACCAGCCTTGTAGGCTTAAAGCCCCTGGGTGTTACAGCGGAGACACGAGTACTTGGGGGAAGCACACATTCGAGACATTCAGGGCTATAAATAAAACTCACATCAGACTCAGCACTTGCCTCAATGAAACATTTATGCACTAAAATGCATGATGAAGTTGGATGTGTTGCCAGACTGCCTAGTCTTTCAGATCATCTGGTCTTCCTCAGAATTAATTTTCTTGTGATGTTTTGCACACAAACTTAACAGGCAGTAACTCACTGCTGACCTGGGCAGTAGGTGTGGAAGAGCTTGATCAGGTTGAACCCTGCTGCTGCTGCTGGCGTAGGCTTATTTGTGCAAAGCTCTGTGAGCATATAGCTTTCCTATTACATTGAATTCCACGAGAAAGAAGTCACCATTTTTACCTGAAATGGCTAGAAAAAATGGCATTTGCTAAAATGACAGGTCAACCATCTTAACGCTGGAGGAGTAGGGCTTCCCAGGCGGCTCCTGGCATGATGCTGCTGGCCACAGCAGCCATCCCGCACCCCTGCAGCGCGGCAGGGAGGAGCGGTGGGTGCATGGTGGGTGCGCAGCCTCCAGCTCCTCGCCTCCCAGAAAGTGCCTGCATCACTAGAGCCTCTCATAAGAGCAACTGGGCTCTGGAATAGGCTTATTTGCTAGTATGATCCATTTTAATTGTGGTTTTTGTCTTTTGGAATCCGGATACTTTAATCGGGATTTGGCGGCCATTGTTTTGGCCTTGGTTGTGCAGGAGTTCAGGGCGTGACAGCTCTGGGCTCTGTCCCTTAGCACGCAGGCACTTTCCTTGCTCGCCATGCAAATCCCCTCCAGGCTCCACACTTTTTTGCACCTCACGCCAAATCGTGTTTTCTCTTTGAACCAGGAAGCATAGGAGATTTTCTTTTTTCCCCACTGACACCTAATGGCAACTATAATACAGAAAGAAATAACAGAAAGTTGAGAAACAGAAGGAGCTGGGGCTGGGGGTGGCAAGCGTCTAGAGAAGCAGACAGAGTTGGGGGGGGGAAACCCCTGGATCTATCAAATAAATAGAGCAGAAATCCTTCTTGCTTGGCCTTTGTGATGTTATTATTAGAACAACCACGCCTGAGTGCACTAAAGCCGTACAGGCTTCAAGCATCCACATCCAGCTCTGCTACAGCAGGATCCTTCTTCTGCTTTGCTAACGGAGGGAGGGAGAGTGAATGAGAGGATGTGAAGACGAGAAGAGTCTATAAATGATAAATATGATCAACCTCGACAAAACAGCTATTTGGAAACCTTCAAAAATCTTCTCATGAGAACAGCCATTAGTGTATGTCTGTTTGACATTGGTTGTCAGGAAACCAGCCAACGTTAATGGATCCACAGAATGTAATGGAGAATCCATTTAAATGGTCTCTTGTTGTTTTGTCATCCCACAAGACAAAAAACCAATTACTTTAACTCGAGAATGAAATGAACATGATAGTTTATATGATTCACTTGTACATTTTAAATTGATCAAAGCGCACACTAAAAATATATTAACAATCTATATCTGATGCCTGAAATGCAGCATTTCCTATATCTATACAGGCTTTTCTTCTCATTTACTTTGGTGTCCAGCTGTTAATAATTTAAGGACTGTGGCTTTATGGTTTCTGTATTGCTTTATTTATTACGCGTATTATGATGATGCTGAGGGGCTACAGCCGTGCGCAGGCTCGGCATTGTAAAAACAGCCTCCAGTGTAAAACACCAAGTGAAAGGAAGTGCTGGCTGAAAGAGATATCTTATCCTCATTTTAGAGAAAGGAGGCGTAGGGAGTGTTAATCTTTAACCCGGGCTCTTAGCAGAAGTATATGGCAAAGCTTTCACTGAACAGGTCTTCTAAATCTCAGTCCAGTGGTCTTTGGCTTTTTCATTTTGGTGCAGGTAGGAGGCTCAACCCTGACCAGAAAATCAGACATTCAGTGGTCCTGAAAGCTCACAGTCTACTCCTGAGGTTGCATCCTCTGGCTTCAGCTCCCAGCAATGGTGCCCAGCTCCCAGGGGCCCATGCCCAAAGAGCAGGGGCCAGGCGAGATGCCGTCGCAGGAGCACAGGCAATGTGCAAAGGATGTGGAAGGACACATGCAAAGGACAATGTGCAAGGAATGAGGTGGAAGTGGGTCCTTCTTTTGGCAGGCAATCACGTCTGGTAATCCCCTTCAGAAACGGTGCAGGCTCACTCATTTACCAGTGAGCTTCTTCCCTCCCTTTCCCCTTTTCCAGGAGGTTTGCTTTGCTGCTCTGAGGTTGGGATGCTGTTCTTCAAACATCCAGCCTAATTTCATTCGTGGCGGTTTTATACTTATTTGTCCTTGGGCCAGCATTGTCCTCTATCCTACCCAGTGCTTCTCCCTCCCTCTGAGCTTCTCCCCCACCGCAGGCTGAGATCATCCATCCCCTCATGGCTTTTTTGCCAGGTCTTTTAGTTTCTATTCTGGACTGCCTAGAAAATCCACTCCAGCTTTTGAGTATTTTAAAGGACTGTTCAGTTCAGTGCGTATTGTGCAACATTTCTGCTTTCTTGGTGTCAGTGGGGCATATTCCCTGACATGGCCAACAGAGCTCCTGCAGGGAAAGGCGAGAAGGTACGGATGTGTGCTGGCTGGGGCCACGGCACAGGGTACTGTAAGCTTCTTAGTGCCATACCATTTGAAGATAAGCAATCTATTTGTGCTTTATTTTTCTTCTGGTACACTACTGTGCACAGCTCTGCCAGGTTTGCCGGGTAAGGGAGTCTTGCTGGATGGCTAAGAGGGGTTGTGCTATTTTATCTGTGAACAGCAATCTGTGTCTACAACAGCAAGTAGCGGAATTGTATTAGCTTGGTTTCACTTTTAAGTCTCATGCATAGTATATTAACCCAGCTCCTACTCTTCTTATTTGTAAAAAAATGCTGCCAAAGCCAGAAGAGCTTTCTACAAGTTAAATTTTACAGAAAAATCTATTCTAGTCTAATGAAATGTCTGAACATTTCATAAGTAGGTAAAACTTTCTACTCACTTACTGAGCAATGTCGCAGCTTACTAGAGCTGCAGTCTAGACAGTTTTTTGCTGGAAGTAGGCGGGAACTGCTTGTGCCTGCTGTTTTATTAGCCTCCAGGGTACAATTTGTGATCATGAATATCACATATCCTCAGCAATATAAAGAATGGGTGCGCTATCATTACTATCACTTGTAAATTTTTGTCCTGAGATGAGCTTCCCAAGGAGGCCGTGTGGCTCAGAACAGGATCGGGGCAAGTTGCTTTCATTCTCGGCATCTTGTCTGTAAAATAGACTTAGCATTTCCTTACCTCAAGGAGTAAAGGAAATACAAAAATCAGCTCACAGTAGTAATATATTCACCTACTGCAGTGGTGACAGACAGACAAGCCATCAAAAGCTCTGCTTGCAACTTGGCAACCTTATGTTATTACAATGACAATAATTTAATTAGCGAATAGTCATGATGAACAAACAAACACCTACAGGTTTCCATCATTCATCCTACAAAGCCCCCCACTATCCATCATTTTTTTCTCACCCTGGAGCCGTTCCTTGCAGTGACACCATGGCCAGCTGCATGGAGCAGCACTGCAAACATACCGTAAACTGAGTGAAACTCCACTTGCAAAAATCCACTGAGAAGCAAAGCAAGGCTGCCTACTGGACACAGCATTTGGGTTCCCTTTGGTGGTGCTGAAGCTCTGAGAACCTGAACTTCAGCAAGTCTATCACCGTCTTATACTGCCACTTCCATCACCCACAAAGTTTTCTGAACTGGGTTTCTTTCTTATCAAAGAAACCAATAAGTTTGTCAGCATCCTGCAGGTGGCAGCGTGGTTCCTGGGTTTCTCCCCTTGTGTTTGCTCCCTCCTTCTTCTTCTCCTATTGTATTTTCCTGGTTCCTTTCTCCATACAATGCAGTGGTATGCCTTTAGCCCAAATGCATGTTGTTTTGCATTAAAGAAAGCAACAAAACTAGAAAGAGCAGAGCATCTCCACCAGAAAGCAGCTCTCTGGCACGTTGCACTGACTCCCCTCAAGAAAGGGCAACTGCTCCTGCAGGTCGGAGAGTGCAAAATCACAGGAAGTACATGGAAGCCCCAAACCATGCTAGTTCCTTGGCTGGAGACAACATACTGCTGTGGATGCCCTGCCACCAACACCTTTCTCTGGCTTGGCCGCCCCCTTGGTTGTGCCCACAACAGTGGCATGTCCCTTCTCCTTCTCTTGTGGAAGCTTAACTGGACTGGTAAAAACAGTATGAGAGGACGGTCCAGGCGCAAAATACCCATCACCTCTGTGGGCAAGATGGAGGCTGAAGCAGGGGGCTGGCACACAGGCTGGGTTACTAACACAAAGTTACAAGTCCCTGGTAATGTTCTCCATGTAAGAAGACTCTGGTCATCAGCGTTGCATGAGACTGTTGAGGTTGAAGCCACCTCTACTCTGCTCATGGCAGGTCCTCCCGGTTCTCCTGCCAGAGAGGGGAGGTGGGAGGGAGAACAGTGCCAGGGTTTACTACCCTGCTCAAGAGAGATGAGGGCAAAGGAGAAGAGCACATGGCCAGTGGGGGGACCAATCTGAAGCACGCTCGCTGTTTGGTTCCTTGCTGGGACGGGAACCCCATGAGGCACCACACCACCTTTGCTGCTCTGCCTGCGTAAGCAAAACAGCTGCAGCAGCTCCTTGGTATTATGAGAGGAGATGACCGTTTGTACCAATGGGTGTAGAAGAAGGAGCAAGGCCAATGCTAGAACTGAGGACGTGCCACGTGCTCTGCTGTGTTACATGAGGGGCTGGGCACAGGTGGGCAAGGCTGCTCTGCTGCATCCCCTGTGGCCCCCCTCTCCTGCTCTGGCCCTTGCAAAGCTGACTACTGTGTACGCTGAGGTTGGGCACATCTTCCCTGAGATCCGGCACTCCTGAGAAATTCTCTCAAACCTTTAGTGGACTTGGTTCATGTAACATTCAGAGGAAGACTTCTGGGAATTCTCTTCTCTTTCTTCTGAGAAATTGACGTCTTCCTTGTCCCTCAGAAATCCCTTTCTATTAAGGGAAGAACATCTTTTGATAGGTGACAGTTAAAGTCGTTCAGCAGGACGGGCAGTTAATCTCCGTCGTTACACGCTGGAAAGCAACGAGCTAGCAACCTGTGTCAGAAATTAGTCGTGCGTAACATGATGAAGTGAAAGAGCATATTGGCAGGAGAATGGGCAAATGGGAGACCCATTCCTCCCTCTGCTGTTGCTCAGAATGTCACTGTGGGAAGGTTGCGTAGCTTCTTTGTGTTTTCATTTTGCTGTCTCTAAAATGCTTATCTCTTTAGTCCATATATTTAACACCAATATAGCATCATTGCACCTGCTTGCCTCCATAGAGCCCCTTGCGATCTGACAAAAGGGCATCATCTAAATACTAAGTGGAATGATGCAGTATGGCAACATGGAGAACATAATGGCTGTGGTTATTTAGTGGCAGGAGAGGTGCTGTAACATCCCCAGTGCTCATTCTTGGCACTGCTGTTCCAAGCGAGAGCCTTTGCTTTTCAGCTAGGTTGATGTAAGAAAGGCTAGGAGTCTTACCTTGTGCTCTGGTTTTATCCTACAGCTGTCTCCAACCTGGATGCAGAGAGCAAACTGAGTGTCTATTACCGAGCACCTTGGCATCAGCAAAGAAACATCTTCCTCCCCACCACCAGACCACCTTGTGTGGAGGAGCTGCACCACCACGCCAAGCAGCACCTGCGAGCTTTGCGCAGAGGTAGGTGCTAATGCACACTCCAGCTCCGGCTGCACACACATAACACCTCGCCACAGTCCTCTCCGGGCAGCAGTGGGGTGCTCAGGCACAGGGCTGTGGGCACTGGTCTCCCCTGAGACTTAGGTATTCAGGCTGAGAAATAAAGCTGAAGGTGTAATTCTAGCAGCACAAAAGGCTTGTGCCCTCTTCAGCTTGTTTATAATCACTTGAGTAGAACTAAAAAGGACTTTTTACTTCCCTTCTTTACATTCTTTGTTTCTATGTTTTTCTATTAAAGTGGATATGTCTGAATTGTGTGACAAATCCGCGCACTGACCTCCGAAAGATGGAGGCACTGAGTGTTTCAACAAGGCTGTCTTGCCTCCCTCCACTAAACAGATGTTAAACAATGCCTCAGCTCCAGGACAGATAAGATTTAACTTCCCAAGAGATGAAACTGGAGCCCAGTAGTATTACAGAGTCTTCACAGAAACTGAGCTCTCCGCATGGGGTTCCCAGTCACCATACTGGAGGAGACCTGTGTCCTTCAAGGGTGGCAGCTGAAAGCCAGGTGATAACCCCAGACAGCTTGGAAGAGTCGGGCGAGTGTCCCCTCTCCAGGCCAGGGAACATCTCCTGACATCTCCTAACAAACTGGAGACCTGTAGCATCAAAACTGAATCATGCGACACAGGGAGGAAGTGGGAGCAACCAAGGTCATAACCAGGCTCCTGGATCCCTGTCATACAGGGAATTTACTCGGTGCAAAGGTCTGGATGGTCCTACAGCGGCACACTGTTGGCAAAAGATGGGTAAAGGTCAGTTTTCACTGGAAACCTAACCAAGGCAAGGTTCTTACTGGGAAGCACATAAAAGTGGGCAACCAAGCCTGTCTTTCTTCTGTGCCATAAGGAAGAAGAAAATCCATGCAGGTCACTGTTAAAATGTCCAGCAACAGCCTCCTGAGTTGGAAGTATTTTGCACCAACAGCTATCATTGCCTCGTTCATTTATTATTGCTATCAGGTTATAACAATAATGGATTACTCGGGTCAGCAGAGCATCTGTTAGCTGCATAAAATGTTCCATTGAATTACTGCATTGGAACCTCTCCATAGATTTCAGCTCAGGCACACACTGTGGGTGCAGTATGTCTCCAGAGCACTGCAAAGAGAGACACAGCCGAATTGCAGTCACAGTAGCGTTGGCTTTTCGGTTCTCAGCGGCTCTGCTTAGCAATTGTCCCTGGTCCAGGCTGATCTCTGCCTGCCATCTTGTGGGGAGGAGAAATCCTGACAGCAGCATGGGAAGGCAGCTGTCAGAAAATGCCTCAGCATTTTAAAGTTACAAAACTCAGTTTTGGCAACTTCCCGTCCTCCGCGTTTAACGGCAGCTGTGCAGGTTCAGCAGGCAGCTTGGCATGTGCTGGTTTATTTTATTTTCCAAATAACTGCGTATATTAGAATGAAATTATAAGTGGAAATTTACCCTAAGCTTGTTTTCTGTGTCTCACCTATTTCTTCTATCAGAATTTCATTATCTCTTTATCTATTTAACCAGAGTAATTAAAACTAAACGTTAGATCAGAAAACAGCTATGCTAGCAGCAAACATTGACTGAACTGTAGCTATGTGCATCAGGTGAATCCATCATACCCTTCCAGCAGCACTCCGTGTAAACAACAATTATCTGACTGTCACCTAAATTAGAAACGGGAAGTCCATGAGCTTTCCCCCATTCACATGGAAGGTTTCAGAGACTTGGGACTGATGCTGGAAGATGACTGAAAGCCCATGGAGGAAGGAGGACTCCTCTGGGCCTGGGATGGAGAGATCTTGACTTTTCCAGGATGATCTCCACACCAGGACACAGAGCTACCGCTGCGACAACCTTCATGATATCAAGCCAATGCTCAGGACCTGGTGCTGCCAGGCAGCCAGGGGAAATCCTATTGGGGGTATGTTTCCTTCTTTCCCCTCAGAGGGGTATCTTCTATATGGGTAGAGGGCAGGCATTATCACATCTCGATGTTTCAAGGCAGCAGGACCTGCATGTTCCCATTGGGAATCAGGCCTCAGGTCCCAAGCACCTAGAAGGTACCTTCTTTGTCACTTGGGATAAAGGGTATAAATCCCATCAGGGGAGAATTCAGCTTCAGCACACGCACTGGGGTATGTCGTATGAGCGTTGCTCTTCCAGAGGCTTGGATGTCCCGGAAGTGCTTGTCCCCTTCATTTGCAGCAGGGATCATAGGTACCGGTCAATGGGGAAGAGAAGGGCCTTCATCTTTGGAGTCCACTTCCTGTTCGTGTCTCTGTTGTGCTGTTAATAAAGACATTTATATGTCTTTAACATTCTGAAAGACTCGTGTCTGTTTTCTCCTCCAAAACAGAACATCGAAGCCGAGGTGATAACAGAGAGCAAAAAGTCCACGGCCCCATCGCTGTGGTGGCTCCCCCCTTTCCTTCCTTCCCTGCAATCTGCAAGCAAAAGAGGCAAGCGATAAAGGACCGGCACTTCCTACCAGTAAGTCTTTCACTCCAGCTATCACACACGAACACGTTATTAGCGCTGTGGGACCTGAGCGTGGCAGTGCCTCACAAGTGCTCCCCCCCCCCCCCGGCTCGGGCCGGGAAAAACAAACCGGCCTTCAAACCCGTTCAAGAACACCCAGGCGGCAGCTTCCCGCAACCCCCCCCCGGGTGGGCGCCTCCCTCGGGGACACTTCTTTTTC
>Ga0181612_177044_pt1 | contig 14400 bp, 9 predicted proteins | sample HoacroProtozoa21_FD_119630 | JGI IMG/M metagenome (GOLD analysis project Ga0181612, IMG submission 119630) | Hoatzin crop microbial communities from Cojedes, Venezuel. Combined Assembly of Gp0051906, Gp0051904, Gp0051908 | reverse complement strand
AATGTCCTTCTTGCAGTTAGGGGCCCAAAACTGAACATAGTACTCGAGGTGCGGCCTCACCAGTGCCAAGTACAGGGGCATGATCACCTCCCTACTCCTGCTGGCCACACTATTCCTGATACAAACCAGGCTGCCGTTGGCCTTCTTGGCCACCTGGGCACCCTGCTGACTACTGTTCAAGTGCCTGTCAACCAGTACCGCAAGATTCTTTTCTGCTGGGCAGCTTTCCAGACACTCCTCCCCAACCCTGTAGTTTCATACAACTCTAACAAGTCAAGTTACAAGAATCGGCCACTAAGCCTTTTAAACAAGAATACAGATAAGAGGACTTTATTGATAATCCATTGGACTAAGCAGAAGGATTCCTTCTCTTTCCCAGTTTCCTTGGTGTTTAGTATTTTGTTCCTAGATAAGTATTATTGTTGACAAATCCTTTAAAAATGAGAAGTGTGTATTCAATACATTAATCTGATTCTCCTTTCAATCACACCTGCAATGCTGCACACCCCTGCATACTAGACAGGGGGTTAGACTGGTTTATAAACTTGTGGAGGGCAGAGGCAGGTGTGTGGGGTAGAGGCACCTGCTATCGTGTACGATAAACAAGAGACACTTCATTGTGCTTGAAGATTTCTTGTTCAGAGGATGAGTTACTTGAGTCCTATTTAAGTTACTAATAAAATTAAGTTAATGATCAAAACTTTAGAAGCCTATTCCTCCAAATGCTTGAAGGAGATACTCTTAATACCCTACAAGTTCTCCCAGCCACCTCTTAGAACTTGAGTTGTCTGAGAGACAAGAGTAAAGATAAAAACATGTCTGATCTTTGGATCAGAGTTGCACAGAAGCAACTCTTTCAGAAGCAAAAAGACCTCAGCTGGTATTATTGGCAGTACGCTCCAGATAATTGGGTCAAGATGTAGTCATCTACCCTTCACCAAAAACTACATTGACTTCAGCATCAGCATATCTCTAGTTGCTTTCTGTGAACTCCGCAAAAGAAATTGCTGTGAAATAAACAACTACCACCTTCCCGCCCAGTCTTTATCTACACACTATAAGAAGTGAAGGTATTTTGTACCCTTAGCTCCTAGTCACCACTCATATGCAAAGGACTAACCTAACAGTTTCTTACGTGTCCCAAGGGTTACAAAATCATTCAAGCAAGAATAATTCAGTAATTCACCTTCACATCTGTAGGCTTGCACTTAGCCAAAAGAATAAGTAATAAATTGTTTATGAATGCTAGTAGTTATATTTGATTGGTTTTGTACAAAAGAAACAGTATCTCTTTTGAGATTTTGGTATCAAACACAAACATCAGTCCCAAGAATGATTCAGACGGAGACTTCCCTTGTTCTGTGTGATCAAGTTCAGGAACTAAACCACAGTTTTAAGAGAGAAAACGTCAACTTATCTGGATTCTCCAAAAATATAAAATACCTAAAACTGTATTCCATATGATTTTTCCCAGACTTGATCCCCCTGCCCTTCCCCTGAAGGTTCAAGTAAGTGACACACCATAGGTGCCTAATGTGTACTGTACTGGAAGATACCAATGACTTTTATAAAAATATCATTTTCCCCCTCACTAATTAATACAAGTCTCTGTCAAGTACATTACATTCTCTATTAAGCAATTACTCTACACATCGTAGATCCACTTCTTCAAGGGTTCTCTAATCTTCATATACGTGGATAGAGTCAAACTGGCTTTATACAGCTAAATACATTGTTCTCAGAGACCTGGAGCTCAGCCAGATTATCCAGGGTGCTGAAATTATTGAATAGCATAACTAAGCAGCTCACGCTGCAGTATTTCTTTAATTTATGGGATGCAATTAGAACATGAACCAACTGCACATTTCTGTGTAACTTAACTAATTGCCAGTACTCTTGAGGATCATGCAAGAACCTTGTTAGAAAGTTCATCAAGAACAAAATCTATTGCAAGTACTTAAAGGTAGATTCTTCCTGCTGCCCCAGGTGTACATATTTCTTTCCTTTAACATTGGCCAAATTCTGTTTACTTCCATGCATCATAATTTCTAGAGTTCCCATATGTACGATAAAAACCTTCACTGGGGTTTGTAAAACCTCTGGCCCACAATCTTTGAACTGTGCTGCTATAAACATATCTTCACTAATTTTATCTGCCATGTCCACTTTTTTTTTGATTTACTCTTTATAAAATATCACAAGCAGCTGAGGGTTTCAAGGAATGCAGGCTTTTTTTATGTATTGACATAAGTCATGATGATGGACTGAAAATGCAATATATGTCATAATTTCAGTTTTGTTAATATTGAAATGTGTCTTTATACTATGTGCAAAGACTCTTAACCAATCTCTACAAAGGCGTCAAATGTTCTCCTCTTCTTGTAGACACAAACAGCAAAAGATATGGTGCACATTTAATTTACCTTTGATTAAATTAGGCAAGATGCTCAGGCTAGAAAGCTCATCTTCATAATCATGGCTGCCTGCTGCATCTTGGTGCCAGTATGCTAGGTTGGTACCAGACAAGTATTGTACAAGGCTATGTGATGTACGAGGAAATACGATTTTTTGCAAACTTGGACTGGCTCCTATAAAGCTCAAGGGTTCAAAAAAAAAGGGGGTGGGTGAAGAGAGGAGAAACTTGTTGAAACGACCCAGTTAAAATTATGTTCTAAGGAAATGTTTAAAGCTCTGGAGAGGATAATTTTGGAGACAGTTACAGCAATTTAAAAAGTTACTGCTCAGAACTCTTTTTGAACACCCCACTGCTAATCTGTGCCAGCGAATAAGAAAACAACTTCATTCAGAACCAGGTGGGTTCACACAGATCACTGTGACCTGAACTACCCCACGGACCCTGAGCTCTCATGGACTCACTTGCCCATACAGTGCCCTAACACGGCTCAACAGAGGGTGGGATTCGTATCAGATAGTGGACTTATTCAATGGCTATACTAAATCTGCAAGAAAGCATTTATCTGTCCCATTAAGATCAAATGGATCTGACATTCTCTGTCCTCCGGAACTGAAGTAGGCCTAAAAACTAATGGGAGGAAGAATGAAATCTGTGCTCAGTACTTCCCTACATTCCCTCCCCTCTCCACTTTTCTTCTGTTTATTTGTTTATGCCATACCAATAATTTCACTTAGAGTCATCTGGTGCTCTTCTAATTGTCAAGTAAAGGAATGGAATAGTTGTGGAAGTCCTTCAAGTGACCAATAATGAGCTGTTATCTGGGCAAGTAATATACCATAAAGGGTCCGTCCCATGACAGGCTTCTTGTTGCTACCAAAGTTGTCACTTGCTCGAAACATTCTTCCAAACAAAAGATGAACAGCATTTGGCTTAATATTAAATTATCTTGTTCTATTTTAGTCCTTCTGAAAACAAGAATATTCAAGAACTTTGACTATGCAGATAAGTTTTTCTGTTTTATCTGCAATCTCACCTTTCCTGTCACGCAGTTTCTGGCAAACCTATTAGAACACTATCTCAGATACATTACTTTTTTTTTTTTTTGCTATTTCAGATAGCAAAGCTTTATATGGCCCGCAATCCAGTCCAATTTATTATCCCGTATTTAGTATCATAAAATACATCTTGTGCATCACATATTTTATAATACTGTGTTTTATTTATGCAAGAACACTTCACTGAGATTCAAAAAACGTGGGTTAACAGAGCAGCAGCAAGCACACAATGGCATTCAAAGGGCTATAATTTTATTTCAAGTCTTCCTTTCAATTAAATAATAGTGGCAAAAGCCCAAGGTACAGATCCACAGATCTCTAAGAACTAGATCTTTCTTGCATCGCTCTCCAACAGATACTACCTAATGGAATTCATAGGGTTACTTAAAAAAGAACAGTGGATTTTAATCAGCTATAGGGCATATAAAAAAGACATGCCACTGCCTCAGTTTTCAGTCACATTACTGACAACAACAGTACATTTATTGCATCAATGGATGCTGCAGCACCCATCACAATTCTCTGTTTAAAGCATTTCATCAGAGTCCTACTATAAAATATAGCAGCCTTCAGTCATAAATTACAAAAGGTCAAAAAAAGCATAAAAATTTTTGCAAGGAATTTCAACCAGATAGTACCTCATGTACAATTTTGCATCCCAAATTGTCATGCTTTGTTCTTATTTTGCAAAACTGATTTCAATTTTGCAAAAGCAGCAAACAGTCTCACATTGCAAATTTCAATTCAGAATAAGACTGATGAGTAATTAAGACAAGATTTTTCTTACTGATTTTTTTTTAACTCTACTGGTAAATTCATACACTTCCTATTTCCGTGCCTGTATCTTACTTCCTTTCAGTGAAGAGTGTGTGTGCATGCAGCAAGTGTGTGTGTTTGCATAGATGAAATATGATTTGACTTCAAGAAAATACTCTGAGGTACCAAGCTTAGGTTCTCACGTGTTGAACAGATGAAAATAAATAAAATCTTTTCCCTTTGCAGTATTTGGTAACACCTAACTTGTAGATTGACACCACAAATGTTTTCTGATGAACAGAGTAACCATAGTAGTCAAAAGAAATCCTATTAATCAATTGTTACAATAAAGGGATTGTTTATTAATGGGGAAGCCCTGTGATGCACTTACTACCACATGGTCCATAAGAACTTTGAAAACAAATCAAGGAAAATCTTTAATTATTCACTCCGCCTCTTTGAAGTAGAAGATAATCAAAACATTGCAGAAGGAAGGCAATATTGTAATAAACACTCACTGCCAAAATAACTTTTTCCATTCCCATTAGTAAGATTACTTATAATTCCTAAATTTAGTGAGAATGCACACTGTAGAGATTTTCCTTAATAACTGGCCTATGATTAACTCCCTCTCAAAGATTATTATTAAAGTTGAGGCCTACAACATTCACTGCATCTAGGGGAAAAAAAAAACCCCAACTAATCCTGTTTTTTCCCTACATCATCTTCTACCAACTCCATTCCTAGATCCTGTCCCTAAATTTTTTAAAACCAACTTAATAAAAAATATTGTCTCATTACAAACTGTGGAGTTAAAGCTGAAATAGTATTTCCTAAGCTGAGATGACCTGTAATTGCCTGGGCGAAGAACTTTTGATGGAGCATAGGGAAAGAATACACTGCTCGCAAACAAGGGAAATCAATGTGAAGGATACACAGGTCCTGAAGTATTTTAGGAAACATCAACTTTGATGTGTAACCCACAGCACAAAAGAGGAGCATAAAAACTAAGAGGAGGATTAGGAGCGATTTACTTGAAGAACCTAGCATGGAGGAAGCCTACCAAAAAAATGCAATCACCAGGTAACTTCCAAAACAACTGTTTGAATTTTGGTTGAAACCAGATACTACTCCACTTAAAATTCCTGCTGCCTTTGGATTTTAACACACACATACACAAGGTGACTGGGAACCCCTTGTCAGTAACACCCCACTGAGACCTCACAGTGAAAAGGAGCGGACCATCAGCGTTAATATAGATGAAACTAGAAAGGTAATTTTATGAACAGCCTGTCACCAGCCAAAATTCAGTACAGTAACTGGTAGCTGCTAAAGATTTAGGATGTGCTCAAGTCCTACAGGAGTCAACAAAGCATGAACTGAGTACATTCTAGTGAAGATATGATACACCTACATCTGAAGACAGAGTGCATCTCTGTAAGAAATAGTGCCATTGTTTTCTCATGTATAAAACGTGGCCTTCCTACTCACTCTTTCATTCACTGAAGAAAGCTGGTTTTCCATCACAGATACTTAATTATTCAGCTAATAATAAGAAAATACCTAATACACGTTCCCAGTCTCAACACAACAAGCCTTGTACTACTGGACTGTCCATCACCTTAAACATCAGATTTTTCTGCAGTCACTGCTACCTGTTTGCCCTTGCTGTAGCCTTTTGTATAAAGAATCTGCCATCAAGAAAAATAGGCAACCTCTTTGATTAATGGTTTATTGGCTCATACATTCAAAAAGTCTTTCCTTCTGTAATGAGGGTTATTCATAGGCTTCTAGCTGTCTCTTCAGCAGATACAGCAGCTGCTTTCCTTGGCTGCTGAGAAATGTTAAAACATTAGTGCTTTAGCAATTACTTTTGAAGAGAGGTTTATATTAAATGGCTAGCCAGAACTATATTGACAATGTCTGAGCGAATGGTCGGTTCTTCAGAGTTTCATTTAATCTTAGACTAAAATCACTTGCTCTTTAAACAGTTTTTCTCAGCCTTCTGTCTTCCATAGATAGAAAATTAGCTTCTGGACTCCCTGAACACATTTTGTGCAGTAATCAATATACTGCCATATAATTTTTTTTGTGTTATTTATCTCTATAAATGATTGTTTTTAAAAAATACTCAACTTCTCTAAAGACTCTTAGCTTGCAGCAACATGTTGCTGGTCTTTTGACTTTAAACAGAGGTTCAGCTGAATGCAAAAGGAAAAATACCTAGAGCTTCCAAACTGCTCTTGCAGGCCTCCTCCCTGTGAGGGCAAGGGAGTGCGGACAACACAAGAGAGTGGGGGCCGGATTAAGAAAATTGATGTTAGAACACTATATAGTTTGGCTAAAAACATTGTTGACTTTGTCCCATTTTTGTCAACTCCCTTGGTTATTCGTAGTCACTTTAAGTTTCATTTTGCCATAGAAATACTATTTCTTCAGATCTTATTGTCAAAACTCCAGATATTTTTCATTTGCATTATCCTAGTGCATACATTTGAAGATGTTTATGTGGATCTACGAACTTCTCAAGAGGAAACACTTGTATTTGTACTATACAACAGAAAAGTCTCAAGATTAGAGGATTTGCAATATGCAAAAGATTTAAAATGGGTCCATGAGAAAATAAAACCCACAATCTGAGAATAAGACATTCTGAAGACTACACTAACAGGCATAAAAACACATAAATTCATAAGTAGAATTGTTTGCAATTGATTCAAGACAAGAAAATGGGGTGAAATATTTGTTATGAATACTGATATCTCAAGGTTTACTCTTTCTGCTTTAAGCACACATATACAGACACAAGAGTGAATATTTTATCCCAGTTTCTGACCCACTGTTCACACCTGATCACAGAAGAAAGTTTTTCCACTTCAGCTTCTAGCTTGATCCTCTTGCCAGAATTACCTGTACTTACTAGCTGTTCTTACTAGCTTACTTATCGAGGTACCACTGACTCCAGACTCTCTGAGGTTATAGGCAAAATCTGGTGGCAGCAGCAGGGAGTAAAGTTACAGCAGATGATGCTCATCTTCAAAGACATAGAAAAGCATGCAGTCTACTCTTCAGGCTGCTACGTACTCAGGCCAGCCTTAGCCAAATTCTTTTCCTGTGATCCTGAAAATCCTTTATCTGCAAAAATTATCACATTAATGATAATATCTGCAGTGAATATCATAGTTTAGAGAAAATCCCATCCAAGGATTAAAGGTTTTCATCCAACTTTATTGATTAATTTTTCAAAGAATTTAATAGCAAAAGCAAAGCTTCCTTATATATAAAAAAAACAAAACAGAAGAAAAAACCTCTTTAAAAATCTTTCCTTCATACGCTGTTTTTTTTGCACTCATATCAGAAGTTGTAGGGATGATAAGGAATACCAAGAGGAATATCAATCCTTTGCATAACAGATTTGATTATTCAAATGAAATGGAAAAAAGTTACTGCTATTTTTTTTTTCAGGATGTTAGGAATACATGGAGAACTTCAATTTAACCACAAATACATGAGCTATTTCAGAGACTCAAAGCTGACCCAATTTCTTGCCTTTCGAATGAGCTGATATATCATACCTTATAGTATCAAGTAATAGAACTGGACTGTCAGCGTAAGAGAAATTAAACTTCTTAAAGACTTCTTTTGGGAGGGGGAATAAAAAAACCCGCTTAAAATTTGAATGACTGGCTCCACTTTATTTCATAAGTTAAAAACTAACTGCTGTTTTAACCAACATTTTGGCAAGGACAAACAAAACAAATTCGGTTCCTGTGCTCCTACTAGTCAAGTGAAGCTCAGCCAGCCCCTCAACAGAGGTGTTGTCTGTTCTCACCAGGCAGAACACTGGTTGCAGCTGTTTCACCTTTAGTGCAGAACCTACTTAGCAGCATTAAGCATTGGCTGTACAGTAGTGGTTATACTATTGTAGTTAACCTGAGGCAAACGGACCTCTGATCATAACTGCAAGTTTACTTTTCTTTTGCTTTGTGTTTTCTTGAAGATATTTACCGAATACGATGCAATTTAATTAGGGATTAAACCAAAGAAAAACCCAAAAGGTCTCTGCTTTCAGATTTTTAAGCCTCTGCACATGGTGGGCAGACTTTTAAAAGCAAATACCTGGTCTACACGCAGTAGTGTGCAATTCTCTTCTCCTACTCACTGTTGTCAACCACTAGGTGGTAATGTTCGCTCTGCGGACCTTTCAAAAGACGGCAGAAACCCTAGCTGACGTTCGAATAAAGTCTCTCCTCACACTGTTGCAACCATGTACTAAACCAGAACTGAATTTTGCTTGTTTCCTTTCAGATCAATAATTTTATTTATTTTTACCTGTACTCAGTTTTATGCTAAGCACAGAGAAGCATGTCACATCATCCCATATGCATCTGCTGCTGTTTGTTCCTCGGACCTGTAAACTTTTCCAAAACGATTCAACCTACCAGCCATCAATTTTCTACACTGGAAGATTAACAGGGCAGAAGCATGCTGCATTAGTACCACCAAAGCTGATATACTAGTATTTTCTTTCGTTTCTATGATATTGGAGCTAAGAGATGATCTAGGAAAGAATGCAGATTTTATACTCCCAGTAAGTTCAGGGTTTATGATTTGCTCATAAAACATTGCGTTGAAGTTACAATGAAAAGAGGTCATACCAATTATGCACTGAATTTAATGAAGACAGAATATTACTCTATGCATCCAAATTCTTCTGTCCACTGAAGAATTTATGATCAAGCATGACAGAAAGAATAGGAAGAAAAATGTATTTCAGCACAAATCTCGTATGATTTAAGAATTGCACAGAATGAAAATGAACATGGAAATATTCTGTGCACAACGCTGGGAAACTAAAGCTCAGTTTCTATTCCCAGCTATTTAAATCACAGTATTTTCCTGATATTACCACTTCCCTTGTTCTGGCACCTGTTTTATAAAGTAGAAGAACTGAGGTAACTGCCACAGTTGTTCACAATATTCCTTTTTTTTTTTTCTTTTTTTTTTTTCTCCTAGGGGAGCTGAGGAACAGGGAACAAAAGAAGATAAACCCATGTTTTCAGTCATGCAGGGGAAGCAATTTAAATGAAGACATTTTTTAATGTAGATTGAGAAAGAGAAGAGAAAGGCAAAGAACTCGGCTAAGCTTTTTGAGAGAGCTCCCCAAAAAACCCCAGCTGCCCAGGGGTTAGATCTATGCCTCACTGAGAGCAGCGATATGAAGCTGAACCTCTCATCACATTGCAGAATGTCCTTCCTACAAAGTCAACAAGACAGCTTCCCTTGCTCTCTGTTCAAATAAGTGAGTAGAAGTCCAAACCGGAAAAGTTTCATCTAGCATCACGGAAAACAGGCAGAACATAGCCCAGCCACATTTGCTTGATAGATGAAAGCCTCAAATTACTACTGTGAAATTGAGTAACAAAAGAAACACTTTTGTTACTGGTCTCTTACTGGCAACTAGCTAGAGCCTCGTGCAAACATTTACTACTTCATGCACAGATGTTGCCTGCATTGGGGTCTGACATGGGAGAGCCCTACGTACAAATGCTTGCCCCATTAAAAAACAAATCACTACATTGGCTACATTGATTCTCTGTTGTAGAACAAAACCAATCCCTAACTGTGGTCAAGAAGGCAGGAGGAAAGCAGCTGCTCAAACTGCAAAATTCACTCTTGGTTGCAAGTCTCTTGGATAGATTTGCAAGTATTACCACAATTACTTTGGAAAAATGAGAGAGTATTAAGAACATGGAAAGAAAGGAGAGCAATCCACCTTATCTAGATAATTAATCAGAAAAGGCAGCCACTGAAACAGGGGAAAATTGCAACGCACAACGTAATTTGTGCTTTATTTCACCACCAAAGCAATCTTGTGTAAGAATAGATAATACGATAGTTTGTACAGATAAATAGAACATCAGGTGTTTGATTGTTGCCTCTTTGGATAAAACATATCTCCAAAGGTCAAGCTGAAGAATAGTACAAAGCAAGGAAAGTCAATGGACCTGTACCTACTTATACCAGGTCATAGTTTGGCCTACCTGTGGGATTCTTTTCCTTAAGTTTCCTCTCTACCCCATTTCATGAGAACACAACAGCCAACTCAGATTAATCATGTTGTTACATTTGTGCATTCTTCTGCTACACCCAAGGCTAACCTTGAAGGATTCCTTACTCCATGTGAGAAAAGTCTCATGAGTTGTCCTTGATTGCACTTCCTACTGAACCACCCAGAAACCTCGCACTTACATTTTCCCACAAAATTGGACCAGACTTTACGAAAAGGAGAAAACTTATTTCTGTTCTTCCATACATCTTCATTCCATTTTGCTTAAATAGCTGCAGAATGGTAGAAAAGCCTGGGCAATGTCCAGACTGCCAGCTGAGCCATGGCCTGAAACTATGCTTCACCACCGTCAGGCAGGAATTATTCATGTAAGTACTTCTCATGTATTCATAGGTTGTGTTGCACACACTCCAGGAGTCACTTCATAGAAGCAGCCTGCTAGCTAACAGCATCAAATCTGAATGTTCTTAAAATTCTCAGCCATCTTAAGCTAGTAGAGCCGTAGATGTATCTTCACTGTGTGTCTGCATTCAGTGTGAAAGCTTTACTGCTCAAGAATTCTCAGAAGAGAGAAAAAAAAAAGAGATTTATCTCCCCTATTTTTATGTACCTAAAGTATAAAGATTGCATGTAGGTAGGCCACTTTAGACTCTCTTACAGCGGATGGAGACATATAGGTGCTTTCAAGACAGGTTTTTGCTGTATATTTTAGTAAGAAATGAGCTGCTTACCAGAGATATCCATCTCCTTTCTCCAGCAATAAAGGGAGCCTACACTGTGAAGGTCCACCTATGGTCAGAGGAGTGCTATGCCAAATAATTACTTTTGACATTTGGCTGTATTAATATACCAGCTGTAACCAAATGGATAAAACCAGAAAGTGCCCCAGACCTTGACAGGGAAATTGTATACAAGTACTACATCCTGGCAAAAGCTGAAGTAAATCAAGAAGTGTTAACACAATGATTGCAGAATGATTTCTTCTGTCCCACAAAACATGTGACAAAGAGGACCATATACTTAGAAAAACACACTTCATGCAGGAATCATATTCTAGCTTTTCTACAGCAGACACTGACAACATCTGAACACTTTTTGTTCCTGTAACTCATCGTCACATGACTTAGCTTTACTAAGGTTTTCTGAGTCAGATCTTCTTTCTTATCCTAACTCTACAAACACATCGTGACATACAAAACCTAATAAAGTATTAACTAAGAAACAGCAGAACCTGAATTTGTATCTGAAGTCATACTGAACCAGAACAAAATGGACAACTTTTTACATGAAAGTCACATTTTCTGGATTATGTTCTATTAGAGGCTTTCAACACTATCTCCCACAATATTCTCATATGCAACTTAGAACATTAGTGTCTGAACAGGTGGACAGATAGAAGGATTAAAAAGCTGGTTGAATGACTAGGTCCAAAAGGTAGCGGCTAGTGGATTGTACTTTACCTGGATTCGTGTGACAAGTGAAGTGTCGCAGGAATACGTACTGTGCCCTGTCCTGTTAAATATCTTTATCAGAAGATGCAACAGACTGCACTCTCATCAAATCTGCAGATGACACCAGCTCCAGGATCCAGCCAATACACTCAAGGGCAGAGAGACAGAGACAGGCTGGAAGAGTGGCCCAACATGAATCTTATGAAATTAAGCAAAAACAAATACAAAGCCCTGAAAAGAAGGACCCCTTCCTGGGCACTGCCAGGCTGGAAACAGCACTAAGAAAAGCACCTGACCATGAGCCAACAGCATGCTCTGGCAGCAAAAGTGTTCAACAGCATCCTCAGCTGCATTAACAGGAGTACAGCTGGCAGACTGAGCAACAGGATGACCCCTTCTCTATTCATCACTTGATAGACCACAGCTGGATAGTGTCTAGTTTTGGGTCCTGTAGTAGAAGACAAATATTGACAAACTGGTGCAAACATTAACAAAGTTATCAGGTTTTAGTGGTTGTTGGTCAGGGACTGGTGCACTTACCCTGAGAGGAGAAGCTGAGAGACTGGGGCTTGTTCAGCCTAGAGAAGAGCTGGTTTCAGGGGAATCTAACAGCAATTTACTAGTTCCCACAGGCATCAAGGAGGTGGAGGAAAACTCTTCACAGCAGTGCGTGGCAGGGAGACAAGAAATTACAGGAGTAAGCTGAAAGAAGGGAATTTCAGACTAGATTTGAGGAGAAACTTTTTCAGGCTAAGGATTTCAGACAGTAGAGCAGTTTGCCCAGAAAACTTGTGGAGATTTTCAAGACCTGTCTGGATAAAGCTCAGAGCAACCTGATCTGACCTCGTGACAGACCATGGTTTGAGCAGGAGGTTGAAGTAGAGACCTCCATAGGTCCCTTCCAACCTGATTTATCCTGTCTCTATATGAACTCAACTTTGACCTATAATATTAAAGGAAACTTTAGTGTTAATTTAGTGAGAAACCAGTCACATTTTACACTGACTGTGATGAAATGCCAGATAATTCAATGGGAGTTTTCTGTGTACATCTGACTAGAGAGCTCAAACCAGTCCTCTATACAGAAGTCTAGTGCAAAAGAATGCTTTTGACACACTGAAGTCACTTTGACCTTTTGGTCCATGTTTTCCTACCAGGAAATATATTGCTGAAAAAAAATCAAGAAGAAAAGCAGTAACCGTCATTTGTCTCTGCAAACATGCTCCTGGAAACTGCAGATCAATGACTCGTAGAAGAATCAGACAGATGTTTTTCCCTAGCTTCTAAACAACAAAAAAATCCATACAGAGCTTGGGAGAGCTTCAGGGTAAATAACATGCATGGAGATAGAAAACTGAACAAACTAAAGAACAGCCGTCCTGCCCTGGACATCGACATCCTGCTGTATTCCTATTAGTATTAGAAGAGATGTGCGCTTTCTCCCAAAGGCAAAGAGTTTTACATCTTAAAAGTGTTTGTGTGTAAATCTTAATACAACATATGTGTTAAGAAACTGCTTCTTGCTTCTGATTCTTCTTCCTGAAATCAATAGAGTGTTCATATGATAAGGAACAGTCCGAAGTTCAGCCAAAACATATGCCCATATTTCTGCTCAGGGGAGGTGGGGGAGGGAATGGGGGAGGTAGGGGTTCAGGCAGATGAAATACCAACACATTTCCTGTAGGTTTTCATATTTTTTTTCCTCATTTGAGCATTTGAACTTGTTGATAGAGCATTTTGGGCTCTAAAGTAACATGATTTCTTTTAAAAACCTCAAGGCATATTTTATTTTGTGATCTCTGATTTTTAAGCAAAGAAGTCTGAATAACCACTAACCTGATTTAGAAGCCACATAGGTCTTACAGATAGCAAATCCCTGACATACAGGGCTTTTTTTTTTTTTCAGCTGTCACATCTGTGAAATACAATCACCACAGTTACCATAGGAAGTGTGACGTTTTTCCCCAAAATTCGAGCATCCAATCCTCTTAAGCAGAGCCAAAGCCTCGAGCAATCTGTAATTCTTGCAGTGTGTGTTATTTTTACTTGGTATCTCTGTTTTCTTCAGACCAATACAGCATAAAACTTAAGATGAACCTGAACACTATAGTATTTTACTGTATAGGGGATGCACATAGTTTTGCCTTGAACTAGACCTACAGGAGGAATTGCCACCTAACATTAAAGGTACAAAAGAACGGTCTAAGAGGTGTTTTGATAGATTTTTCTTTCTGAAGTTCTGGTACAAAAGTGCTACTAATGTTCTGTTGATATCTTATTTGTAATAAAGTTCCATTTACACACTTGCATCCAACAGGGACATCAAAAATAGAATGAAGCACCAAAACTAAAGAGAGGTCAGCAATGAAACTATTTTATCAAGGGAGCATTTTCTTAATATACTTAGAAGCATAATTTTTAAGATGTTGTCATTTTTTCTTCAAAGGCATTTAACAAATAATGAACACCATAAGGGGACAATAATACATTTGAGCACTAAGCAGCACATCCATAAGGCAACTATCTATATGTATAGTTCAATCAAACTGTTAAAGTGGTAGGGGAGATCCAAAGAGTTAAAGCGATGCCAAAACTCCAGTAATTATTCTTTTTAAATATAATAATAATATAATAATAAGTAATAATATTATT